>Ga0123355_10012693_pt1 | contig 13062 bp, 8 predicted proteins | sample TergutEmb28metaG_3_FD_89872 | JGI IMG/M metagenome (GOLD analysis project Ga0123355, IMG submission 89872) | Embiratermes neotenicus P1 segment gut microbial communities from Petit-Saut dam, French Guiana - Emb289 P1 | ecosystem: Host-associated > Arthropoda: Insects > Digestive system > Gut ... | reverse complement strand
TGTTTCGGACATTAATATATCCATCATCAGGAGCTTGCGACTATTCTGTTGAATTACCACATTGGTCGTATTGTTCTTGGTTCGATGTGTGTTGGAGTTTCGGTGTGGTTGGGTTGGAGTGGATACCACTCCAACCCAACCACACTGAAACATGTTGAGCACATAAGAAGTGAAATAAAATAGCAAGTGACATCAAGTTGGTCTTTTATTCTTCAACTATAAAATCTTAAATTAAAAATGAAATTGGATGATTTTCAAAACTTTATTGTGTTGATGTTTTGATCCACTTTCTGGAGTAGATTGTGTAAATCTTTTAATTTATTTCTCCCATGTGTTTTACTGTTGAAACGTTTGTTCAGATATTACATAGTGATAAACTGACTAAGGCCACATTTGAGCATGTTGTAAAAGTAAATGTTATATATTTTAAAGTGCAGCAGGTCACTTTAAATTTGATTTTTTTAAAATTATGATATAAAAAATCAGTTATAAATGCTTAATTAACCAATAAAAGTGTTGTGGGCGGCTAACTAAATTAGTGAATACAAAGCATGTCACAGCCATGTATTTATTTTAAATAATAAAGGTTATCTTGGAAGCTGTTGTAGTAAGCATTATGGCATGTTCATAGTGGTGCGTATGACAGTGGAATAATTGACTGCACGGAGTTATAATGGATTCTTAAAATATAATGGGATATCAGCTTATATTACTGAGTGAGATTTAATAGGTTTAGGTTCTATTTATGTATACACTTTGTTAAAATATTGCATGGCTATTCTCTGTTCTGATCTGTGAAGTGCAATAATGAATGATAGTTGGTGATTTACAAAAATTTGAATGATCACAGAACTCTGTCAGGTCATTGGGTAACTGAGGATTTCCTAAACAAGATCTCCCCACTTCCCACCAAAATACACAATGTTTACTGGGGAAGTTTCCAGTGCTGTAACAACAATCACAGTTTTGTTATGCGTAATGAATTCATGACTAATAGACACATTCTTTCTTCTCAGTACAGCCAGACCCCCATTGATTGTTCCTCTGGGATGAATGAATTTGAGCATAAACTCAAGAAGGTCTGAAATGGAGGGAAGTTAATCCTGAAATTTTTGAATTGGGATTGTAGGCACCAATTTTTTAAATATGGCATTTACAGAAACATTAAGTGCAGGTTCTGCTCTGTGTGAATAATGTAAATTGTTTATAGTACGTAAGTCTTCCATGTACAGGAAACTGTGTATTTGACGAAGTAAATAGAGTTTATTTCAGTCAATTTTGTGTGTAAAAAATTTTTTGTACTCTTCAGCTTCTCCTGTTTTCGTAAGTTCCCCATTCTCGTTCTCGAATGACGGAATCATTGCATTACATTCTCATTTATCAGTTCCTTTATTGTTCCTTAGTAGTCCCAAGTTGTGGTATTCGTGCGTTTGGTGTCTGTAAATGCGTTATGGAGCCATCTCGTTTTTGTGTGTGTTCGTTATCCCACATTTTTTCATATGCTTAGTGTTTTATTTTAAAACTGATTTCTACATAACTTTCATTGCTGTGAATGGTATGTTGTCACATTTTATGTATCTATGTCGTGCGCAGTGGAGTAAGAAAATGAAGGCTATTTGTCGAGCAGAGAAACAAACGAACTGACTGGCAATACATCTGTCGTGTGTCTGAGCACTTTACTGTTTCTCCTCTTCACGAATTATGAAACCATATTTTTATCCGTAAAAAAACGTAAAATTACTAACCAGAGAAGCAATAAAAAGCATGCTGATGGAAAGACGAGGCTTTCCGTGGAGACGGCGCATCCATTCGACATACATCTTTCCGTGGACACGTTGCATCCTTTCGACATACATCTTTCCGTGGAGACGGTGCATCCTTTCAGTATACATCCGCCCGTCATTCTACTGTTCGTTTTGAATCAACGCAATTCAAACAGAATCAAGTTAAAGCGAGCGTGAAATGAGTTGGTACACGTCTCTTTGTCAGTGACGGAGCGGTGCTGACATTCAGACGGGTTTATGTATGTGTGAGCTGGTGAATGTATGGGCTAGCAGATAGCGCAAATAGCCCCGTGTTATGTGTCCTCACACAGAGTCAATACCCGGCAGCTACGCGACTACACCAACTGCAGAAATGCTCGGCGCAGTAGCGCCTCGTTTCCTTCAGTTTTCGTTACGGTTAGTGTCAATGAATTGCAAATCTGGACTGCTACTTACAGAGTTGTAATATTGACGTGTACAATACCAGCCAACATGTGATACCTGATATATAGGCCTGCTGTGGCTACGTGTTCCGGCCAGCCATCACTCATAGGCCAACATGACGTCAGCCTAATTTGGCGTAAATGTAGAGGGGAAATAACGGATTAAACGTATTTCAATTGCGTGATTGTCTTGAATTTGTGGTACAGATTTCGGTGAACACCTTGACGTATTTTATTTGCAATCCAGTCTGTCTTCGAGAGTGTGCCGATGTGCTGAGTGAGTGCATGGTTCGGTTAGGGCGTCAGTTTGTGGCAGGTGGTCCAGGCCTGCCTCTGTTCATAAGCACTGCAAGACAGCAGTACTCAGTGCACAACTAAAATGTGGTTATGAGCCCCAGGAAGGATCGACCCCAGGTCTGACCGTCAGTTGTAACGTTGCTTTGACTTGATGCCCACTGTAATTTATGCAAGATGATGCAGCATCGTTGAATAAGCCGAAAACCACTCAATACGAATGTTGTGATAGCATCGTTAAATAGGAACTGGCTGATTCCTAACCCATTCTTTTCACTTGCCCTGAATAAGAAACGTTTCGTTCCGTCAAACGAAGTTGCTAGTTCTTAAATGTGAACATTACTTGGCGTGTGACACGTAGTCATGTCTTTCGGATTCTTTGACACAGCACTTTGGGTTTCAGAGTACAGTGTTTGTTTGTTTGTTATTAGCTGAGTGACTGAACAGAGCACTTGATGCGCAAACACCATGTTTTGCAGTTTACATACACTATCTCTGTGAACAATATTGTCTACCATACAGTACCCACTGTTATTAAACTGATTTTACTGTCTACTACTTGTGTGCTCGCAGTTCCACATTTTTCAATCGGCTTTCCCATGCGTACCGGACCTTCTGTAAGTTTCCCTGAACTCCTGCCATCTCCGTTACAACATCAGTGTACCTCCCGCTATTGTCATTCCATTAATATAGAGCAGTTCACTGCCGGGAAATTGACCGTTCAACTGCTGCTACACGAACGTACTTCAAATTAAATTAAAATGTCTGAATTTCAGTAGTAGCTTTTCTTCATTTCACCACGACTTCCTTGCCAGATGATCACAGTGACTGGGTTGACTGTGCTTTTACGGCATGACAGGTGCGCTGTTATTTGTGAGCGGCCAAAAGTTCAGATGTGACCAATCAGCGACGACGCAACTGATTTTATTGACTGGTGTCATGTTGCTGTTACGAGGTATATGTGACGTTGGTTTTAGAGCCTATGCCGGTAGCGAAACTCGATATGTTTCAGTAAAATAAAACCCAAGAAACATTGAAATGTATATCGGTAGCTGTGCTTACGTAGACTTGAATAGCGGTAGCTATGTTTTACATAGACTTGAATAACGGTAGCTATGTGTATATGGTTGAATTATAGTAGCTATGTGTCCATAGAGACTTGAATTATGGTAGCTATATGTACATAGATTTGAACAAATGTAGCTATGTGTGCATAGAGACTTGTATTATGGCAGCTTTGTGTACATATACTTGAACAAAGGTAGCTATGTGTACGTAGTTGAATTATGTTAGCTATGTGTGAGTGAAGGAGACCACTGGGGAGACCTAGGCGTAGATGGGTGGATAATATTAGGACGGATCTCCAGGAGGTGTGATGTGGGTATATGGACTGGATTGGGCTGACCCAGGATAGATACAGGTGGCGGACGCTTGTGAGTGCGGTAATGAACATTCGGTTTCCGTGAAATGAGGGGAATTTCTTGACTAGCTGCAAACCAGTTAGCTTCTCAAGAAGGACTCTGCACCATGGAGTAAGTAAGTATGTGTACATAGAGACTTGAATTATGGTAGCTATGTGTACATAGACTTGAATAAATGTAGCTATGTGTACATACTTACTTACTTACTCCATGGTGCAGAATCCTTGAGAAGCTAACTGGTTTGCAGCTAATCAAGAAATTCCCCGCATTTCATGGAACCCGAAGGTTCTTTACCACACTAATAAGCGTCCTCCACCTGTCTCTATCCTGGGCCAGCCCAATCCAGTCCATATACCCACATCCCACCTCCTGGAGATCCATCCTTATATCCACCCATAGCTATGTGCACATAGGGACTTCAATTATGATAGTTGTGTGTACGAGTACATAGACTTGAATAAAGGTGGCAATGTTTACTTGGTACTTGAATTATGGTAGCTATGTGTACATAGAGACTTGAATGAGGTATTTATGCTTACGTGAAAAATCCATATAAGTGTCTATGTACACGTGACAAATTGTTTTTGCAAGCCGTAACTGAGGATTTGTGCACGTGGGGCAAACTTCTGAAGTGTGTCTTCAGCCGAAAAATAAGAACAGAATTCTTAAGTTTTTGTATTAATTTCATTTGTTGAAACTTCTAATTGCTCTCATGTCGATATTGGTACAGTGTATGATACTTTGGTGTATTTTAACTCTACACTTTTAATCGTAGCCCCCCAAGTACACTGGATGTGGCTTGCCCCGTTTGTCCTAACCCAAATTACGGCTGTGCGTTGCTTTATAGAATGTCGACTGAGTGCTGCTGTATCGGTAGCGGAAACACACCACTCGGTCGGACAAAGTGGCACTGGGACAGATTTCTCTCCGAGTACTTCGGTTTTCCCCTGGCAGTGTCATTCCACCGATGTTTCATACTCGCTCGTTCGTTCATCATCGCGCTATGTAATCTTGGCGGTAGAGAGCGTCTTTGAATAACACAGCTTTTTCTCACAGTTGTGGTGCAGAGTACGTGCACTGTCATAAGACAAGGAAAGTTAAAGTGGCTGTCTTTCATTTATTCATTCTTTGTGTTAACCATTCCCTCACTGCGCTCAAAATCTCTCCAAATTCGTGTTGCACGCAACGTAGTTTCTCTGTATCGCTTCTTGAATTCCACACATTTCTATCAGCTCTGCATTAATTTGCCTCTACCGAATATCCGTTGCCCATATTTAAGTGGGTTCTAGTATATTCATTGGTGGCGTTAGGAAGATTTGTTAGTGGCAGCCTTATTTCTGTGGCCCTGCAGTTGGACGTTGTCCGCTGTCTGATTAAAACGCAGCATTCCAACAGTTTGTTTGTTTGTTTGTTTGTTACTGGCGCGATAGCCACCAATGGGCCAGGACCTCCTCATTAACGAGATTTCTAGATCACATACAGCGACGCATCACCGTCGGTAGGACTTTTCTGGACGCGTGATCAGCTCGTCGCAGAGACCTCTAACAACACACAACACTCACAACAGACAAACATCCATGCCCCTGGCGGGATTGGAACCCACAATCTCAGTAGGCGAGCGGCCGCAGACCTACGCCTTAGACCGCGCGGCCACTGGGACCGGCGGCATTACTGACAGTATGACCTTTATATCATGGACCAAACTGTGTAAATGGCCCACCCCCTTTCCCGTTCAGGTACCTGTGGATGCAGTGAGCCCATCTCTGAACGTAAAACGCCCATTTGGACTGCTGTGGTGTGTCGAGCTGTGTGCGTCTTTTACTCGTGGTGTGGGACGGCTTGTCTCCGACGCTCTGAAGGCGTCGTGTCAGTCAGGATGTGCGTCGCTTGTTACAGTGCTTGTTTTGGAACCACGTAAGAATGACATCATACCTCAGCGCTGCAGGCACATTCGTTAGCGACGTTTCGAAAGACGAAGTCACTGTGGTCCCTCGAAACGTCGCTAACTGTTCGGTAGTCGACACGGCGTAGTATTCCGGAAGTCTTGAGTCTTCAAGTGCGTAAATTGCTTATCTAGACAAGTATTCCAGTTGTTGGAACAGCCCCATCAGCAACTAACCCCGTTCTCCATTTCTCGTCGTGCTGTGAGATTGTAAACGTTGAGGTAGAATCTAATGTTTGTATTAAGCTGCCAGATGTTCCACGCATATTAATTGTGTATTTTAAATACACATAGACGAAGGCAATTGAATTCAGCGTAGGTCATTTCAGTAATATTCAGTAACCAATGTTAGCTTTGTGGCCCTTACAAAAAATTGTACGTTCAGCTGAGGCGACACAAAATACTGTTCACCTTGCGTGGACCTTCTGCAGAAGGGGACGCGGTGGCGTCCACCAGTGGACCAGCTCACAAGCGATTCTTAGAAACACGTGCGGAAAAAAATCAGCGCCGTATCTTATTCAATTTCTGATCCAAGGTTTGGCACACATGCACCTGATGATCCATTTTATGTGTCCCCCGTCACTCGCTGGCTCCTGTATGGCCTGAATAACTTTTGCTGCAACCCCCTCCCTACCCCTACTCTTATATCACTGTATATACTCAGCTTAAAATCCTCATTGAAACGTCATGCGAAATTCATGAGATATGCAATATACATATTACATTTTGTGGCCAATCATTTTCAGATGGCAGTTTAACCTTATCTCTTTCTCTTTCTCTCGCATACAGGACCATAAATCCCATCATCCCTGAACTTTCCATAACTCTGCAACACTGCTGATCCTTCTCATGGACTGAAACCTGGCGCAGTTTATCTTCCACTGCAGAATGTCACTGTGAAGATTCTACCGACCAGCAAGGGCCGAGGTGGTTGCTTTACGGTAAGCTTACAGACTTTTACAAATTTATTATAGTTTTCCGCTGTTTCTGTTGTCGGAATAATACAGGGTGTTTCTTTAATGGCATATCTGAGCACGGCGGTTTTATCGCGTACAAAGCCTGTATATGCCAGTACATTCCGTGACAACTGCCGTGCTCAGGTACGTGATACAAGACATACGTACACTTTGTCTCGAAACAGGCCACAAACTCTTGCTGTCAGATCCTAGCTTCCTCGTGGTTTATCCCCTCGCATTTCCTTCCGCATTTTGTATTCATTGTAGTTGAAAAATGTCGTAAACGGAACCTAAGACTTAAACAGCTGTTTTTACTGCAGGGTGTTAGACTGCATGGGATAAACTTATTATCTGAGTTGCGGGATTTGCGTAGCGCTCTGTGTAGGTTTTGGACACCTTGCAGGCACACTGCAAGGATACAGTCGACACTGTCTCATGGGGAAGGCGCGTCCGTGAGAAATCGTTGACAGGACGTCATGAACGAACTCCGTCTGGGATTGAAGATTCGTGTGTTCTGGGATTTACCGTTGCCTTGTTGGGTGAATAATTCATGATATTTCGAAGGATGACAGTGCCTTCAACTTTGGGGTCGAGCTACCCAGGAAGAATATCCGTGCGCCAACCGACCGACCGAACAACCTACCTGAAAGCTAACTACGGGCGGAGAGATGCCCTTCGCGCAATGTTCTGCGCACGGAACGAATTGCTGGGCTGTGATAAACAAAAGTATGAGTAAAGTATAATTGGCCGTAGAAGAAGCCATGAAGGCTCAGAGGGTGAGTAGAGATATAGCACTACTCTTTCTTTAACCGCAGTGCTAGATGGGGTGTGTGGTCAACGCCACGCCCCGGCCGCTTTACCCCCGGGAAAAAGACCCGGCACCCATTGTGCAGGAGGCTGGGTGGGCCCCAGGGCCGGTCTGGACGGGTGCGGAAAATCTCTCCCCCCCCCCCCAACGGGATTCCATCCCCGGACAGTCCAGCCCGTAGCGAGTTGCTATACCGACTGAGCTATCGCGGCCCGGGTTGTGATGCGGAAACTTTATGTCTGTAGTGGGGACTGTGCACCGTCAGGCGTGCAGCATGGCACCGTGGGGACGGTCGGGGACGTAGTTCGGGTGGAGCAAGGAACTACGGTCTATCGAAACGTCGGCTGCTACTCGCACAGCATCACATTAGTCGGACCGATGTGAGAACATCACATCTCGGATCGTTCTGGTACTGCTCGAGTCTGAGCCATATGAAGCACGAAGTCAGAAATGCGGTTGCTCTGTGTGGTCTGCAGGTTCGATCCGTGCAGTCCATTATCTGATACATTCATGCGTCTTACAGATTATTGCGTTTGGAAAACTCCTTTATTAATTCCAACAACGAAAAGGCTCACATCAAGTTATTCCATTGTTTTATGGACCCTTCATAAACGAAGCTTTATTTTTAAATAATCTTCTGTTTGCAAGCGTATGCTTAATTTACTTCACCATGCAAGAGAATTGTTATTCCAATCGCATGAAACATTCCTATACTTAGTAACAGAATACACATCTGTTGAAATGACGAATATTAAAACGAAACAAATTATTATTCTGTTTGTTAAGCACAAACATCATATCGTTACTATTCATTTCACACTGATACAAAAAGACACATTCATTAACGTTTCCCAACTTATAAATGCATCATAATTCAATCTCGTTATTTTCCACCACATGACCTAAATTTCCATTATTAAAGTTCCAATTTTTCATGACAGTGGCACTGTGGATAACAGCTCTAGGAAGGAAGGTTAACATTAGTGGTAATGTTAGTCATAATGACGCACCGTGTGATATTTTAGCGAGCCTAATGGTGGAACTAACTACTAATTAAGCTTTTAACCAGCTATCTAACCAAGAAACGGACCAAACATCTTCCTGTGTAGCAGAAGTCGAATTGAGGTACTAGATTTGTCAAGATATTGCCTAGTTTTACGAAACCTGAAGGTGCATTAGTGCGTTCAAAAGAGATGACATTGGCCACCGTGTTATGCCAGCTGAATCCATTCCACAACCTTATATCCCTGTAATTAAAATTCTTCTGTTCCATTCATTCACGAATATTGAAATCAAAGGGTGTGCCGCCAGTCCTATAATTACTATGCGTTTCAGAGTAACAGTTCGAGTTTCCTGACTGATACGTACTAATTTAATGTGGTTATTTTCCGCCACATGACTTCAGTTAAAACTATCAAATTTTACTTTACCACGAATGTTTCTTTCAAATGATGCAGATGACCATGCATTGAACATATTCACTTACATGTGTTGTCATTTTGAGCCCTTCAGTTCTTCCAACCAAACTTTTTTAAGTATTCATAGTTTCTCTCATTCTTTCTGCACGTTCCGTCCATCTCCTCATATTTTATCACCATAATGTACTGACGAACAGTACAGAATGTGGCAATGCCTGATACGCAGCTCTCTTCGTCCTCTGATTACCGTCTGCCTCAAAAGGACAAAGAGGCTGCAATTCGCATTGTGCTGAGCGCGCAGCGATTTGCTCCATTTCCCTGCAGTCCTTACAGATTATCCTCCGCGAGACACGTGAGCTTGACCAAGTGACGGTGTTGCACGCGTGACTGAAACATGTAGCAGTAGACGGCTTGGCGCTAATGTAGTAGCAGTAATTATATGTAGATATAGGAGAATGCAGCACTGCGGTAGGGTCGTGGCTCCTGTTTACACGTCGCTATTACGTCGATGGATTTTACTTTTCGAAAACTAGGAGTGGATGTGCTCTGAGGAGACAGTAATGTGTCCTCGCCTGAAGATAACTGCCTGCATACAGCAGTGTACTGCCACATTCCGCCCCCTCACAAAATACGACACCCGGCACGATGTGGTGTCCGCTTCATACCTCGTTTCTCCGGATACGTAGATTTATGGCCGCATTCAACCCTGAACACCGTTTTTGTTACTAATATATGATCGCCATTTGATACCAATTTACTTTGCATATAAATGACGTCATCGTGACTGTGCATTGTAATTGTGAATTGTAATTGTGCACGCTGGTGAAAACTTAGTGCAATTAGTTGGGTGCGGGTTATTGCTGTTGTCCGGAAACATGCTGTGTTGTGCGCTGTTGTTGTTGCTGTTGTTGTGTGAGTGCGATTTGTCAGAGGGTGTCTTGGATTAAACGGCTTGTATCGGCTGGGTGTCAGATAGTTGGCGTGACAATGGTATTGTGTGCACGTGGGGGTTGGGCTTGGTGCTGGAGTGCCGTTACACTGCAGTGTGTGTGTGTGTGTGTTTATATACAGGTGTGTATGTATATATATATATATGTTTATATGTATACGTGTGTTTATTTATGTATATATGCATATGGATGTATATATGTATGTATGTATGTATGTGTATATATATGTTTATATGCATACGTGTGTGAACGTATGTATGTATATATGTACGTGTTTGTATGTGTATTATATATATATATACATATGTGTGTGCGTACGTATGTACGCAAGTATGTACATAGGCATGACTGGATTTTGCTGAGTCTCATTCTGCCACATCCTGTATACTGAAGCCCAAACCCAAGTCAAAGCCCAAGCCCAAACCCAAGTCCAAGCCCAAGCCCAAGCCCAACACAGTACACAACTATGTACTGTGCAATAATCTGCTTGGAACCACAAATCATCCCTTTCTTAATTGTGCGAAAGTCCACGTCAGAAATTACAGAATGTGATATTATAGCCAGCTGTTGACGTAAGGTGGGCCTAACGGGACGGTTGTAGTTAGCTGGGCGAAGGCGTGCTGCTTCTGAATTCTTGGCATTCTGGCTGCAGTTCCAGTTTGCTTAGAGTCCACAACTAATTGTGGTTTAGCCAATCAAGTGGGAGTAGCAACGTACAGTGCACAGAACTGAGACAACCTGCAGTGGCAGACTGCTCTAAGCATGGAAACTAATACTTGCTGTGAAACGAATATCAGGTATTTAAAAGGATTGTTTTTGAGTGTGACGATGCAAGTTTGAGGTACAGTAAAATGTCAAGTGCGGGAAAGTAGAGAAGCCCGATAATGCAGGAGGAGGTCAATATGTGTCTGCAGACGACTGGACACTGTCAGCGGAAGGACAAGGCATTTCGAAATAGGCCTGCAGGTGGTGCCGGCGCCCTGTGCCTTGTGATGCTGCGTGTACAAACACAGAACTGATGGAATTACTTCGACTTGACGCTTCTTCAAACAAACGCAACATGTGTGTGTGTGTGTGCATAAATACAATCAGAGAAGTACAAGTAATACAAGACGCACTGAGTAACAAAAGTACTAACCGCATGCTGTTGTTTTGAGAAAAGGATAAACTAAAAGCAATGGCGCCAGCCGTTTTGTTCTGTTTTGAATATTAGAATATGAAAAAGCGATAGAGCTGGCAGTGAGTTGGCGTAGTCGATGTGCAAATGGTTAGTGGCATTGTCTGGCCGCATAGTACGGAGCATTAAGTGCTGTGTAAGTGCAGTCACTACAGCGCGACTTTCGGCACCACTAACATAAGGAACGCCGGTCATGTATAGGCGCGTGCAATAGTTTCGAAAAGCGCCTATTAGCTTCGTCATGTCTGTCTGTCCGTATGTATCAGATCTGCTCGCAAGGGACGGACTTTCGTGAAATTTGATGTTAGAACCTGTACGAAAATCTTCGGAGAGAATCGGAATTTGATACCAACGGACAGAACTAAGTACGTTCTGTTTTTGGCGAAATAAATTCGCTATAAAAGCCTTGTTGTGCAATACTCATATTTTTGGCGGTTACATGTAGAGTGCATTGTTGTGTTTCCATTGCAGCAGTGGTTTCACGAACTTGCTATAGTGTAACGTAATAGGTGCATCCTCAGTCTTGTTGGGTGGTGAAATTTTAACCCGATGGTTACTTTATGTATCACCACGTTTCGACATTAATCCATGCAGGCAGTTTACGTATAATGTAATTGAGGCGCGTTCATGCAACCATTGTGGCCGTGAAAAAGCGTAAAGCAGTAACTGTTACATAATCTGAGTGTGTGTTTGTAGCCTTAGGTATCCAACATGCAATGCGCGTGCGCCGTTTTATGTTGCCATCTTTGGTCTGTCCGGTTGTACAATATTTTTTCACATTATCTCACGAACGGCAAGATTTTCGTAAAAAGCTTGTTGAACACAGAGTGTGTGCTTTGATTTTCTCTACAACTTTTGTCTGAAACATTTCTCATTCTAAGAAGAGGTGAGCGAGAAATAATCAAAACTGAACAGCTGTCTTCATGTAGACTACCCGTTATTCTTGTCAGATTTTAGTGATACCTGAATTTTATCGACAGATTTCCGAAAAATATTCCTGTATCATATTTAATGGGAATCCGTCCAGTGGGAGCCGAGTTGTTCCATGCGGACGGACGACGTAAGGTCGGACGGATAGACGGACAGCCATGACTAAGCTAATAGTCCCCTTTAGCTAATTTCGAACGCGCATACAAATTCTACCTTGTGTCCACGCAGTGGATTTATGTTTTGTGTGGATCTCAGAACAAACAGCGATTATTTCCCTACACAACATTACCTGACTGGTTTTTATAACCGAGGCGGAGATTGTTTATTGCGCGGTACCAACTGAATCTTGAAATATAATTGAAGATCATAAATAACCACGAGGAAGGAGTACAATTCAGTTTTGAATAAAACTTCAGTACTGTCATTAATAACATACGGGTAGGTGGACAGAAGCCATGAATAGGGATCGTTCCTAATACACGTGAAAAGCGACAATAACAATAGAGTCGTCATAAAAAACACGATAGAGCGCGTTAGTATAGATCGCCGTAAAAGGAAAGGGCTTTAAATCAAATTCGCTTTTCAGGACTAAGCACAATTCTCATAATTCTCCGGAACGCACTGCGAGCTGGTAGCCTGCTATTATCATGTCTGTGCGGTGTGCTTCACTCACCACACTGGAGGTGCACCTCCACTTTTTGTATCCATGTGAGCCCAACAGTATATTAAATTTAATGGTTCATAACTGTTCTGCCTTGTTCGGATATTTACGACAGCAGTTTATAGACGGTCATCTGCAGTGACTTGCTGTTCATTTAGGCCTGCATGTGTAGTGTCTATCTGCATTTAAACTGGCGCTCTAAGGGTCCTGCGGTTTTCACATTATTTATTATTCATATCACTTCTTCGCTACACAGTGTAATTAATCACAGACACCACCAAGTTAAACAAAACACAGTC
>Ga0123355_10012692_pt1 | contig 13063 bp, 6 predicted proteins | sample TergutEmb28metaG_3_FD_89872 | JGI IMG/M metagenome (GOLD analysis project Ga0123355, IMG submission 89872) | Embiratermes neotenicus P1 segment gut microbial communities from Petit-Saut dam, French Guiana - Emb289 P1 | ecosystem: Host-associated > Arthropoda: Insects > Digestive system > Gut ... | reverse complement strand
TACAACTCTGCTGCCCACGGTGCTCGTCAAGAACTGCTACCCACGTTGCCCGAACAAAACAGCTGCCCTGGGCGCACTACAAAACAGCTGTCCAGAGTGCCCGTACAAAACAGCTGCCCACGGTGCCCGTACAAAACACCTGCCCACGGTGCCCGTAAAAAACAGCTGCCCACAGTGCCCGTACAAAACAGCTGCCCACGGTGCCCGTAAAAAACAGCTGCTCACGGTGCCCGTACAAATAACACCCACAGGCACAGTGCAAACTGTTTCAGTTTTCAGAGCCACAGAACTGTCGCCCAACATTAATTTATACATTAGGTACTGCTGAGTGGTCTGAAGGATTGGACAAAACGTCACACATGGCACACAGCGTAAGTGGTACTAATGGTAAGTGTCCTTCTGTTCAATTAGTGTTAGGGTTGACGCATGAAGCACTGTGGATACAATGGCCTGAAGAATCCTCTAGGTATACACAAGGCACACGTGTTATGGTGTAAATGTTTAAATAAATTGGAAATGTCTACAGACTAACGCAAATACACCAACAAAATATCTGACATCATTATAATGCTTCACCAATTTATTTCTTTGACCAAGGAAATGAAGTCAGCATGATACAAAATACAGAGCGTAAACGAAGGGAGTAACAGGATATGAAGACTAAATTAGACGCACTTTAAATAATAAACTGACACTTTTTTACTACTATCAATCCACGAAAATCTGAAATTGAGTTAAATTGCAAAATAATGTTTTATGTACTAAAGTGCGGTCTGAACTAGAACTGTATGTGTGGAGTTTCTAAAGAATGACTGTGGACATCACATTACACTTGTTAAACCAACGCACAGACAATTTGTATGGAGAAATGATGGACAGACGGACAGGCGGAAACTACAGGTGTCAAGAAACTAAACTAAAACAACATACAAAATGACCGAGCACTGCAACAGACAAACAAGACCAAACAAAGTGGGCAGTTTTACAGTTAGATTAACAATCGGTTGGATTTAGATCGCACATCGTTCTTTGTTCCACCCGCTCGCCACGGTGAGGCACAGGATGTGAGCGGGAGCTGAAAACAAACAAAACAACCCCACCCCCAACAACATAACATTAGAACATTTTCCATAAGAATAACAACAGGCACAGATTGCAAGCAATTAACAAAATTCAGCACACAACTTACCGTTGCGTGTTTGCTGCGTCTTCTGTTACAGCAGTCAGAAATAACTTGCGCGCTGTCCTGATCGGCATATAGCTGTGTGTACCGTGCCGTATTAAGCCGGACAGCTACAGCAAACAGCAAATACTGCTCATTTATAGGCCACCTGATGCAGGCAGGAAAACAGGTAGAAAATGTCGAAATTGCAGTTTTGAATTGGAACTGAGAAATCGTTGAAAATTAAAAATCGGCAGGAAAATAGGAAATCGGCGGCTTCTTCTGTCCGAAAAATAGCCGATGTCTCCTTCGGAAAAATAACAAGTCGACGGCTGTTTCTCTCCGAAAAGTGAAAATTCGACACCACCTGCGGTAAAAACTCAAAACGAAATGTGTCGTGTTCGGGAGACACTCCAATCAGTTCGGCAGTCAAGCGATAACAAAAGCGCTGTCCAGTAAATCAGCCACGTTCGAACTGTATGCTATCATTCTCACAGAAGCAGTTCGCCACTCTGATCAGAAACCTGCCTAGTGTAACGCAACCTAACGTCTTTTCACTGCAATGTGTATCTCCAGTCAACTCTTTTTCGCTCCAGTTGCCATTACGTCAGTTAACTTCCTCATATTTCAAAATGCAACGCCCACGTAAATTCCACAACCGTTACCGACACCTGAAATATAAACGCTACCGATGTACTGTTGTTCCTCGATTCGTAACACTGTACAGTGTAAGACTTTACCTTCCATTGTTGCCACCCGATATCTATGACTCAGCTGTCGTTGTGTATAATAATATTTATTTACTGCAATTGGGTTGTTACCCGGTGGCAGTGGTTATTTTACATGTAAACAAACATGAAACTGGTTACTACTAAATCTAATTCGGGAGGGCTACATGAGAATCATGTAGTGGCAACTTGGGAGTCTTTGACCTACCTTTAGTTGTCCGTCAATGTTTGGTCCGGTTGTTGAAGCTATTTCCTCTTTTATATACTGAATTACCAACATATTCACAACAAAACACACATCTCGTCACTTTACACACACTGATATCACAGTACCCAATTTATATATCCTTATATATTCAGACACGTGTCTTTCAACACTGAAGTGAAAGACGGATGGAAGCAAGACTGGGAATTGGTTTATTGAATTTCTCCCCTCCCATACGAATTATTCACAGGGAGAAACTGTAAAGGATCTCTTGTAACTCTCTCCCTCTCGCATTGATATCACTGGCTGTGCCGACCGAACTCCGTCAAGTTAACATCCTGCGGTATACATAAACACTCATAAATACTTAAAACTAAACCCTCCTATCACACGGTGCTAATTCACGTGACCTACCATGTCCACAAATCTTAACTGGGGCACCTAACCGGGAGGGCCGGGAGAACAAAACTTAAAAACTAAGTAAAGAAATTCACATTCGCAGAGCTGTCAAATCGACCTTAACCTAGGCCCTTAGTCATGGCGGCTACCGCATCAAACAGAGCTGCCTGGCACGGCTAGTTATTATCATATGCAGCCTGGGACTGGACTGACGTCATGATAAGCTGGTCGGTGCTATGGCCTACCTGATTTGCTGCGAGTGCCCAGCCCTTCCTGTGGATGGATCCTAAACGCTAAGGTTCAGGCGTCATTGTTTGGGTCTGTAACGTTACAGTTTTCACGTGGTTCCTCTTCGCATGGTCCTGGGTTCGAACTCCTTCTTAGGATGCATCCTGCTATAACCATTGACCTGTCGCACCACTCACAAGATCACTGCAATTTTCATGACAACACTATAATTAGCTCTAGCAATTGCAAGGCCTCTGTAGGCGTGTTTGTTTTCACATACCGTCAGACACGGAACGATCAAAGTGACACTACAGGCATACAGATCTGCGCCACAAAACACATTTGAAGATCACAAAACACGCAATGTGTTTTAAGAATTCTTTGTACAAAAATACTCATTCACAGCACAAACATTCCCGAGTATACAACAGTTTATGTAACATACAGCACTCACAAAAATAAACAAGACAGAAAGTTTAAAGATAACGAAACTAATCATTTGGCTGGCTGCGCGTTTGGCCTCTAAATTTAACATATTATGGCGCCCGAAAACAACTGATTTCGAGAAATGAAGAATTTATCGAAATTTATCCTGATACATTGAGAAAAAGTGCACGCAGTTGCTACCAAATGCTTCTTGCATCAGTTCTGCGCCTAAACAAACGACTGTTACACTTGCATGTTGTACGTACTATAAAATTATTATAAATAAATTTAATGAACCAATTACAACTACAGCTATATAACTGGCTGTGCATAAATATTAGTGTTGAACATCTGAGGGCGGCTGAGATAAGCCTGAATTGTGTTTAAATATTCGGTTCGTACTGCGCAGTGAACAAAATCTATGTGGATTGTAAACATCACAAAATTTAGTATATTATGAGAAAATAATCGCTGTTTCTCTCAGATCCCCATAATACACAAGTAGACTGTGTGGGCAGAACGTAGAAGAGTCTGTGGTACATATAGTAACCACTAGATTTTAATGGGTTATTTAGAAACAGTAGCGATAAATTACACATTTAAAACAAGAAGTACGGGAAAAGTTCTGGTAGGGTGGACTGAATGAGACGACGCTGTAACTGAACTGAGTAAATTACGTATCTGGAAGCTTCGTAATGTACGGTGCGATCAGAGGATTGTCAATTGTTCCTAGATAAGGATATACAACTTACATACGAAATTTTGAGATAGAAATATATTCATACAAATGTGGATACATAAATATATGGGAATATAATATTGAAAATGAATAAGTTTGCGACAAGGTGAACTAGACTTAACTCGCTCAAGATGTTCAATTGCTGGTGTTTTTAGAGATATTGTTTAAATCCTTCCGGTTGTCAGATGCATGGAGATTATTAGGATGCACTCCGAGGGAAGGGTCTGTCACTTGTCAGTAGGCTACTGTCTGTGACGATAAACACCAGCAACAGTTCCACTGCACAGTAGACTAACTGTAAGAAACAACCTAAAGATTCTTATGGTTATTGGACCGTGCATCATCTTGATAGTTGAATAAAGAGTGACAAAATTGATGTGACTTGCTTTATTATTTATTATTATTAAGTTGGTCTCTCTTTACTCAATCTAAAATTTCTCCCAAACAACGTAAATTTAACTGTAGCCACAAATTCAGAACAGTGAATTGTTGAGTCCTACTAAATATCGAAGGACGTTAATGACAACGCATCAAATGCACGTCATTATCCAGATGATTTATATGGCCTATTTCTCGCCAAGGGGAAAATATAAATGCAGACAAAAATTTGTTTGGGAAATTCATTGTAAATTACATTGGAAGCTGAAGTGTGATCTTTCAGGAAGACGTTGTTGGAAAAATGAAGCGGATTAAACCGGCTCACAGTTCAGTTCAATGACAGTTTTTTTGATGGCGAAGTTTCGGAAAAGTGTTTCGTAGCCGGCACCATCTGGCTAGTCGGTAAAGTCTGCGAAGGTGAATGTTTTTAGTGCTGCGTTGGACCGAGACGTGAATGTGAGTGGAGAGTGGCAGAGTGGTGGTGGGCTGCAGTGGGAGTGCTTGCATGGGGATGGAGATTCACTGCGATTGGGCAAATGTGCGTGAGGATGCAATAGAAGACAAAGACATGCAGAAGACTGGAAGAGTCGAAAGTGTGTCATGGGGAAGTTGAGATGAATTGAAGTGTTGTGGACAGGTTGTTGAAGAATACCACAATAAACACCATAACAGTTGAGACGAAGGTAATGAACAACCCAACGACGTTTTGTTTTGAAAAAAATTGATGAAGGAATTTACGGTGAACTTCAAAATAACTGATAACGCCTCATACAAAAGTAACATTAATATCGAAATAAATTTTGCTTTTCAAAATGTTGCCGAATGAAACCACGACACAAACAGACTATCACGGAACACCACATAAAGAAGTCGGGCTACCTATCTGTTGAAAATGTATTTGGTGAAACTAAACTTCGGTAAACCACAGAAATATCACGACAGCTGAGAAAGTCTCACACAGAAGCTGTGCCCGTTTGCTTGTTGACAAACTTCTCTGCCTATTACTACCGCTAAATCATTTCCATCTTTCCGCTCTGGTATCCGCTGAGGCCGGCTCTTATCGCCAGACAAGTGACTGTAACACAACACCGCACTGTAGTGTACTTTCAGCTGCAGTAGGAGACACGGTTTGTTACACTGTATTGTTTTTGTTATTTTTGTAATATTATTTGTGGTGCTGCCAGTATATGTCTAGAAATGCGCCGACTGCCTTCAGTCTTTCTGCACTACACACCCCTTGTACTGTGTCCTGCATTGCACATTGTCTATTGTATTAATACATACTCTCATTACCTCACAAGTACACATCTACGGCCATATGCCTGATACTTCCAGGTTTCTGCACTAGACGCCCCTTATATTAATATCACGGACTATATATGTCACGATACGTTATGTACTGCATAATTATCATATGTGCTACAAACACAGACTTTCATCCATGTGGCCACTAACACCATTTTTTCTGCAGTGCTCCTTTCTCGCCTTGCGTTCTATATTCTATACCTAACCTAACCTATGATTACTCAATTTATCCATCTGTCACACAAAACTGTCCCTAGCCTCCTTCCACCCTCAGCTGTAACTTCCCCACGCACACGTAACATTACATAAAATGCTACGCAAAATTTCCAGCTCCGCTCTCTTCTCATACCGTATGCAGCTGCTCACAATTATTTTCTTGTACGCTATGCCTTTTTCTGTCTCTAATCTTTCATCGTTCAAAAATTTCTGTCCCTCTGTGTCTTTCTACGTTTCAGCAGTCTATCCATTTCGTTTGCCTAGTCTTTATACCGGACATATTCCCGTCTCTCCTCACAACACTCAGTTTTCAAATTCCCACTCAAAACCGCGCTGTCCGTTTCCTCTCGTTCAAGTGTGAGCATTCTCTTCCCCCACAGTTTTCCGTACCCCAACACGAAAATTAAGATCCATTTTCTCTTACGTTCTTCATACGTCTCCTTCTGTGAGTAACTTTACACGTAGTATTAATTATCTGCTATACAAATCTCCCCTCTCCCTCCAACCAATTGTTTCCTAGCCCAATTTGCTGCATTTCATCTCTCATAATTCTCACCCAGCTTCCTCCCTTAACAATAGATCTAGACTTTTGCTGCTTCATTTCTGCCATCATTCCGTATCACCACTTCTATTCCTAACAAACACACTTCAATACCGATCTCCAGTTGCTGTCCATCAAATCAGCTCACTTTTCTTCCTTACATTTACAATAGTTTATCACAGTGGTTTTTCTTTCTTCCCGAATCTCCTTATTTCCTTATTCTTTTGCTCTGGGACCCACTGAGTACGGCTTCTCCAGCCATACAAGTGTTACAACTCAGCGCCATGTGTAGCAATGCCTGCGACTCTACCTCAACGCCCTGCCTTCTGTTAGAATGTCAGTGTTTCTTATATTGTATTAATAATAATCATTTCGTATTATGCATATTCTAAATGCATTGTGATATTTTCTATGACAGAATGTAGGAACAATGTCTTTTAGACGATTCAGGTCTTCTGGGATGCGACTTGTTTTGTGGGGTTGGCGGTTTCTGACGTTCCGAAGGACGTAATGCTTCCATGTTCGAGGGTCATGAACTTCTTGTCCTTTGACGACAAAGGCTTTAAATGTCCTCCAACGGTAGGCAATCATTAACCCAGTGAATCTGACTCTCATCCCTAAGAGCTGTGAGACCCACCAAAATCACAATTTCATCTGTCGTCCTAAAATCTGCCAGTACATTGTGAGCCACAATTAGAGGAATAGGTTGATTCTTCTCAGGACAGAATAAAACATGGGACAATGGACATATCTAAACACTCCATTACCTTATCAACAAAGAGGTGTGTTCAGAAATATAAGTGAAAAAACAATTTCATTGAACCAGAAGGACTGTCTCCGGTTGACAATGGATGCATGTGGATGTACAGATCATGTTAAGACAGTATGTGTCGGCCACGCAGGATTGACAGAAGAAAGAAGTGTTGATTCGTTTAGTTTGTTAGTAGAGATGTGTACAGAAAAGTGACCTGTACCATTCATATGCATGTTGCCAACACACGATTGTTACAGATCTTAATGCTCTGTTTAGCAACACCGGAGTAATTCAAACAATTTTGTCGTAAAGACGGACCGACCACCCAGCAAGACAGAGTGATACCAACAAACTGAATACTACAACATGCAGCGTCGGATATTTAAATAAATGATAACTAATCTCATTCTTGTTGTGTCGGTATCAGACATTAATAAATGTAAGGCTGCAATACCCGTGTTTATAGCAAACATTTTAACATCGTAAAGCACACGTTCGGACCCTGTTACTGTGTCACGACGCACACGTGTGCTGCGGTCTGTTTAACACACAGTCACACTGATTGCAGAATTGTTCGAGGTTTGAACAGCGTCGTTGGGTGAGTGATTACCGACGTTTCGGGAGTGCAGAATGCCTTCGTCTTCACGGGACAGACGGTATGAAACTGTGTAACACGGAAGATGAAGGCACACCTATCTTTCAAAACATCCAGTGCCACTCAGCCGAAGACGCTGAACTATATCCCAGGAGGCTTTAATCCCCACTGCAAAACAAACTGTTCACACGTGGACACCAGTAAGTTTGGATTAATTTTATAACAAAATCTTAAATACTTCTGAAATTTTCTTCCGCACTTCGTATCAGCACAAATTGCGCGACGTTGTATCAACTATTTAAGGTCACAGAGAGCAGCGGCGGCCCGGATACCATTTTCATGGAAAGTTATGGACATATGCGTTCACGACGAAAACCTGAAAATGTTTCGGTCACCAATCATCTCCATCCAGTTTGTCTAATATTTAACCTGCACCATACTAAACTCAATAAAATGTGTTGCAATACTCTATTATTTTTTCAACGACACTATAATTCACTTTATCTGTACATACAATTAGCTGTTTTGTAATTTATTGAGTTTATCCGCTAAAACAGTTTCCATTATTACGACCGAAATAACTTTAACCCCACAATAAAAGAGGCAAAATTATGTAGAATTTAATTTACAAATTAATGTCAATCTATCAAATACATTAGTCAATTAACCTACTGAGATGGGTGTGTCTGTTCACCGTGAAGGACCAGTCAGAGGTAACTTTGGTGTTAAAAAAACCCTAACACAGAAAATGCTGCTGAAGTTCAGAATGTTTCGACTATATCAAACCCCAGTATTCAGAATGGGAAATAATTGGATGAAATGACGTAATTCCAGTCTCTTCGGTACACAGACATACTGCATCAACACACACGATACAACAAGCAGCCGCCGAAACGTGTGTCAAGCAACAGTACAACCGAAATTCCGTCTCTCTGACTTTCGTTGCACAGTGCTAAAAATATGGCCAGTGGAAGGACGCGACAAGTCAGGTCGTATCCCAAGACAGAGACACCATCGTTATGTTATGTAAGGTCAGTTCAGCCTACACCTGCCGAGTTGAACACTGTGGGAAGATGTGCGTGGGGTTGCCTACTGAGAGTCACACAGGGGACTGCAGTGTTGTGTTTCATGGTGTGCACACAGCAAGTGTGTGAACTGCGGAACGTGCAGTGATGGGAAAACGATATGGCTAGCAGGAAGCATGTTTTGACGGCTGTTTTCACGTCGTGTGGTAAAGGTCTGCTGTGAGGTTTCGGTGGAGCGTACTGCCGCAATCTTCAGGCTGACAGTCAGGGTCATGTGGAAGCTGGAGTAATTGAGCGAATGTGTGGCTTGTATAGGAACTTCTGAGGATATTTTGGCCAATCATAGGTAGGAAATTTGGGGGGGGGGGGAGATACGGCTTGTACCGATGTCGTGGGAATTGGGAGATTTACAGTGATACGTAATTGGTTATTGAAATAAATAAGCTGTATAGAGTGCACTGTATTATGGTTTTGGATTTCAATTGTTTGTTACCATGAAATTTACCGTCATGTACTTTAAATATGGCACAATGTGTGCAATAAACATGTCAAAAAACAACAAAGCAAACCGCAACATAAGGGCTACTGATGTTAATATTTTCGTGTTGCCCACACTAAATATCCTGTACGTCTGTCTGTACACTATGCCTGACATACTGAGCTACCTACCAGTGAAGGACACGCCTTGCACTAAATGAGATGTGACGGTCAACCGTTCTTGATTACTTGTTTGAGCTATACTTGGCGCGCAGTCACAAGGTCAAGGTAAAAAATAGTGTTTATCGCTACTGGTTCAGGAAATCCTGTCACAAAGATCTGAAACTTGGAATGAAAACCTTAATATTCAGTTACATAATAAGAGTGCATGTAAAGCAAAGTTACGTGACGTCTGAAACAGTGAAGCCTATGTGACGAAACATTCGGCTAGACGATCTAAATGCGCCCTGGGATTTAGTCCGCTTTTACGCATCTCGAAATGGTAGCATTGCTACTTAACGTTCCACAAACACCGCGATAAAACAGGGTAATGTTTGTTCAAAATTACACGATCAGACCTCGAACTGGGTGCCTACTGAATGCAGGTCAACAGCACAGCAGTTACTGCAGTTGATGTGTCGTCTCCAAGTACCTTGTGAACACCAGTGTGGCTCTAACTACGCTTAACGTACTTCATCCAGGCGTCCATTACACTACCACATCACGAACTGCAACTCGCGCATGAATATATTAGGGAAGATACACTTGCAGATTAATAGCAAAATAAGGTGTAAATTAACTTCTGCGCCTCACATTCCCTGTTCATTTGCGTGTGTATCGATAACAATTGCGAATTAAAAGCTGACAAACAACGCATTTAGCTGGAAAAATGTAACTATAAAACTGCGACCTACTGCGACCTTGACTGCGACAAAAATTTCTAACTTTGAAAAGTGGCAAGATCATGTTCATTTTCAACAAACCAACGAGTTTCGTTTGATTTTCAGGTGTTTCGATCTAGCTACATTGATATAAACCCATACAAGTACCTGTTAATTAAACAGCACTGCAGCCCACTACGGCTACCAGGAACCTACCCCTTAGCAACAGCCTGCAGAACGGTGCCAGCCGACAGCACGTCACGTCCACCCTCACCGAAAGTCGTCATACCTCTGCCGGTGATGGCCGCCAAACAGCATTGCACAAGGTCAATGAACTTCAAGATGGCGCAACATGGACTGCAGTGGCGGAGTGCGAAAAATAGTCCATCGCTGTTAATTACAGTTAGAGCTTAAATTATGATACGTACAGAAATCCCGAAACGTCCGTGATAGTTCACGCTACGAGAATTATTTTTTGGTTGTCTGTCGTCGCTAGAAAGCAACAGATTAAGATTGATATTTACAGGACACTATTCTTGTCTTATACATATATTAGGGGAACTAAGAAACAAAATAACTCCATGGACCAAAGATCATTTTCAGAATCTAACAGTTTTTCAGCTAGTAATAAATTCCCGCTGTCAAAACAGCCTGCATCTTGTACCTATCCTGAGCCAGAATAATCCATTCCACACCCTCCCATCTTGTTGCTTAAGATTCTTCTTAACATTATCTTCCATCTAAGCCTAGGCCTTCCAAGTTGGTCTCTTCTCTTCAGATTTTCATACTAAAACACTGCATGCATTTCTCTTCCCTCCAGTACGTTCCACAAACCCTGAACAGCCAAACCATATTTCTATGAGGCTTAGATGTTATAGAATTTGATAGTAAATAACACCTCTGCATCAAATGAAATAGTATCATTTTGTCTGTGAATTGTACAATATTCTGGCTGTGATTAAATCATGTAGGACGCTACAGTTGTATCGTTGCAAACATAGAGGTTCTAGCACTGTGCGTGTGTGTGTGTGTGTGTGTGTGTGTGTAAAGTTCCTCTGGGATAAGATGAAAATGAAACAATGTAAAAAATAAACTGGATAAGCTAATCCCAGCTGATAGGCACAGACCAACAAAACAATGCAATGCCAATGAGGGCTCCAAATTATCACACCTCTACTGGCCACTCTTACTGCAGCACATGTATGAAAATGCAGCAACACCATAAGGTGTGGTTAATTATGCATCTCAATAATGTAATACCTACACATTCAGTTGCTACCACACAGTAATATATGCTATCTGCAATATATAGCCAATCTGTTGAAGCTGTTAGAGAAATACAAATGCATTGTGTGGGTAACATGTCAATATTCTAAATTTTGAAAGAAATGTTACACATACTTACCACTGTTAATTATAAACTCTATGCAAGTTAAAATATTCTGTGCCATTCCACACTATTATGTTCTGTATTTTTTAACACACTGTAAATAGTGTTTTACTTCCCAAAACATTTCATGATATTCACCTTCTGTGGAAGCAATCTTTTGTGAACGCCACACAGTTGTGACATCACAGTGTTTGTGCTGATGACAGGCATTAGCATATTGTTCATACCAAAATTATCATAAATCCGACCATGACGTTAAAAGTTGATGTAAGTAACTGAGTCTGTGGACAGACAGAGAGACAGACGGACAGACATGCTGTAAGAAGAGTCACGTTGGATGTAATGCCTTGTGGTCTTGAAGGAACTGTAACTGGACACTGTAGATTTCTTCAGAATGTGTGTACAATTTAGCGTAATATTTTGGAAGACAACTTTAACATCTTTGGCATAGCAAACTAAAATCTCAGACAGTCACACTGCTCCTCACAGCTTTCATTTGAAGGAGGGCCTCTACTCTGTCATGTCAGTTCAGATATAAATTTATAATATCCTGTGATCTTCCCTCTTCTGGCATGTTTTCAGTAGGGAGCTGACTTTTATTTTTCAAGAAGTTGTATGCTGTGTTGAGACAGTTATGTGGCCAGCTGTAGTCAGTTAATTACTTAAGTGGTTTATGAACAAAACCGGAGGCAAAACATTCCTGCACTAGTCTGAGTATTGTGTATACACATGTAGTAACTGTTGTGTTAAGAAATATGATATACTTTTAAAATTTTACATTTTGTAAGCCCTGAAAATAAGCATTACTAAACCAAAACAAGAAATACACACTCACACACACACACACACACACACACACACACACACACACACACACACACACAGTTACTCACAAAACATACTTGCACATATATGTGCACACAGTCTCACACACAGTCAATCAGTGAAGTGTTCTGATTCCTTTTAAGATATAAAACTTTGCTGAAATAGTCATAACCTTAAAACCAAGAAATTACATTACCCTTGAGACTACAACAACAGTGTACATAGTCTGCTTTTAAGGCTGTGATTCATTAAGGATGTAAAAGACAGAAAAATGACATTTCTGGATGATTATATTTGGTCCTAGTAGTTCTGTTCGACATGTGTGAATATCAAAAACTATGTTGAAAAGTTACTACAGCCTTGAACCTGACAAACAATAGGAACAAACAGTTTCCTTTTCAACAGATGCCACCATACAGACAGCACTGGATAGACAATTTTGGTGCAGCTCAGAGAGTTGGGTGTGTTCATGCAGGACACACAGAATGAAACCTCTGCGTGTTGTAAAACATTTCACAAAACCCCCAAGGTATTATGTCTCAAAATAGATAAGGCTTAAATTTCAAACTACATACACTGCTCCTATACACACTCCATTTAGCCTACATTTATTATATAAAAATTTTGAATTGTATAGATAGCTTCCAGCTCAGAATGTATGCATTCTACAACACATATGGGAAGCCTAAAAAACAAACACAGCCTCACCTACATTCCACATGTGTCTGGATTGTAAAAACAGCTTTTAAATAGAAACAGCTTTGGAATATTTGAAGTGTTTTATCATTG
>Ga0123355_10012691_pt1 | contig 13063 bp, 12 predicted proteins | sample TergutEmb28metaG_3_FD_89872 | JGI IMG/M metagenome (GOLD analysis project Ga0123355, IMG submission 89872) | Embiratermes neotenicus P1 segment gut microbial communities from Petit-Saut dam, French Guiana - Emb289 P1 | ecosystem: Host-associated > Arthropoda: Insects > Digestive system > Gut ... | reverse complement strand
TAAATACTTCTAACATCCGATGTAAGGTACGGCTACTGTAAAGCTTGAAAGAAATGGGCCGATACATCGGCCTCCCGCATTCTTCGCAAACACAGCGGAGGCCGATAGATCGGCCCGCGCGCAGTAAAAGGGTTAACAACCTATGCATTGTTGCGGTGTCTAGTCCTGTAACTTATGTGATTTGTGTGGTTTGGTCCAAAATGCTCTAAACAGATTAATGACATTGGTCTGTTAACATTTTGTGTAGGTTGCATTGCTTTGGTAGGTGAGGTTGGTCTAGTGTGATTTTGCTATGCCTGGTAATAATTTGCCATAAGAGTTGTAGTGTTCTGTAGTGTTGTAAACACTAGATGAACTGTGTGCATGAAATAGACCCTGAAATACAGATATTGAGGTCTGTGTGTAGAGTGTTGTTCTTTTGTTCCCTTGAGAAGCAAACAGTCACATGTGTCTGTCAAGAGATTTCCATCTTCACAGACACATGTGACTGTTTGTTGTCATAAGGCAAAAGAAGTCCTCTACATACATTCCAAAACTGTTTGCATAATATCAATTGTAACATTTTACTACCATCTTCGTCCAGATCTATCAAGTGGCCACTTCCCTTCAGGTCTTCTGACTAAATGTTTGTGTAGAGTTGCTATGAAGCACTTTGTTTTATGGTTTCTTGAATTTTGCTGACTGTTGCTGTCTTAGTGTGGTAAGGAGATAAAGGACTTGTACTGTACCCTGCTGTGAGCTTTACTGTTCCTTGCTGTCCGCTGGCAAGGTGGCTGGGATTGTCCCAGAGCTGGTCAGGATATGGTGAAAAGAAAACAACAGACCGCCACTTGCTGTCGATTTGCAGTTTTCATTCATCTACCTAGTATCCTGGTCACTATACTGACTGAGCTACACAGCTCACTTCCTACTACTGCAATACTGTTTGCTACTACTGAAGTAGGAGTCATGTTCAGATCATGGTTTATCTTATGGTTTTCATTGCAGACACTTGGGAAAATTGGTCGTGTGCAACAAATTTATCATGACAATGACCTCAAGGTGGAGGTGTGTGGTACATCTTGGACGTACAATCCTGTGGCTGTCACCAAAGTTGCCTCTTCAGATGGCACTGTACCAGGCACATCCAGTGGAGGTAATTCTGTGACTTTCTGGCTTAAGTATGATAAAATGCTTACTGGCATGGTCTCCATGTTTGTTAACCTCAGTGTCTGGTATTTTGACTTTCTATTGTTACCAATTTTCATAGCATTTGTGACCTTCAAGTGACAGGTTCCAGACTGAGAGCCTTCGCGCAATCATTTAATGTATAGGGTGTATTTTTTCCTGCTTGATTGATAGGTGCCAGCTCAACACTCCACCAGTGTTGTATCATATGTTGCATGAGGGGAAGTTTAACAGTCAATGACAGGAGCTAGACAAATGATTGCAATGATAGCAACCCCAGAAAGTCAAATAAAACCTCAAAATAGTGTTGGACTGGTGCTTACTCTTCAAGTAACAAGGAAAAAAATTCTATATTTTATGCTCCCAAACAGTGTTCATATTTCATTAAAAGTAAACATGTATTCTGAGGTTATTTTATGTATTACTGGTATTTCATAAGTTATTGGAATCAAATAGACATTTTATATGAAAATTGGTTCTGACATTAATGATGCTTTTACTGGTAGCAGTTAATCCCAGACACTGAGATTCTACTGTATAAATTCATGCTATTAATTTTTACCATGGTCATGCACTTTAACTCAGGGTAGTAGTGTTTGTATTGAAAGAATGCAGTGCTGCCATCTGGACCATTACAGCAGCACAAGCCACAGCCTATAGTGGTACTGACATAAACAGAGTTATTTTTGAGAAGCTGGCAGTTGAGCTGTCTTTAGTGTAGCTCAGGAACATTTATTTCCATGTTCACAAGCAGGCACTACTAGACCTTATCATGAGCTAGATGAATCCAGTTACCACTCTTGGTATTTTCTCCTGATGTTCCAGTATTATCAGCTGATTTCTTTCTCAACTGTTGGGAAATATGTGCCCAGTGTCACAGTGTAACGTCTCAAGAGTCTTGAGTTTGCAACAGCACTGTTGTGAGAACTCCATATATGACAGTTCACATGTGATTGTTATCATGCTGTGATTTGTTCACTTGAGTCTTGTTGTGAAAACAGAAATATGCCTGAGGACAGAGAGAGAGGGAATTAAGCTTTATGTTTTGCTTTGAACCCCTTATGTTGACATCTGATCTGCCAGATGAATTCAGATTTGTGTCTTGGCCAGCTGCCTTTGTTATCTGCTGATGTTAAGAGTTGTGTTGGTTTTGTGCTTATTATTCCAGAGCGCTTGAGTGCATTGTTGAAGAAACTGTTTGAAACACATGTGTCTGGTGATGTAAATGAGGAACTTGTGAAAACAGCTGCTAATGGCGATGCACAGAGGTGTGAAGAGTCTCTGAAGCGCACAGATGCTGATGTGAATGGAGTGTTTGCTGGACACACGGCGCTGCAGGCTGCTAGTCAGAATGGTCATCTGGAAGTGATCAAGATTCTGCTGCGGCACAAAGCTGATGTTGAGATAGAGGTAGGTGCTGCTTTACTGAACTTGGTATTTAACTCGGTACTGTGCAGTTGTCATTGCCTTCGCACAGGGGCACCCTGAGACGAAAAAATTTTACTTGTAGGGAAAACCAATAACCATCCATTGAAGGCAACATATATCAGTTACAGAAAACAACAGCTGGAACAAATATATGTTGCATTCAAGTGGTACGTATTGTTTTTTAAAATAATTAGCACAGCGATTTGGCTCACGTTAAGATATTTGTAGGGAACAGTGGGCACTCCTTCATCTCATAAAAATTTTGTAAATCTCAGAATTATTAGTTACAGAATTTATAAATCAAGGTATGTTCTGAGTTCCCATTACATGACATTCCTTCTGTTGTAAATTGTGGAGATGTAGCCTCAGAAGTTTACCTTGTGCCAAGTTTGAAATGTGCGAGATACACAGTAGTGATGCTGTCATTTCGCTAAGCACAGAAATGCAACCAAAGCTAGCAGTGACTGCATCATTTCTCCCTGTGGTGCAGGACAAGGATGGTGATCGCGCGGTGCATCACGCGGCATTTGGTGATGAGCCAGGTGTGATGGAACTGCTGGCACATGCTGGTGCAGATTTGAATGCTCGCAATAAGCGTCGACAGACTGCGCTGCATATTGCGGTTAACAAGGGACATGTTGGTGTTGTGAAAACACTGCTGGAACTTGGATGTCATCCCAGCCTTCAGGTAGGTAACCATTCTATTGGTAAGTGACCAGCCACATCACTTCAGAATAAGAGAAGTTGTGTTCTGCAGTGATGAACTGATCACCTCCAAAAAGATTCTGTCATTGTTAGTGACCATACAAGTTGCTGGATAATGAACTGTAATTTTTATCCACTAGATATTTGGCAATTTTTGAGTGTGGATTCTGAAAAAATGTAGTCTCACAGTATGATGAACACTTTATATCCCTGAAGTTCATGAAATTGGGTAGGAAATGTACCATTGCTGGTAATGCAGTGTTGTTTTATAAATACGCATTCTGAGTGGTCTGCAATGCAGACATTTAAAAACAGACAGTTTGCTGCACTGGACCAGTGGTTGGTTTGTTTCGCATTCAGTACACTCAAGTTATATGTTCTTTGAATGACTGGATTTTGATGCTTGCTGAGGGAATGTTCAGGTGACCAGGTAGCAAATGTTTTTGGGTAAAATCAGGACAGTAACAAGAAAATGAATAAAACTTGAACTGCTGACATAAATGCTGTATGGTTTGGAGGGCATGTCAGTGCTTAAAAGCTGCAGATGAGATTAATCATTCTGTAAACTTTTGTTAACATGGGCTCATGTACTTAAAACAGTGATGTGTACCTCACTTGAATCAGATAATATCGCATAATTCTGTACTGTTTTAGTGCCTTCTTGGTGTATTGTTTGTTGTTAGTTAGTGAATTCTGGCATGGAAGACAGATTTAGCTCTGATAATTTTGATCCTATGCGGTAATGTTTATAATTCAGTGAGGGCTTGGTGCAGATGGCAGGTAAGTGTGTTGTGTAGAGGGGAAAAGTGAGAGATGGAATGTTTGTACGGTGAAGGTGTTTTGTTTAGGGTGCTGGCATGTGTGTATTAGGGAATATATATATATATATATATTACATACAGTAGAATTCCTTTAAACTGGCAGCCACTGGACCAGACAGGAAATGGATTATCTTACATTCCAGATTATCACACTGTACCTCCACTGACCTGAGTTCTTACAAGTAATTTTCTGTTACTGCCATCAGAGAATGTGCACTTGTCAGTTGCCTTCATTTTGTTGTGAAAGGACTGAGCTTTGTGAATCATTAAAGGCCCAGTCACAGGTTTTCCTTCAGACACATTGCCAGTTTTATAACACCTTGTCTAATTGCACTAATTTGGGCTTTTCCACTATCTTTCGCATGGTAAGGCCTTTCACAGTTTCATTTGATGCCATAAGTGACTGTAATTGGTCCCTCTGTCCCTTTACATCGTGGGTAGTTGATGCTCCACTGTTTTAAGCCATAACTTCTCTTTGGCTTTGAACTTTCAAGCCTCCTATTTCAAGTTTCTGAGGCATTGTTAAAGTCACGCGTTTCCTCTTCACAGCAGTACCTTGTTGACTCTTTGGATCTTTTGAAGCCATTATAATTTCTCAGTGGGCTCAGTGAGTTCCAGATAACCAAAGATAATGTCTTGCAGTCAGTACACACACCAGAAGTTACACACGGTGGAGCTTCAGCATTTGTGACTGCTTTTCTCAAGTGGAAGTATCAGCAGAGCTGGAATATCATTTGCCAGATTAAAGAACTCGTGCTGTACTGCCACATTCATGTTGTGGCTTTCTGTGTTCCGGTGCCACATTCTCAGGTAGCTGTGTGATGGTGTTTCAGAGGAATATACTGCCTCAGTCTTCAGGGTTTAAAATGTTAAAGATCGCTGTATGTAAGTATGTTCACAACTGTCAGTACCTCATCTTGAATATGTAGTGTGGCTGTAGTATACACCATTCCAGAATGAAACAACTTTAATTGTAATAGGACCTTAAATCCAGTCTTGTGTAGGAAGAGCTGCCAGTTTTCGTCTCTTAAACCCAAGCAGGCATTGGCAGTGCCATCTGTTTTGTGTTCTGCTGTGTACCAACCAAATTCGGCATTGGCACTGGTGTCCATTTTGTGTTATGCTTTGTACAAATTGCGGGAGGTGTTTGGTTAGTACTTCCAGGTCTGGTGAATGGTCCTGCGTTGCTAATGCCACAGTGGCAGAGCAGAAGTTAGTGGCACTGGAAGTGCTGAGGACTACTGTCAGAATTATTTGAAATGACATTCATCTGTATCTGATATTCCGTCCACATTGTGTCCCTGCATTCCACTGCGAGTGAACTTGCTGCATTGTGAGAGGTGTGTCTGTTCTGGATATAAACAGTACTACTGTCCTGCTGCAGCAGTTGGCATGCTAAGTGCTGCAAAACAAAACACATATGTCTGTCTTGTTGTCCTGCAAGTCTAGATTAGGATTCAAGTGTTCCGGGATGACACTGTGTTCTTGTGTCAGTGGTTCCTCACAATGTGAAGGATCATATTGCAATCATCTTAGGGTCAAGCTGTGTTCTGGGACTGCAGTAATTGCACATCCCACAAGTCAAGGTTAGCTGATCTACTTGTGACCAGACTTCAGGGTTTGCTCACTGTGACCTAGTGTCTGCTTTCTCTGTGGTGGTGAAAACCGTTCATGAAGAGGGAGTATAGTCGTCCTGAGCACAGCACAGCAGCTTATCCAATGGACATCATGCTGCATCTGCCATGCTCAGGGACATGTCCAAGGAATAGTATTTGTATGTAATCTTTATCATAAGTTACAGACCTGGAAGTATGTTACGTGAACATGTTTCATAATAATGAGCATCATGATTTGTAGTATCGCCAAATACTATCAGGGTGATCAAACCAAGGTGAAAGAGATGGGTGGGGCATGTGGCATGCATGGGTTAGGAAAAATGTGTGCAGCGTTTGGATGGGCAAAGTGTAGGGAAAGAGAATATGTTGAAGATTTAGGCAACGTTGGGGAGATAATATTAGAATGAATCTTAATAAAAGATAAAGAATATATTGTATTCATGTGCTAGAGACCAGTGGCTTCTTGTTGTATGTGCTGTGATGAACACTTATGTTCTATAAAATGTAAGGAATTTCTTGGATATGTAAGCAGCTGTTAGCTTATCAAGAGGAGCTCTGATCTCTGCAGGTAGTTAGTTAGTTAGTCAGTCAGTCAGTTAGTTAGTTAGTTAGTTAGTTAGTTAGTTGTTTGTTTGTTTGTTTGTTTGTTGTGTGACCTAAGCACTGCACCTGCATGCGATATGCTTGGCCTCCCACACCTCACATTGTAGATGGTTTTTTATGTATGTTGTCTAAGGTGAAGGTCAGTAGGTACAGCTGGCCCTGTGCATGTTATGAAAGTGGATGGAGGTGCAGGTATAGCTCCACACACTCACTTAAACTTGGTATGACTTGGAGGTAATAGCATCATGCCTAGGTCAGTGTACCCATGGGATAGAGAACTCCAGTAACCAGTGAATAGGCTGGGTGAGTTCCAGAGCAGATATAGGCATTTTTGAGGAAGAGAAAAATATTAATGAAAAGAAACAAAATATTGTGCATTCCATGTGACATTGCTCTGTGGCACACTTCAGAAAAGGTAAAGTGGGATTTAATAATTTATCAGTTAGCATTTTGATTGCTTATATAAGGAATTCTTCAGCATTTTTTGATTACTCATTATTAGATCTTAGGAATGCATCATTTAGCATCTCAACTACTGCTGTGTTGAATTTGGAATTAGGGAGAAGGTCAACTTGTTAAAGCAGACTAAATGCGAAAGTTACACAACCAGTGTGATAGTTCTGTTAAAATTTACTTTGGCATTAGTAAGTTGTACTGATATTAATTGTAGTTTGTGGACTAAAGTTAAAATGAGTAACTTTGGCAAATGTGTGTTGTGTGTAAAGTTTGTGTGTTTAGTAAGTAGGTTAGCACTGTTACGTAGTACATTACTGTTGGGTACAGAGGGTGCTGAACTAATAGAGCATGGCAGCGTAGCTGAGCCAGGATTTCATGCTTCTGATACGTATGACTCTCGTTGTAGTGTAGCAGGATTAAACCGTATTGTACAAGAGCTAAGGGGGCGTCTGCCAGAGCCCACCGAATGGTCGTAGCCACCACACTGACTCAGATTGTGACACGGCACTCAAGGAACGTTAAATCCATGACAGTATGTTGGGAAGCATTTGACAATGAGAGGCAGTTAATGTAGTGTTGTTGGTCTGACTAGTGAGGTGTCATGCCACAGTAGATGACATGCTTCTGTGCCCAGTACTGTGAGAACCTCAAATACTTGAGAACCATGGTGTTCTGGATTATTACACAGTGAGTAGTGATATTTCTTACTGACGTTTTGGGACAGTCTATTAGTCCTGCTCTAACCCTGAGGATGGGGCCAATAGGTTGTCCCAAAACGCCGGTAAGAAATTACCACTGCTTGCTATGTAATAACCCAGAAGAGCATAGTTCTCAGTTCGTTTGTGGCAGAAGCCTGCAGTCCCTCAAATCTTTGTTCAAACCGCAGCCAAAATTTATGTCTGCTGAAATTAAGTGAGAACATAGCGACGGAATTCTTCCCATCAACCAGTCCATCTGTAATTACCTTCAGTATTTTGCCCACTGTGTCAGTTTATGCAATTTTATTTCTGACACCTTTACCATACATTTCATGCAGCATGTGTTCCTGTCAACTGTAATTTGGTTTACCCCTGTGAGACCTTCTTTAAGTGTAAAACATAACTGGAAAAGGTGTATCGGACTGGAGCAGCTGTTCTGCCATTGTGCTCACAAGCCTGGCTTGTTATTAATATACACTGATGCAGTGGCTGTGCTGTGGGAATGGTGATGTGAGATTGGGTTGGGGTACTGGAAGGGGCAGAGATTTTCTTCTTCTCTGCATCTTTGAGATCGGCTCTGGGACCCATCCAGCCTCCTAGGCAATGGTTACCTACTAGGGTCTAGAGGTAAGGCGGCCAGGGCATGAGGCTGACCACTCCCCTCCGTCTAGTGCTGAGGTTAAGAATGATTGGAGCTGTACCTCTACTTCCCCCTGTGTCTTCAGGGGATGCACAGGGACAACTTTACCTTTACTGCTGATTGTCAGAAGTGTGGTGTTTTACTGGAATGTGCAACAGGGTTTTCAGAAAAGTATTTTGACCTCAGACAGAGTAGCAGAAGGTCAAGGGGCTTTATAGTTCTATTCACATACCCAAATAGTAAGGAGGAAGAGTTGGCAGGATACGTATTGTGCATGGGATAGATGAGAATCATGTGCAGACCACGTGGCAGATTGGGTGTTGGGGGGAGTGGGAGGGGGATATACTGTTTAAAACAGAGTTTTCAAATATTGAGTTCAATTGGATTATTGTAGTTCAGGTAGAATCCATTGTTGGGCTTTATGAATGTGATAAGGAATGTTTGAGTTCCATCAAAGGCAGCAAATTCCTGAAGAATCCAGTGAATGTTAGCTGCTGACACTGTCAGTTAATATTGAATGTTCTGGATGTTCTTGTCACCACTGAACAGTTGTGCAGAGCAGTGTGAATTGTTGGCTGGAGAACTAATGCTGTTAAATGGAGCTGAATGCTTGGAGTCTAAACCCCACTTAATGCTGGATGCACACTCTGTAATGTTAGTTTGCCACACTTTGGGCTCCCTTTTGGTCTGTGCAGTGTTAAGTCACATCCTAATGTCACTTTTGTACTGACTTCACCAGTAACATTCAGTGAACCAGCACACTCATACCCAAACAAATGGAAGTGGGGATTAACAAACTTCTCGCACAGAACTGTTGTACGTAGTAGGCACATTAATTAGGATTATTTAAACCAACAGCAGCAGGAGACACAAACTGTTGTACACATTTAAGACACTGCAGACGGACAATTTAGTAACAAGTTGTGTTTTCAGAATCTTTCGTCATGTGTAAATTTGTGTTCAAGTTATAACAGTCAGATTGCTTCCTTCCCTTGTACATCCCATGAAGGCATATGGTGAGAATGGTGGTATAGCTCCCCTCATTCTTAACCTCAGCATTAGGTGGAGGTGAGTGGTGTGCATTACTCCAGGGGAGAGAACCCGAGAATTCACTGAAGAGGAGGCTGGGTGGACCCCAGAGCTGGTCTGGATGTCCTGGAGAATAGATGAAACTCTTGCCCTGGCCAGGATCCAACCATGTTTCTTCCATTGTCCAGGCTGAGCCAACCTGGCCACCTTCCTGTATGACTTGTTGCTCTCCATAATTTCTTCACTTGACTGCAAAACTTGGAGGATGTTTGGTCAGTTTCTGTTTGTTGCCTCAGTAGCTGTTGAACTGAGCTGATTGCAGACGGAGGGATATGTGGGAGACAGGAGTGGGGCTGCACAAAAGCTCTGTGGGACTCTGCTGCCCCTGTGAGCACTTCAGGTGGTTGCTGATGTTGCTATGTGTTCAGTGGCACCTGTCCATGCTGGGGCATTCGATTCTGCATTATGGGACAACACGACACCACAGGCTTATGTCACGACCTTGTTGCTTATAATTCATCTGAACCATATATATATAAAGATACCCTTTCCACCTCACAGTAAACACTCTGCATGTCCATTACAAACACCAATCAGTTAATGCTGTATAGGGAAATAATCGCTGTCCATTCTGAGTTCCATACACAACACATATGCACTGTGTGGGCAGAATGTAGAATTGTTGAATGTTAAACTGGTGGTACATAAATTAATCACTGGACTATAAGAAGTTACAGAATAATGTGGAATTTCTTGATTCTAAATGTACTAACAGTGACACATGTCATGGGGTAACAATCAGCATTAAAATATTGTGTCATTTTGGTGTGCAGCTTTTATAGAATTCATCTGTTGGCTTCAGTGGAGGATTTATTTATTTATTTAATATTTAGCACTTGCTGATTATTTTTGCCAGTGGTATTTGTACTGATATTAGGTCTTGTTTACCTTCAGTTTTTACATATAATTCATTCACTGCCAAAGATAAAGTCACTTTACATTCCAAGCTGTTTGCTTGACCGTTAAGCTGCCTGGAGCAGGGTCCAGCTTGAAACACTACATGTTCCCCAGTCAGTCCAGACATTTGCTGCATTTTGTGGGACCTGCTGGTTCATTACCATCACTTGTTCGTGTCCTGAGCCAAATGAATCCTTTTCTTCCTCTTTCTTAAAAATCCATTTTAATATCCCATCTATACCTAGGTCTTCCCAGTGTTCACTTACCTTTACGTTTCCCAACCAACACCCTGTGTCCATTTCTGTCTCTCCCATTCATGCAACTTGTCCCCCTCATCTCATCCCTCTCAGTTTGATAATTCTAACAATATTCGATGTGCACAAATCTTGAAGTCCCTCATTATGTACTTTTCTCCACTCTGCTGTTACTTCCTCCCTAACTTCCGCAGCTCCCGAAGTTGCTTTTCCGCCTCACACTGGCGGTCGGCCCATCGCCAGAGCGGCTTCTCTGGGCAGTGGACATTGCCATGTCGCATTCAGTAGCTCATTGCTCGTATGTGTCAAACACTGTGTCATGAAGTTTTTGGCAAAGTGTTGGTACTGCTGTTAATTTTCTTTGTTTGTTTGTCGCTGGGTAATTGTTGCGCACAAAAATGACAGTCCGGAATTGCGCTAGGAGAGCTCATTCCGTATTAAACTGGCCAAATCTGGATGATCCGGGTTCGATTCCCGGCAGACGTCTTCTCCAAATCGCCCAGACGGGCTCTGGGGTCCACCTAGGGGTAAAGCGGCTGGGGCGTGCGGGTATGCGACTCAGCGCAGTTGGTTGTGTGTCACGCGTGGATGCAAGTACTCGTATAGACGGCGAATGTTTCTGTACAGCGGGCTGTGGGTCGGCAAGGAGTCCGTCATCGTCTTTAATCTGAATAATGTTGTGTGCCAAGGCCAGAGGTCATGCGCGGCATTAATGTATGGTTGCAGCGCGACGGCCATCGTGGAAATTAATTTCGTTTGTTGGGGTAAAAGCGGCGCGTGTTAGTGTGTATGTTTTGAGCGTCGCCGACAGATGCTTTGAAGACATTTTCATTGGGCTGTGTACAGTACTGTCTTGTTCCGGGTCGTGACACCGTGTCGTCTGGCTGCTATATAGCGACTGTCTGTGGCCCGGCTGTGTTAGTCTGCATTGTCAGTGTCTGCTGAAAGTGAGTGTCTCCTGTTTGTTGTGCTCCAGGGACATGTACAGGTGTCTGGAACTGGTTGTAGCGCCCACGTGCCCTGTGTTTCCTGAATCAGCCATGTTACTGCAGGACTGGGCCTTCCGAACACTCATTGGTGGAGTGTTTGATCTGTTCTGATTTGTACAGCCTGGAAGATCGTATCAGTTGTGTGCCTTGGCTCTGATGCTTCTCATACTGTACAGTGTAACTTCTGTTTAATATTGTGAGCGGATGTCGCAGTTTGCAATGTCTGTCAAAATACTAGAAACTTGCAGTGGTTTATTGGTCGTAGATGAATCCGGTCACATGACCTTCTGTAGCCCCACATGCAGCGCCAGTCCGTATGAGACCTTACGTTCGGTGGCCGCAAGCCTCTGATTGGTGTCCAGATGGATTGTGCTTCCGATCGAAGTTGTACCTGCTACACTGACTGAAATGTGCTGGGGGCAGAACAGAGGAAGTAACCAGTTTCTAAAAACTGTTTCAAGTGATGGCAGTAGCTGTCACACCGACATTCCATGTGGTTATGTCCGGAAACGCGGGATCAGGAAGTGTGACTGACCTGACATTGCTAACCCCAGTCAGAAAACAAAAATTAGACAGTTCTGTGATAGTTCCAGTAGCTAACAGCAGCACTCACCTGCCCACAAGAAACAACTGCAGCTGTCAACCGCAAAGTGCTATCTGCAAACCGTGTGGGGTCTGCAGGCGCCTTAGTTGTTGTCATGCATCGTGTCTGTATTCTTTACAGACGCGGTCGTGTGTTGCAGCGATAGACATGCAGGCTAACAGCGTAATGCAGCTCCTATCCGTGTGCTACGCCACCAGTCTTGCTAGGATACTATTTATGCTCCGTGCCAAGTCGGCACGTAATGCAAGATAACTGCACTGGACACACACAGACGGACAGACAGACAGACACAGTAGAGACTGGAAGTCCGTGAACCTCGATGTTCGGATTCCGACTTGTCGTGATGGCCCATTTTTAGTACTATTTGACCTTTTGTGACTGGTTCCGAAGAATCGGAGTAAAACCACGTGGTTGCGCGTCGTCTTTCACGATTGTCCTACTGTTGCACAGATCATTGTCAGCTCAGTCATGCTGTCTCTTATTAGATGAGGGTGACTGCCTGTTGACCTTGAAGCATGTACAGTAGTGCTGTATGCGTACGGTAAGTTGTTTGTGTTTTATTGCAATAGTCCATATTTTTACGTTTGTGCTGCTGCTGTCTCACAAGTTCTTGCACAAAAATAGGCATTTTACATCGGAAATGGGTTCGTATTTATGTTGTCGATGTTCGTGACAGCGTTGTCGGTCCAGAAATCTCGAACATCGAGGACTTGAACTGCTGCTATCTTGTGCCTGCTTGTTAAAAGTTCTCAAAGTCTCTTCGTTACAATTGACAGCTGTTGTTGCCATGGAAAGAGAGCACAAGTTTGATCTGGCCAAGACTTGATATAGTGTCATTTAATAATGGCGTCGTGTTTTTCCACCACATAATGTTGCAGTAAAGCACGGAGCGGTCAGGTACTGACTTTATTATCCATTACATGGGTCATGTTTAACTGATCTTGATGAATTATCAACACACAATGCTGTGTTTTTGAGTTGAAATGCTGCCCCCCCCCCCCCCCCCCCCCCCCCCCCTGCTGGTCGTGTCCTCCCATCACGGCCGCGTGGGGGGGCGGTGTTGTGTTTTAATTGCCCACCCAAAAAGAACACATTT
>Ga0123355_10012690_pt1 | contig 13064 bp, 10 predicted proteins | sample TergutEmb28metaG_3_FD_89872 | JGI IMG/M metagenome (GOLD analysis project Ga0123355, IMG submission 89872) | Embiratermes neotenicus P1 segment gut microbial communities from Petit-Saut dam, French Guiana - Emb289 P1 | ecosystem: Host-associated > Arthropoda: Insects > Digestive system > Gut ... | reverse complement strand
CAACAGACAGCCCACCTGTAGCCTTAGTAAATTATGCACAAAGGTGAAATGTTTATAACACACAACATCATACAAGAAACCATTTGTTTCAGTTATTTAACAGCACTGTCAGTTGCTAAGATTGTGCAGTGTCACTGTTAGAAGCCAGCAACCCCCCCCACAAAAAAGAGAGTGGGAGAAGGAGAGAGATAGATGCTGAGTTTTAGTGTCAAAATTCTATACCAATATGTTTTGTCATTCACTGGGATTAAAACTGAATCCAATTATGTTTCGTACAAGTACATGTATGCATAGACAAGATGGCAGTACTGTAAGTAATAAATCCATTTGCTTACTTGTCTTCATAATTCCATCAATAAAGTCCTCTCTAGGAATAAGACCATCATTGTTTTTGTCCATTTTGCGGAACAGGTCCGTCAAACGAGACTTTTTGTGATTCATGAACTTAAGGAACTGTAAACAAAACACATAATGGAAATACTTGGGGGAAAAAATCTATATTAGTAAGAAGTTACAAATTATCACTAAAAATTAGTGCTCTTACTGCAACAACAAATGAACTTACACTGTGCCTTTCTTCATAACAAAAATATTATTTAATATGGAATTCATTACTGATAAGAAACAGTGATACCAGTTTAGACACATTTAGGGGACTGAAGCAATTACACTCTGCTAACCTTAGAAGTTGCTTTTAATTGCACCATTTAATTATTCCAATATTTACATTTCTGTCAAGTTCTCCTTAAAAGTGTAATAACATTCCATAATGAGGCTACATAACAAACAAAACAAAATGAATGTCATAATACTGAATTTAATCAATGCATGTATACTGATTTTTGGTTTTCAATAGAACTGTAGTAATTATTCAGAAACTGACGACAATAACGTCATGTTCCATCCTGCTACACGGTTACACTTACTGGTTGTCAATGACAACTGTATTAACCAGACTCTGCTATGTAATAACTGTGAATAACAGACCTGACATTTTCATGGTGGTAAGAATTTAGATTGGGGTCTTGTGGGTTATAACATCATGTAGTCTTGCAAGTGACTTCCAGTGTTGTGGAGAAAAAGCTACCTCTCATGCAATTAGCCAACAACAATTATAACAATAAATAGAACTCACTCTACTTAAACAGCTGTTTCACTATTTACAGTAACTTAATTTAAAATGGCTATAGGGAGAAAGGAAACTTTATTACTCCTTGCTTTTCTAGAACCATGTTTTTAGCAGTCTACCACTGAACCCAATCATGAGCCAGTTTATTCCCATCCCTAACTACATACCTTACATCTAAAACATTCCATGACATCAACTGCCCATCTTCACCCACGTCTCTTATATGTCCCATCCATTCCACCATTTTAAATTATTACCTCTAACAAAACTATGTTTGGTGTACTCATGCAGCTTTAAACAGGTCCTAGACAATCAGAATACTTACACGCTTCCTCCAGTTATCCCAGCTGAAGTTCTTAACTTTCTCCAGTTCCAGCAGATATGAATACTTCTCTTGCAAACGGCGCTGCCGCTCCCAGGCCAACATCCATACACTGCGCCATTTGTCCCAAAGGAGCTTCACACGTGGGTTACGGAATACAGGCTCTGCACCCTTGCTGCTCAGGCACATTAAAAAATAAAGTCAGTTCTGTCACCGCAGTACAGCAATATTAAGCAACACTGTTTTCAAAATGTGGGTTCGTTATGGATAACAAATGGCTCAGTGTGTCAACACGGCACAGATAATTATTGAGATATGGCACAGAGAAAAGAGCTTCCTGTCTCATCAACTGCTTTTATTGGAAACTTTGTACACTGCAGTATTTTTCAAGAATGTAACTATCACATTACACCAGAAATGACTGCAGTCAATAAAACTGTAAGTGAATGTGATGAAAAATATCTAACATTTAACTCCAGTTTTGTTTTTGATGTTGTGGCAAGGTTTCAGTACGGACAATTACTTCCTAATTAAATCAGTCACAGTTTTACATCTACTAGACAATGAATCATTAATGACTGTGTAACATGTTTTTATTAAAAAATTAAACACAACTATCTAAAGAACATACATTCTGAAACAGGCACACTACATGTACTTAATTACTTGCCAACAGTCTGTTTAAAGAAAGAATATATTTGACATACCTCCATAAAATTATGCATTAAAATCTAATTACTTAAAAGTCAGACATAATTTCAACCACAGAAAAATCTTCCTTATCTCAAACATCACTACACAGTTGCACTAGTCACTGTCCTTATAATGATGTACTTATTAGATCAGTATAATTACTCTAGGCCTTAGCTATACTGTGCCAAAGAACAGTCCTATTTCTAATTATATTGTGGTTACATACTATGATATTCACTAGGGGACATAATATCACTGTATCTACATTAATTTGTGGCAAGATTGTCCTCAAGTGTGTATACAACAGACCAGCTTCAATATGATATGTTCTGTACATATGGGCCTCAAACAATGACAACATTTACATAAATTAAAACATGTCAAAAGCTAAATTCTGTTAAAGCATCTACACAAATAAAAATAGACCTAACTGCAAATCTTATGTATATTGGACTGTGCATTATTGTGATAGTTGAAGAATAAGAGACCAACTTGATGTCACTAGTTATTAAGTTTTATTTCACTTCTTCTATGCTCAACATGTTTCGGACATTATTACATCCATCATCAGGAGCCTGCGACTTTTCTATTGTATCACCACATTGGTCGTGTGTTCTTGTTTCGATGTGTGTTGGAGTTTCGGTGTGGCTGGGTTGGGGTGGTATCCATGTAGCAGGCTGAGCTACATGGATACCACCCCAACCCAGCCACACCGAAACTCCAACACTCCAAACAAGAACACACGACCAATGTGGTGATACAATAGAAAAGTCGCTGGCTCCTGATGATGGATGTATTAATGTCTGAAACATGTTGAGCAAAGAAGAAGTGAAATAAAACTTAATAACTAGTGACATCAAGTTGGTCTCTTATTCTTCATCTAAGACCTAACTGTAATTATGGGATCACAGAATATGCAACTGCATTCAACAACAAATAAATGTGACAATGTAACTTTTACATATTCCATACAGCAGAATCTACTTCTATAATTTGCTGTCGCATGTTCTTCGTCAGTGCATATTTGCAAGGACTGCTTATTACGTAAAGTGAACACATAAATATCACCAACTGTTATTTCATCAACCTATCTGTGATCATGGGTTTATTTTGGAAGAAACCATTCACTTTCAGTTGTCAGAGATCCTCCACACAATTCTTGATATTGAAAATGAACATGCTATAGAATACAAATATGGACTACATCTAATAATCAATACAGACAATATATAAATCATACAAAGAATTTAACCGTGAGAAAAGTATAGAGCACAGAAGACAATTTTACTTCCAATCCACTAATTTTATCCTCATAACCACACCAGACAGATACTTCAAATCATAATAATAAAGAATTTCAAGGTAAATACCATTAGCCACAATTTTATGCACATCATTAAGTATGAAGATATGAATATCAAATGTGACAAAGAATGTTATATAAAGGCATATTGAAGTTTGTCTAATTATTCTTGTACATTATAAAATCCAGCTCAATGTATCATGTCAGATACTACAGATTATAACACACTATTTGTACGCTATAGCAAGCGGCCATCCAAACTTACATATGAACCCATCTCACACTAAGCAAATTTATGAGTACTCTGCTGGCCACCATTAGAGAGTTTCAATCAATTTAAGATTCATAACTATCATCCAGACAAACTGTGACTTATCCACAGCTTATGTGAACTGTGTATCGCTGTTATAACTAATTAATCAATTAATCTGTTCTAACCTTCCTTTAGCAGCGAATCTGGGCCCAATGTGAGGTATCAATTCAGGTGCTTTCTCACGCCCTGGGCTGGTGCGACTACACAGCAGCAAATAAAACCACAACAGAAGAAAAACACTACTGTCAGGTAACATGCACACAGACACACACATTCACATAAATGAGTGTAATGCAATTAAATTACTATAGTTTGAAATGAAGGGTTAAACTATTTTAAAGTATTTCATGCAGACTTTTATCTGTCCAAACCATGGGTATCCAGCCTGTTATGTGGTATTCGGCCGCATTTGTTAATTATGTACATACCACATAAATTTTAAAATAATTTTAGCAGTTAGTCATGTCACTACTTGTGATTTTTACATGTGCAGCTCATGACACTGCCCACAATAATGGTTGTGACTCTTTGCTGAAGAAGGATGGATGCCTTTGATACAACCAAACACAAAAAACCTCCAAATTTTTGGAACACTGGATATTTTTCTGTATACTTAATAAAATAGGACCTTCAACTGTTCTGCTCTTGTAAAGTCTAAAGCATGCTTACATTCAACCATGAAAAACGTTTTGATGGAAGTAAGAAAGTAAGGCTGTGCACGGAAAATAAAACCAATCAAATGCTTTAACCACCCTAAGGCCAAAATATTTTATATATGCTATGAATTCCAGCACTGTATTATGTGGGATGTATTTTCCCTGCAAATCTTTTCATGAACTTTAAAGCAGATGTGTATTTTGATACTATATAACAGGGCAACAATGTTGTTGAATGTATGGTTAATTCCATGGGGATAAAATTTTGGCAATATTATGGAGAAAAATAAAAGTTTCAACAATCACATAATGGGTTACAAACCCTCAAACCTAATGATATTACACTTTTAACTGTCATATCTATAAAACTACCTTCATCCTTCATGGTATACAAACAACTGAACCTGACCTCCTCTCTGACTGATTGGTACTTCATTCCAAGCTCACACACAGAAAGGATTATCATCAGAGCTACAACTACTGCTGACAATTACAGTACTCTTTGTGTTGTAATTGTTAGAGAAATCCAACAGTAGCAGGTTTCAACAATGCAAATATCAATCTAAATACACGGGATAGAATTACACTCAACATATTCACTGCTATGTTATGTGAGAAGTTAAGAGCTGGTAAATTACCTTTCTGACATTGGCTGCAAATTTAAATGTACAATAGGTGAATAAGATGACTCAATGAAATTTCTTCCACGTCATTATACAGCTATATGTATCTTCTTGTCACAGAAGTAACAGTGCTTTGGTCACCGCTGAAAGAATTTGGAATATGCAAGGACAGGGGAATCCACATAACTCCCAAATAGGTAACAAAAATAGCAGAAATATGAATCAGCATGAACGAGATACACAAAACTGAATACTTTAAATCTTACGCATGTGCAGTGAATATGTTCATACAGTACATCCCTCAAGCATGTAATAAGATAATATTAGTTACCCCAGAAACCATAAGATGTTAATTGAAAAACATGAAAAAGAAAACTCTTGAACAATCCCTGAAAGGAAATTAAAAATTATGACACATATCTGCAAGATGAGTCCATGTTGCAAAATCTGCAACTCACTACACATTCAACATACAGGGAGATATTATGCTACATACAGATGGAGAGCATTTCTATACGAAAATTAGCCACAGAGATGATGCAGGTCTCTTACACAAGGAGAAACTGACCAAAATACTAACCAAGGAATGAGTAAGAATTATATTTGCAACATAATGCCACGAAAATTAGCCACAGAGATGATGCAGGTCTCTTACACAAGGAGAAACTGACCAAAATACTAAACATGGAATGAGTAAGAATTATATTTGCAACAACATGCCACATATGTGTACAATGTGATGGAGAAAACAAGAAACAAGCCATACTGCTACTCACTTGCATGGATATTATTTGAAAAATGCAATTTTTTTGTTCTTTCCATTCAATTCATCAATAATGCAACAGATCCCAAGACCTGAATGTGTAAACTGCAGTGCACCATTTGGGACTAAAATAGCAACTTGAGGATAATGAATAACAGTAATGGGAAGAGGTCATCATTTTCAGAATCTACATACACTATTTATACTTCTACTGTTTCAATACAATGCAGTACTTAAAAATGTGGCCTTTACAATGCAATACATTTATTTTTATGGCCCTTATGGATTAGTTATGGAGGAAATTATCTGGGATGATCAATATACAGATGGACAAGCTGGATCAGGCAAGAACCTAATCCTTCATAAATGCTGGTGCTGACTCTGTGCTTCTGTTGAGGTTTCACTTTCTGATAGAATAATATGAATACTTCAGTTAATTAATGATGAGTAGTCTTTTCATTCTGTAGTCAATGAAGATTTAAGAAAAACATGTCCCTGGCAGAACAAGTAATTTTTGCAGACATTTTGTAAACAATCTCTTCTTTGTTATAGGTTGTATGAATAGAATTTTGATTATGTATGACTTACATTTAGGACCATTTTACATAACATAGGTTCACATTTCAATTACCCATGGGTTAACAAGTGCAGATCGAACATGTACCTGCGATCATGACAAAACCACACCCACAATTAGGCCTTACAGATACACTGTGACTCTTTCTGTGAGCATATGTGTGTCTGAAAGATCTAATATCAGTACAAATTCATGAATTACGGAGTAAATATTGAGCACAGATGAGAAGACAGGTCACGTGCAATAGTTACAAATTTTTGACTGAAATTTTGATGTGCATGCTTCTGTAATATCTAACATAAACCTCCTATCAACATTCATCTCTCAAGCTATGTCCTCCAATGTGAACACCTGCAGTTATCTCATTGTACCCAAAAGGTTGCTAGCACAAATTCACTATTACTGTCCCAGTCATAAATGATAAGCCACGCGTCACATAAAGCACTGTTGATTTTATGAGTGGGAGCAACTGGAGGTTGGTACATATAAATGAAAGTCATGACTGGTCCCACATGATAGCAACTGGTACAACTGCACCATGCCATACTTCAATAGAAAAAAAGCCAAAAAATATATTGAATGCTGTGTTATTTTCTGTGATGCACTAAACACTGCACTGACAATGCTGAAGTACACAATGTTCATGTAAAGCCAGAAACAAGACAAAAGTACTGACTGCAGAGGAAACTCTGAATATGTACTGTCATTAAAATTGATGAAAGAGTTATACTCCACATAATTAAATGATGACATTAAGTGCTCAAAAATGAATACATCACCAGAGGCCATAAATGTACAATGGACTTGGTGTATATGTTTCATATGGTTAGTACAATTTCAATTCCCCAAAACAAATTATTTCACACTACCATCAGCCACAATGACCACAATTTTGAGTTCTAGGTAAAGATGGTTATGATCTTGGGGGGTGGGGGTGGGGGTGGGGTGAGACCTGGAATTATAAATTTTTCAACAACTAACACCACCAAACAGAGATACACGATTCTTTAAAACTGAAAATTAAATACATGGCTTCCAAATCAGATGAAATGATAAAGGTATTTCCTCCTCCTGACTATTAGTGCTACAAGTTACAAGCTTTACTGTCTCTGCCCTGGTCACCTAAACAACCGCTGCAAAGAAGCAATAAGACAAAGACAGTGCAAGTGCAAATGCAAATGCTCTGACCTTTCTCGCCTGGACTGTGGCCCTAGACTTGCTTCACTGGCACCATGTTTCAAGCTAATGGACAAGGAAAACACAAAAAGATAGACTGACAGGCACAGAGATGAAGAACTGAGAGCAAAGAGCAAGCCACATGCAACATCAGACCAGCACACACCTGTACACTGTTACAGCGTACTCCACCTAGATCTGGCGAAAGGCATTATTCACTGGTGAGAAACTTTTCCATTTCCTTTTAAGGTCTACCTCAGTTCCACAAATGGTTCTCAGATCTACTACTTGATAAATTTATGTTATTCGTTTGGTGCTAGAATTAAATGACATGCCGGCCAGCTGGATTGTGTACATGTACTGTTGCAGTAATGCAATGCATGACTAATAGAGTGTAATGTCAGCAATACTAAGTGACCTAGTGAAGATACCAATCACTAAAACTTTATTATTATTTCAACTGTTTCTCAGATCTTAAAAGGATGTAAAGCTTCTTCATTACACTATGAGCAACACAAATGGGAAAGATATCAATTTCAACAGTCATATATTATTCACGTTTATAAACCACCATAGATTTCTTACACACTCTGCATTTAACCCTTTGGCACCAGAATTAAATGTCTAATGTCATGTGCAGGAGGCCTGAATTTAAATGACAGGTGCATATGGAAGGCCATAAATGCTGTCACCCACACCTGAAGTTTGGCCAAACATCACATGGCACTGTGGGTATACTTATTGTTCAGTGTCAAAGGGTCATACTGCAATTCATAACTCACCTTAAAAAGAGGAGATAATATAAAAGAGCAGATAACACTTTTAACAACACCAATTTTAGGTCCTTTTTCTCATGACATGAACAATTAATCATGTAATTTTATGATACAGCATACTGATTCTACATGCAATTTGATAAATTTACCTGTAAGGAAAATATAAATGTGCTTGTTCACAAATATAATGAACATTACTATATTCTGGGAATTTCTACCAGGCAGCATTACATAACATACTAGAATACAGTAATCTTCAAATGTCTCCAACACAAAGTAACTGCAGAAATGTCACAAAGAGTCATATATTTGCAACTGTTAATTACAATATAAAATCAGTATTTATCTCACTTTTTACACTAGAGTAGGGATTAAAAACTGTAGATAATCATAACCATCCAGACAAATGCATACTAAAATAATGCATACTTGCATACAATAAACATCTTACACCTGGTTTCTATATGCAGGCAATAGTAGGACCAAATGTAAAAAGTTCAACCTGTAAAACTACTAATGCATAATCACTGTCTACTTTATATTGTATATGACTATTACCTCTTGAATGTGGATTATACTACTTCTGAATTCCAAAGTTCTATGCACCTAAAACATGCAGCAAAATATTCTAATATTTGTCAGGGGTGTGCAAGTACCAAACTGTCCTCTCCCCAGGATCCCAAACCAAAATACACACCTGGACTTGCGTGATGGTGAATCATACTCAGGTGATGAATCCCGATTATCTCTGCTGCTCTCCTTACTACAGTCACAAGCAGGCAGGCCAACAGCACAAAGTGATAAAACAAACAGAAACCAACACATGCTCACAAACATGTCATGCTATCACAACATTGACAACCCACAGTAAGACAACAAGCAACACAGCACGTAACTACATGAATTTTATGGTGAAATTCTCTATGCTATATGGTGCTTCTTTAAACTTGTTCATACAATGAATGCAAGTGAAAATGAAACAATAATCATATACACATAAAAGTGCCATGTTTTATCACACAGAAATGCCAATCCCTGAAAGGCAAAACTAATGCTACTATGCAAGAAAATATACCATAAATCATTCTACACTTGTATGAGGAAAGTTATACGTAATATATGACCTCTCCACCTGGTAATTAATTATGGATACAAGTAGTAATTTAAGGTGTCTCAAAGGAATGATCTTGAGTGAATTATTAATATGCAACACAGGAATCAAAACACAACTCGCCACCTGCTGTGTATTTGCTCATGAACATTTCTTCACCATCATTCCAAGCTGGCAATTCCACATTCCTTTGCAAGCTCACAGTATTTGCTGCCACCAAAATACAGTTCAGAAACCAACCATTTTTAGGCAACTTTCCTGCAAGCAGCAGTAACTGATTCATATTTATATTCATATTCATCCAAAATTTTATGGGCATGACACTCTAAAATCAGATCAATTTACTGTGTTATGGTGTCCAGACTGCAATATGAAGCTCATCACTGAACATTACACGGAAAAATTCAGGACACTAATGCCAATTTATAAGTTTCAAGGAAGATGTCTTACAGGAATAACTACTATGCATTTGTGACAGGAAATGTGATATATATTTCAGACTACAGCTAAATAGTAAACATGTCCCTGTGCTTAAGCAATAAGCAGAAGTGGAGGTACGTTCTATATCTCACTTTGGCACTAGATGGTCCATACCAGCACAGTGTTAAAAGAAATGAGAAACTGCAGGCCTGGAAATGACATGTAGCGAACGACGACGAGTAAATATCAACCTCAAAATTTATTTTCTATTCAATCACAATAAATGGTTATTAATCATGATGTGTTTTGCTCTACTCTATCCGCCAACAAGTAATCAAACTATGTGACACAAATAAATTGAAATGGAAGAAACAATATCATTCCAAGCTATCATCATCAGCCAAAGTTTCTCAAGAACATTCTATGAACACATTTATTACAGTTATGTCTGGTCGTGCACATTCTCTGAATTAATTTCATATGAAGTTTATTTTGCAAATCTACATGATGGGTGACTGAATAAGTGGCACCTACTTTGTATTTTAATTCTGACACACATTTACAACCAGGGCTAGCATAGTTTCTCAACACTTCTTCCAGTGGACAGTTGATTGTAAGGAATATATTACAAATGAAATGATAATCTGATCAGTGACAGAACCTTATGCATATCTCTCTTTACTATCAATCCAACTACTGACAGTATTGCAAAAGTCCAACAAGAGAGGCAATGTACATGTAACATAACATTAAGGTGCGTTCGTGCAACCACTGCTGCAGTGGGAAAGCAATAAGTACTAAACAAACTGTGTGTATTTGTAGCCCTAGGTACCCAGCATGCAATGTGCATGCGCCATAGTGTCATCTGTGGCCTGCCCCACTCTACATAATTTTTCCACATTATCTCATTAACAGCATGATTTTTTAAAAAAGTTATTGAACATAAAATGTGTGTTCTGATTTTCTCCACAACTTTTGTCTGAAAAATTTTTCACTCTACGAAGAATTAAGCGAGATATGATTAAATATGTATATTGGTCATCACGTAAGGTACACATTATTCTTGTCTAATTGTAAGGAAACTTGAATTTTCTTGACAGATTAAAAAAACTCAAATACCAACTTTTATGAAAATCCATCCAGTGGGAGCCTAGTTGTTACATGCGGACAGACAGATGGATGCACGGACAGACATGATGAAGCTAATAGTTGATTTCTGCATTGCATAAAAAAAGGGGAAGGTATTTGTAAAGAATGGAAGAGAAGTAAATTATTTCTCCTTCCAACCAGTGTTGAATGGTAAGTGCTATTAAAATGTATTTGAATGTGTGCAGCATTACTCAGTACACAAACTACTTCCATGCAACTTAATTCAGAAAGTAATGTATAAAACCAGGGATTTTGGACTAGTCCATAAAGAGATCAGGTTCATACTCACGAAGGTGTTTTGGGCCTTGAAAACTTGCGGTCTTTGGTTTGCTGGGCAGCTGATGGTGGTTTCACCTGTTGTCTGGGCTTGCACACACTGTCTACTTCAGGCTGACGCTTTGATGTATTTTCCATAAATTCTCTGTGGTCAGAGATAAGACTTTCTAATGTTGGTATGTCATCAGGCAAGGGCTCAGCTTCAAGTGTTAATAAAGTACTCTCTAGGCCAGCCAGCCAAGCCAGCAGTTCCTCCAAGAGTCCTTCCAAATCACGCAAAGAACGCAGATGTTCTTGTAACCTCTGTTCTCTCTGCAAGTCACAGAAACATTACATCACAGGTGGTTAAAAAACCATATTCTCATAGTTTCGGTTACAGTGCTAATTTAAATTAATCTTGAAGTGGCCTGTATTACATCTAGCATTTGTGTAATACCAACCTGTTTGGCCCATGTAGACACTTCTTCCCAGCGAGACTGGATGATGGTAATCCAGTGTTTGATGACTGTTGCACCATCAGGATGGGCTTTAGCAAGAATCCGTTGTGCCAGTGCAATTGTATTATCTTTCTCACGTTCCTTTTCAGCCATTTCACGCATAAATCTGTGATTTTAAGACATCATGATTACTACATGGGTAAAACATGATATGGTGTTATGATCTATTTTTCACAGAACAAAACATAATGTTAACAAACTTCCTGATACAATGATTTGTAATATAACATATGGAAACAGTTCATGTTCTAGAAATACTATTCTTCACATCAACAATGATGCAGTAAATAGTTGCTAATGTAGTCAGTCTAGCCTACATACTTGTCATGTTCAGTCAACTGGTTGCGGGTCTCCTGTTCATCCTCAGGTAATGGGCCTACAAACCTCAGCTTCATTTCTGCATCTGACAGCCATTCCAGAAGCATATGTACAGCTCTGTGCAACTGTTCAGCCTGCAGAGAAACAAAACTTCAAACTCTGCACTATATCCATACGCATCTCTTGTAAATTTCAGCACAAACACCAAGTTCTCACCTCCTTCAGTGCATCCTCCAATCGAACAGATTTCTTTCTGCTCAGAGAAGATACTTTGTCCCACAAACCTTTGAGCTCTGATAGCTGACCTCGAATTGTTGCAGCGTCAGTGGGAGTTGCCTTTGCTTCAAGTTCTTGGCCAGTTCGTTTAACAGACTCCATTTGAGCAGCACGATTTGCAAGATCTTCCTCAAATGTCTGTTACAAGAATGAGAAATGATAATACAAAGATCAAAATGGCCTGAGAAAATGCCAATTAATTACACTATAAACTGGACACCATTCACTGTGTCAGGTATATTTAATCCTCTACGAATGATATACACATTTATCTGCCATGTACACTGTGACATTAAATATATTTCAATTCACATATACTGCTATTTCCTTTATTGAATTCCCTAAATTTGTACCAGAAGTCACAATTAATGGTCTAACACCAGCAGCAATTTTTTATACACCAGGTAACAGCACTGCATGCATGTAAGAGATAATGATGTCTGACTTGAAAATAAAAAAATCTGCTTGTAAAGGGTTAAGATACACAGTCCTTCAGGACATGGTTCTTCGCCCGATTCATGTCATCACTTGTTGCTAAACACGCGCACACACACACACACATTTAGATTTAGTCCTTGCTGCTTCCAGTGTTGTCTGAGGTATATTTGATATATGCGACATCTCAGAAATTGATTTTACTCTTGTACTGATGTTTCCGTGTGTGTGCGCGCACACACACACCAACT
>Ga0123355_10012689_pt1 | contig 13064 bp, 15 predicted proteins | sample TergutEmb28metaG_3_FD_89872 | JGI IMG/M metagenome (GOLD analysis project Ga0123355, IMG submission 89872) | Embiratermes neotenicus P1 segment gut microbial communities from Petit-Saut dam, French Guiana - Emb289 P1 | ecosystem: Host-associated > Arthropoda: Insects > Digestive system > Gut ... | reverse complement strand
CGCCTGCGCTGTCATTTTACGAAAAACTGGGCTTCAAAAAGGAAGGCATTCAAGAGCAGGGGTATTTTTACAAAGGCACATTCAGTGATTTTGTGATGATGCGCATACTGAAAAGCGAGTACGAAAAGGATATTTCAAAATAAGATATTTAAGCATTACAGCCCATTTCATATTTTGAGTGGGCTGTATTTACATAACCGCATTAAATGATATACAAACCCATTACGAAAATCTGCTACAAGAAGCAGGTTACAACAATGACCTTTTCTCCAGTTCGCAGCAGGCTGAACATTGCATAAAAGAAAACTTTGCTCTAATTAAAACCATAGAAAACATAGGCGCAGATATAATGAATAACCGAAAATGGCTGCTAAAGTGGGGGCTTCATAAGCTGAAAACCAGAGCAAGCGGTGTGAAGCAATTCATGCCCGATGAAATTCATGATGCGGCTTGGGTAAAAACTCACGATTATGCGATTAGCAAATATGGCGAAAATTACGAAGAAATCACCAGATGGTTTAACCATGCGAGTAGTATTGTGGTGATGGCGCAACGTTGAATACAATGTCGTTTACTTTTTAGCCCGTTTGGAATAAATCACATCAAGTCCCGTTTTTTGCTTTAGTAAATCCAAAAATGCTTGCTTTTGCACATCATCTGTAAAACACGCAAGCGGTACTAAAATGGCTTTAATTGCCCCAATATAAATAAAAAAGCAATCATAATCGCAGCATATTTTTTCAATGGACGAATATTTTATTTGAGATGTCATATGTGAGTTACCATCTTCCAAAAACTCGTCCTGCAGCGTTAGTGTTTGCGGCCCAATAAAATCGTTATGTTTTCCGCGTTTTAACTCCATTTTTACGAGCCATTTCATACACCAATCAAACAAAGGGTTCATCAGCATGAATAAAATGCCCATCAAAATGGCGAACATCGCAATAAAGATGATGGTGTGCAAGATGCCGAACCCATTATCTCTGAAGAGGAAATGGATGATAATGACAATCGCTAGTAAAAAGGGAGGGGCAAATAGCCATTTGCCCCATTTTGAGTTTTTGACGTGGTACAAATTGAAGTGAACAAAATCTTTTTCTGTGACCGTATAATCAATTTTCATTGCGCCGCACCACCTTATCTTATCGTTTTTTTACTTTGTTCGCATACTGCGCAGTTCGTTTTTCTGCGCAAAATACATAGTATTCATCAACTTCATAAACCTTAACGCCGCCGAAAATCGCCGTTAATTTATTTTTATACCACTCCTTCCGCTTCGTCACCATGTACATTTTTCCGCCTACTTTCAGCCTGTTAAAGCCTTTTTCTATAAAATGTTTAGGCACCGAAAAATCTGCGTGGTATGGCGGGTTGGAAAGGATAAATAAAAAATCCGTATCGGTGATATTGCTAAACCCATCGCTTAGTATTACTTTCACACTATCAACGCCGTTTAGTTCTGCATTCCTTTTAGAAAGTTCCACGCAAGACTTGCTATTGTCGCTCATTACAATGTTTTGTTCACCCACTAGTTTTGCGGTATAAATACCAACAACGCCATATCCGCAGCCTAGGTCAAGCAGCTTATCTTCGCTTGTTAAATTTTCTGCCAGGTTTGCGACAGAAAGCATAGCTAAAGTTCCTTTGTCAATCCCTAGCGGAGAAAAGGATGTTTTGCGGGTTTCAAAAGTTAATTCGGTTTCGAAAATCGTTTCAGTAAATGTGTTATTCATGATTTTTCTCTCCAAATTCAATTTCTTGTTGTGGCTCTTCTTTGGCTGCAAAGGAACCCCAAATATTATTATAAAATACAATACAAATGTGACTAATGACACCCAAAATACTACAATAATCCAAAAGTACCATTGTACCAATTCTTGAACATGCCTTGTGAATACGGTTTCTGGAATGGCGGCAAAAGGGTTTTGTGCGTTTATAATTTCGCCAATGCTTAAAAATACATCTGTGGATTCCAGTCCAATAGTGACAAAAATAGCAACCACAACCGCCGCAGATGCCAATAAAGCCAGACACGATTTAGAAAAAAGAATTCTCCATAGGCCTGTATCCGTTTCGTTAAGGCGGGCAATTTTTCGCCAATTACGCAGGCCTGTTTTTATCGCCTTGCTTGTTATTGCCTCAAAAATCACTAATATGAACAATGTCACAACAAGCGTGTGGTAGTTATTTATTACTTGATGCGCGGCAAATAGGTTTATTATATGGTAGTTTTCTTTGGTTATATTCAACGTTTGCAACAAAGCAAAAATTTCCGGTTGGTTGAAAAAGTAAAGTATACCCGCATCAAATGCCACGGCATCTATTCCGCTGTAATTTAAGATGCTCGTAATAGGCACATATATATTGGCGTTGCTATCATCCCTGTCGTCAATTACGCCAATAACTTGAAATAACTTACCTTCGAAGTAAAAGGTATTGCCGTTTGCTCGTCGTTCTCCAAAAATATCAACAGCGGCTGTTATGTTCAGCACTGCAACATTATGGGTGTATTTCAGTGCTTTATCGGTGAAGAAATCACCGTTTACCCATAGATAGCGCATGACATTTGCAAATTCGTGGTTGGTTCCAATTATTGTTGTGTGGTGATAATGTCCTAGAGTTGTGATAGCGGCACTTTGCGGAGCTGCATAGGTTAATCTAATATCTGTATTATGCTGCTCCACAACTTCTGCTTGCATGGTGCCATATCTTGGCGCAACGATTAGTATTGTGTATCCTCTGCCGCCAATTTGGTCAAAAATCATAAATGAAGATACCAACAGACCTAGCCATATGATGGCAAAAATGAGTTTGGGGATAAATTTTTTTATTTTTGACATCATCAGATCTCCTTCGAATTATAGTATATCACACTTCTTTATCTGGCGATAATATCCACTGTGCAGCATATTCCAAAAAAAGGTGTGATTTTTTTGTTTAACCAATACATGAAAAATTTTAAGCTGGTGATAATAGCTTGTGTAATCATGTTGCTTGGGGCGGTGGTCGTTGTTTTGCTGTGGCACCGCTTGCAGCAGGGGGCAGAAGAACGTGAATTTAGCGGAATGTTTGTAAGGAGCGACTGTAGCCACCATGGATATTTATATCAAACCCAAGAAAAAGGTAACTTTATCTAACACGTCTAAAGTGACTATAAGTGACGTCGCCGATATTGTAGCCACAAAAGAGGTTGCGGGCAAACTAAAAAAAATCCAGCTAATCACCCTAGACGATAATGCTGGAAAGAAGCAAAACCACCTGATTAGCATTACAGACATCATTACCGTTATACAAAAAACGTACCCAAACTTTACCATTAACAACGTAGGCGAAATGGACACTTGGGTGCAGTATATGTCAAAAAAAAGCCGGGACAGACCTTGGCTGAAGTGGTTCAAAATTGCCGTTGTTGTGTTGGTGCTGTTTGTGGGTTCGTCTACGGCAATTATGAGCTTCCACACAGACGGGCAAATACCAAAAATATTTGAAAAATACTACAGCATATTTTTTGGCGAAGAAAAAACAAACCCCGGCATTATAAGCATTCCGTATGCTATTGGGCTTGGGGTAGGCATCGTTGTTTTTTATAACCACTTCATGGGGAAAAAGCTTACCGGCGACCCAACGCCCATAGAAGTTGAAATGGAGCTATACGACAGGGATGTAACCGATACGATGGTTGATGCCATGAGCCAGCGCAAGGAAAGAATGGAAAAAGGTAATGATAATGGAAATGCTTAAATATGCGCTTGTCGTGTTTATTGGCATTGGCAGTGGAATAGTTGTATCCGGCGCGGTATTCGCTTTTATAACTATTGTAGGCGTTGTGCCGCGGCTGGCGCAAAAAACCAAAACCGAGCGGCATATAAGGGTGTATGAATCTGCAATTGTGCTGGGCGGGATTTTTGGAACCTTAACAGGTGTTGTAAAGTTTACTGTGCCAATTGGCAGTGTTCCCGTGGTGGTGCTAAGCCTTGCAAATGGTGTCTTTTTTGGTGCGCTGGCTATGTCTTTGGCGGAAGTGCTTAATGTGATCCCCATACTTACACGGCGCGGGCGTTTGCAGCATGGGATGTTTTATTTTGTGCTGGCTATTGCGCTGGGTAAGTTGGTGGGGGCGTTGTTGTATTTTCTTATGTCGGGGTTTTATGATGCGGGTAGTATGTAGGAAAGGTGATTTTTATGAACAAAACAGAGCAAGATAAAAAGAACTACAGCGAAATGATCAAAGCGGCTTCGCCAAGCAGTGCAGTTTTTGCAAATTGCATAAAGGCATTTTTATTTGGCGGAGCGATTTGCGCTATTGGGCAAATTATTCAAAACATCCTATTGCGCACCGGGCTTGTGCGGGACGACGCCAGTTTAATTACGGCCTCCATTTTAATTGTTGCCGCGGTTTTGCTTACGGTGTTGGGGATTTACAATAAGCTGGGCAAACATGCCGGTGCAGGCTCTATCGTGCCCATTACAGGCTTTGCAAACTCCATTACCGCCCCTGCCATCGAGTACAAAGAAGAAGGCCTGGTGCTTGGTGTTGGCGCAAAGATGTTTATTATCGCGGGGCCGGTCATTGTTTACGGGCTTGCAACTTCTGTGGTTGTGGGCTTGATTTATTATTTCGTAAGATAAAACTGTAACATTGAAGCGAAAAAAAGAATCGTAAGGAAGGTTGACATGAGCGTAAAACATATGGGTAAGGCAAGCGTTAGATTTTCCGCACCGCCGACTATACTGACTACAGCGTCTGTAGTTGGCCCAAAAGAAGGCGAAGGCCCGCTGGCGCAATACTTTGACGAGATATCCGACGATATGCTGTTTGGCCAAAAGACTTGGGAACAGGCAGAAAGCGAAATTGTGCGCAAGACTATAGAATTGGCAGTGCAAAAAGCGAACCTTACCATGCCGGATATCAACTATATTTTTGCCGGGGATTTGCTTAACCAAATTAGCGGCTCTACCTATGGCGTGCGGGACCTTGGCTGTTCGTACTTTGGGCTGTTTGGGGCATGCTCCGCAATTGGTTCGGGAATGTCGCTTGGGGCTATGCTTATTGACGGCGGGTTTGCTGATTATGTCGTGTCGTCTGCTTCCAGCCATTTCTGTGGGACGGAAAAGACATTTCGCTTCCCACTGGAGCTTGGTACCCAGCGCCCGCCAACGTCTTCTTGGACGGTAACCGGCGACGGCGCAGTGGTGTTGGCCAAGCAGGGGAATGGGCCGTATGTAACCGCCGTTACCACCGGCGCAGTAGTGGATATGGGTGTGACAGACGCAAACTGCATGGGTGCGGCAATGGCACCCGCCGCTGCGGATGTTATCGCCACACACTTTAAGGATTTGGGGCTTGCCCCAGACTACTACGATGTAATTGCCACCGGTGATTTAGGCAGTGTGGGTTCTGCATTGCTGGTTCAGCTTATGCAGCAGGAAGGCTTTGATATTAGCCAAGTACACACAGACTGCGGCCTGCTTATCTTCGACCGCGAAACGCAAGATGTGGACAGCGGCGGCAGCGGGTGCGGGTGTTCTGCGGCAACATTTGCGGGGTACTTTTACAGGCAGCTCAAAGAAGGCAGCATTCGCAAGATGCTGTTTGTGCCAACCGGTGCGCTGCACAGCGTGGTAACCGTTCAGCAAGGCGAAAGCATACCGGCCATTGCCCATGCAGTGGCGATAGAAAGCTAGGTGTAGACCATGATTATATTGTGGGCATTTATCATTGGCGGGTTAATTTGTGTTATTGGGCAGTTGTTGATTGACCTGACCAAGCTAACCCCTGCGCGGATATTAGTATTCTTCGTAGTGGCGGGCTGCATTTTGGGGGGCTTGGGCTGGTATGACAGGCTGATTGAATTTGCCGGGGCAGGCGCGGCCGTTCCGCTTCCCGGGTTTGGCAATTTGCTTGCGCGTGGCGTAAAGCGTGCTGTTGATGAAAAAGGGCTATTAGGTGTAATCACCGGCGGCGCAACCGCTATGGCCGGGGGATTGACTGTGGCTGTGGTGTTTGGGTATCTTGGGGCGTTGGTTAGTTCGCCTAGGGTAAGGGAGTAAAAAAAGACGGTAGGTGTAAAGGTAGAGGCCTTTATGCCTGCCGTCTTATCACGTAAAACGTTTCCTTGCCAGCCATTCAGCCATTGCCAGCCCACCGCTATTATGTTTACATTTTAGCCATTATGTGATAAAATGTACTAAAAAAATACACACAGGAGAAATGAGAAATGGGCTTAATAAGAGCGGCTATAAGTGGTGCAAAAAGCACCATGAGGGATCAGTGGATCGATTTCTTTGTTTGCAATTCAATACCCGAAGATACTCTTATGGTTAAAGGCGTTAAACAAAACAGCAAAGGAATCAACAGGGGTTCTGACAATGTAATTGCTAATGGTTCTGGCATTGTTGTATCTGCGGGGCAGTGTGCAATTATAACAGAGCAGGGTACGGTAGTGGAATTGGTGGCAGAACCCGGAGAGTTTACATGGGAAGCGGGCGGTGAACCGTCAATTTTCCACGGTGGGCTTGGTAGCGGAATTCTCAATTCGTTTAAGACGATGGGCAGACGTATCGCCAGGGGTGGCGAAACCGGACGGGATCACCGCGTTTATTATGTGAACATAAAAGAGCTTCATGGCAATAAGTTTGGCACTGCCCAGCCAATTCCATTCAGAATTTTAGACCCCGACACAGGGTTTAGAATTTCAACAACGGTGAGATGCAACGGCGCATACTCATGGAAAGTCGCAGACCCGATTAAGTTTTTTACGAACGTTGCGGCAAACATAACCGAGGACTTTAAGGTCGAAAGACTTGCAGGCCAAATGAGACCCGAATTTATGGCCGCACTTCAACCATCCTTTGGCGCATTAGCGCAGAAAGGGCTTTTGCCGGACGAATTAACCTTGCATACACTAGAGCTTGCAGAGGAGCTTAACAAGACCTTACAAACAAATGGGGGGAACTGAGAGGATTTGAAGTAGTCAGTATCGCGCTTAACTCAATCACTACCCCAGACGAAGTAAACGACAAGCTGAACGAGCTCCAAATGAAAAAGCTGTATGCAAATAATCCCAATATGATGGCAGCACGTATGGGAGCGGCTCAAGCCAATGCACTGGAAGGCGCAGCAAACAACCAAGGCGGCATGGGCGCAATGGGCGCGTTTATGGGTATGAATATGGCACAAAACGCAATGCCGCAAAACCCATTGATGATGGCGGCCGGGCAGCAAGCCCTGGCTCCTGCGGCTCCCGCCGGGTGGGCATGTGCATGTGGGCATGGTGGCAACACTGCAAGGTTCTGCGGTGGATGTGGCCAGCCACAACCCGCTCCTGCGCCAGCAGGATGGGCTTGTGCAGCCTGCGGTCACGCAGGTAACACTGCGCGTTTCTGTGGCGGATGCGGTCAACCGCAAGCCCCGGCAAGTTGGACATGTGCCTGCGGTCACGAGGGTAATACGGCAAGATTCTGTGGCGGTTGCGGTCAACCGCAAGCATAATATTAAGGAGGGCAAATAAAATGTTAGGACGCAGACGTGGAGGCGGAGGTTCGCTTGCAAGTGGCATCAAAAAAGGAGCCGGTATAGGGCTTGGCTTGAATCTTATAAACAGTTTGACAAATGGAAATCAAAATCAACAAAATAATAATCAGCAGCAACAAGGCTGGTGGTGTGGGTGCGGAAAAGGCGGCAACACCGGAAGGTTCTGCTCTGAATGCGGCAATCAGCAAGGAGTACCCCAGCAAGCACCTGCTTCGCAACAAAATGCGGCTCCTGTAGCGGCAGCAACGGGTGGTTTCCTTGATAGGCTGGCGGGTTCCGCCGAGAAAATGATGGATGCCACGACAGACCATATAAAGAACGCCAATATTGGCGAGTGTGAATATTGTGGTTCAAAAATTAGCCAAGGGGATAAAACGTGTTCTTCTTGTGGCGGCACATTTTAGCGCATTTGGCTATTTAAGATATTAGGTGGATTTAACCCCTGTCGAGGGTTTCAGAAAATTATTTGTTCAAAGGCGCGTACATGAACCCCAAAACACTTGATTATATCGGTGTTTTGGGGTTTTTTAAGCTGCACAAATCTCACATTGACAAACGTCAATGTGAAGCATAGAATGAATATATCGAAGAACTTGAATGTATGGAGGGGATGTATGAGGAATATTTATTCGGAAAACGCCAAAATCTTCAAAGCCTTTTGTGATGAAACACGGATGAAAGTCTTGGAACTTTTGCAAAGCGGCGAAAAATGCGCTTGTGTGCTTTTGAAAAAAGTCAATGTCAAGCAGCCGACACTTTCGCACCACATGAAAATCCTTGTTGAAAGTGGGATTGTGAACGCTCGAAAAGAGGGGAAATGGATATACTATTCCATCAATGAGGAAAATGGCAGAGCGGCTCTCTTGCTGTTGCGTGATTTAGTGACCGTCATTTTAGACGGCTGTTGTTTGGAAAATGAGCAATGCAAATGAAAAGTGAAGGAGAAATTTCAATGGGCAATATCATCGAAAGCGTAAAAGAGTATTATGGAAAAACAATACACAATACAAAAGACCTACAAAGTGGTGCGTGCTGTACGGAAAGCCCCTCGGCAGAGGTTCGGTCGGCTCTATCTTTAGTAGCTGATGAAATAAAAGACAAATTTTACGGCTGTGGTTCGCCACTGCCACAGTTGTTAAGAGGCATGACTGTACTGGACTTGGGCTGTGGAACAGGAAGAGATGTTTATGTTGCGTCCAGAATGGTTGGCGAAGCTGGTCATGTAATCGGCGTGGATATGACAACAGAACAAATTGAAATCGCCATGAAATATCAAGAAGAACAGCGTGAACGCTTTGGTTATGACCACTCAAATGTTACCTTTAAGCAGGGTTATATTGAAGATTTGAAAACCCTGGGCATAGAGGATAATAGTGTTGATGTTGTAATTTCTAATTGCGTAATTAACCTATCGCCAAACAAGGAACAAGTATTTCGTGAAATTTATCGGGTGCTAAAACCGGGTGGCGAGCTGTATTTTTCAGATGTCTTTGCTGATCGCCGTATACCTGGAGAATTAGTAAGTGACCCTATTTTGCGTGCGGAGTGTATAAGCGGGGCTATGTATGTTGAGGATTTCCGCAGGCTAATGACAGCGACCGGATGGGCTGATTTTCGCTACACAAACATACGTGAGTTTACCCTTAATAACGACAACATGAACTGCAAAATTGGCTTTGCTAATTTTTCATCACGGACGGTTCGTGCATTTAAGCTGAACGACTTGGAAGATATTTGCGAAGATTACGGGCAAGTAGCTTTTTATAATGGTGGTATACCGGGGCATCCGCATTATTTTGACCTTGATGACCACCATCGCTTTTTCACAAATCAGCCAATGTTAGTGTGTGGCAACACAGCATCAATGGTTTCCAATACACGCTTTGGAAAAGTGTTTAGGGTTACTGAACGTACAGGGCATTTTGGGAAGTTCAGGTCGTGTGGTGGTTCTGTGATTGAAGCAGTTCAAGCAAGTTCAGATTGTGCGCCGGGTTCGGGCTGTTGCTAAAAAATCAATATGCGGCTTGTTGCTTTTGAAAAATAACGATATATGGAGATATTCTTATGAAACCAGTAGTAGACATGAAACGCTGTTTTGGCAGTAAATCTGTATGTATGGCAATCAAACTTTGCCCTGTAGATGCAGTATATTACACAGAAGAAGATGAGCCAATTTTGGACAAAACCTTAAAATGCAACTGTGACGACCGAGAGGCCCGGGGCTTAACACCAATGTCTGATAAAGGCTATAGCGCAGGGTGTGACTGTGCAGGTGGATGCGGTAGCGATACAGGCGATGATTTGTACGCTTGTGGTGGTACGCCCTACGGCAGAATTAACATTGACTATGACAAATGTATTGAGTGTGGCATCTGTGCTAAAGAGTGCTGCGGAGATGCGATTGATATGGTCGAGGCATAAAACATTAAGTTGAAAATATGATAGAGAGGATTGGGGGGCTTGATGACCCAACAGGAAAAAGCGATGATGAGTTTTTGAAAATCATCGTTGAAATAGAGCGGCAGATTAAAGAGTTGGCCCGTAGAATGTCTGCAAAAGAGTTGCTTTAGCCAATGGCTCTTCTCATAACCTACAATAAACCCGTGGCACAATTTCCATTTCTCTAAATGTATCATGCCAATTATCCGAATGAGTTTTGTAGAGTCTGTAATTTTTCCGCCGTAAGAGCTCCAGCCAGTCGTATCCGTCCAGTTCATATTTGTATTGCAGCTTATCCGCAGTGGTGAACAGTTCTTTTGCAATTTGATCCGCCAATTCTTGCTTAACTTGCGACGTATCTGCGCCTTTGGCCGGTAGTTCTTCTATATGCCCTATAACTTTAACGCGAACCACGGCCCGCAAGCCTTCATTATTTTCACCAAACGATTCAAAGCTAACTTTTGTGGTGTGTTTTTTCATTTTAATAGGAATAGGTTCGCCATCATACGCGACAGTTACAACTGCGCTACTGTTGCCATGGGTAAAGCACCATAAAAATCCCTGCAACTCCTCGGCGGTAAGCTTTCCTGTTTCGCGTTGGTTTTTAACCACAACGGCACCGTCCAGTTTAAGCGGCGTGCTTTCGCAGCTATCTTGTTTAATGATAGGAATTATTGTGCCATCTTTATATGATGAAGCCAGCCGCTCTAAATCCAGCGCGAAGCTTGCGCCGCCAAGTTTATCTTTGTTTCGGTATATGTCCGCTACATATAACCCCGGTAACGTTTCGCCCGGCGGTTTTGCTTCCAAAATATCGCTTGCCTTTTTTTCGGCGGCAAGTACGTTAATCCGTAGGTCTATTTCGTGTTTGCTTTTTATAGCATTTATGGCGGCACTTGTCATACCTGTATCAGAAAGCAGCGTGCTGCCAAGCATCAGGAGCTTTGCTTGCCCGTAATATAGGGTTTTGTCGGTTTTGGCATCCAGCTTTTTCATTGCTTCTGTTATGGTTTTTCCTTGCGCACTTTTTATATGGCGTGGTTCGTTGTTTTCTGCGTTGCCATCTTTTTTTAGCAGAGGGATGCTCAGGCTTACTACATATTCGCCGTTGTCGCTATCTATGCCAATGGCAACCACGAATGCGCGGTCTTCGATTTCTACTCTGTCCCAGCAGCCTGTGAAGGCGAAAGGGCTAGCCAACAAAAGCAGCACCAACGATGCGCTTTTCGTAATCGTTTCTATTCGGCCATGCTTTTTATCCACAATGCCGTGTAATTTTGCCGCAATTAACAATAATACCGGCAGTACCACCAAGAAAAATACCCCAACCGTCAAATATATAAAATCAAGCACACCATAAATATTCCTCCATGGGAATATCGACACCGCAAAAACGGCGGCGGCAGTTGCAATAACGCCCAAATGCTTTGTTCTTGGGCGAAAGATATCTTTAACCAGCAGCCCGCCAAAAAACAGCATCATGTTCCCAATCGCGAATGCTGTGATAATCCAGAAGCTAAACATTAGCGCTTCTTGCCGTTCTATAAACGAACCTGGGATATTGACCATGTCCATCATGCGAAGCACGGGCCATGGCTGGCTTGTAACGCCGTGCCCAAATTTAGCGATGGTTAGCACAGTAATGAGAAGGATTATTACCCCTGCAAAACCCAACGCTCCAGCTATATGTTTTCCCATATTCTTACTTTTCTTCAAAAACGGTGACACGAGCAAAAGGCATTCCAGCCCCGCAAAAATAAACCCAAGCCGCAAGGTACCTTGCAGCAAATCTTGCGGCGGCGTAACCAGCACAGGCTGCAAATGTGCAAAATTGGTATCAAAAAACGCAAGGCCAACAAAAAAAACAAATGGCAACGCCATTACGGCAAGCAAAACCTCTGCCACGCGCGCACGTGTTTCCATGCCTTTTGCGGCGGCATAAGCGCACACAAGAAGCATTGCCACACTAACGGCCGCCATTGGTGTTTGCGGTAGCATAACCGCTTGGGTCATTTTCATAAACACGCGTAACTCTAGCCCCGCGGAAAAAACCAGCTTTAGCCACAGCACAATACCGCAAAAATACGCTACAGGGCGCGTTAGCAAAAAGCTGGTGAATTCTATAAACCCTGCTTCCGGCTTCGCCTTTGTTGCTGCTGTTACTGCGGTGCAAATGAGCAGCCCAATAAGGATGGCAAGCACACCAAGCCCCGCAACAATAACCCAGCCATCTTGCCCGGCAAATTCCGCAACGCGGCGTGGCAGTACTATCATTCCGGTACCCATGGCACTAAGGATTATTAAAATTTGCAATTGTCGCATTGTTATTTTTTTGTTGGCGGCAAGCATGTTTGGCACCTCTGTTTTATTTTTTTCTAGGAAAGTGTTCTGTACGAAACGCGCGGCGTAGCCGCTTTTTTATGGTGGGGTTCGGCCCCTCGATTACTTTATTTTGTTGCAGGAAGTGGTTTAGCTGGTTTTGTTTGGTGTTATTAAGCTAAACAGATTTTTAATCCAAGGGGACGCTGTCCCCTGCGACCCCTGTGGGGGCTCTGCCCCTCAACCCCGCATAGGGCGTTGCCCTAAGAACCCTCAAGGTGGGGGGCTAGTTGGGAGGCGTTTTATGCCGGGACAAGTATAACTGGTCGTTCCTGTTGGATACGTGCCATTGCAGACTTGACCGAAATAGCCTAAGTGTGTGAATATTCGGAACGGTTTGGGTACCGCTCTCGACTTTTGATATATCTAGGATAGCCGCCTGGCTATGCTCGATACTTCAAAATTCTCGCGTTAAGCTCGTCACGTCAACGAACGCCTCTTACTAGCCCCCCACCTTTGGGGGTCAAGGGGGTTCCCCCCTTGCGGGTTCAAAGGGCAGCGCCCTTGCAGGGGTGGCAGGGGACAGCGTCCCCTTAGCTTCCATTTACTTCATCCGAGTACTCTGCCCTTTACGCGCAAAAAACGGCCGCTTCTTCAAACTATACAATGGGAACCGGAACAAACTATCTTTAAGTTCCTGATAACCATTAATTTCCCCCGACGCAAAAGGCATAAGATACGGAAAACTGAAACTTTTCAACGACGCCAAATG
>Ga0123355_10012687_pt1 | contig 13064 bp, 9 predicted proteins | sample TergutEmb28metaG_3_FD_89872 | JGI IMG/M metagenome (GOLD analysis project Ga0123355, IMG submission 89872) | Embiratermes neotenicus P1 segment gut microbial communities from Petit-Saut dam, French Guiana - Emb289 P1 | ecosystem: Host-associated > Arthropoda: Insects > Digestive system > Gut ... | reverse complement strand
GCTCAGGTACTAGTGGTTCTGCTGTGTGTATTTCTGCCTGCCTAACGTCCTTAACCCCATGCATGTTGAATAGCTGGGAGAAATAGTTCTTCCACCTAGCCACAATATTGTGGAAGTCTACCACCAAGTCACCTTTCTCATCCTTCACTATATTACATCTAGGCTGGTACCCCTTCTTAAAGTCATTGATGCCCCTATACAAGTCCCGAATGTTTTGGATCTTACTGTTAGTTTCAACAGTAAGATCCAAAACACTTACATTATACGCTACAGAAATCTCCAAGTGTTCTATCGGCCTGTGTATTTGGGACTGGTATTTTTCACTGACATCTGCCATAAAACAGGTTCTAGCCTCATACTTTGCGCCTCCCTTTTCCTTCGCCTTTCCCCACGTCACCCCTCAAACTTCAGATACGGGAACTGGACTGTACAACTGATACAGTCATATGTTGTTTAAAAAGTAAATTATACATGCACTTATTAATCTGTATCCATTGACATGTCTGTAGACCTATTTGAATTGGTCACCATGTGTGTTTAGTGACCAGTGTAATAGGAAACTAATTCAACCTCTTGGGGGCATTGACACAACTGGAAATCTCAGAATTAAGATAAGCTTCAATATGAACAAAGAGTCAGTAATTCCATGGAATATAGTTCTTCTGAGGAAGTGAATGGTTCCTTAGTTGGTCCAGAAACTCCCGCATACTACAAAATGCAAAGGTTGATTATAGTATTGATAGCCAGCCACTTGTCGTAGTCTTGAGCCAGGTAAATGCCGTCCATTCTGTTTCATCCTGTTTGCAACAGATCCATTTATACTCCAACTTTCATATCAAAACCTACGTCTTACAAGTTGTCCCCTGTAGGTTTGACTGAAGACTGATAATTGATCCTTTGAATTGGTGGAAGAGTTCAAATATTCGAGAGTAACTTTAACAAATCAAAATTCTATTTAGGAAGAAATTAAGAGCAAATTGAATTCAGGGAATGCTTGCTCTCATTTGGTGCAGTTTGCTATCCAAAAATTTAAAGACTAAGCTATACAGAACTATAATTCTGCCTGTCATTTTGTGTGGGTATGAAACTTGGTCGCTGACGTTGAGGGAGGAATGTAGGCTGAGGGTGTTTTAGAATAGGGTGCTGAGGAGAATATATGGGCCTAGGAGGATCGAGGTAACGGGAGTGAAGGAAGCTGCATAATGAGGAGTTGAAAGATCTGTACTCTTCACCCAATATTGTTCGGGTGACAGAATTGAGAAGAATGAGATGGGCAGGGCATATAGTGCATATTTGGGAGAGGAGAGGCATATACAGGGTTTTGGTGCAGAAACCTGAAGGAAAGAGACCACTTGGGAGACCCAGGTTTAGATGGGAGGATAATATTAAGATGGGTCTTCAGGAAGTAGGGTGTGGGAGTATGAACTGGATCAAGTTGGCTGAGGATAGGGACAGGTGGCGGGCACTTGTGAATGCAGTAATGAACCTTCGGGTTCCTTAAAATGCAGGGAATTTTTTGACTAGCTGAAAACCAGTTAGCTTCTCAAGAAGGACTCTGCTCCGTGGAGTAAGTAAGTAACTAATGTACAAATATTTTTGTATTTGGTATTTATAAAATTAGATAAAGGGACTTTAAATTTTGTTAGATTAAATTAAAAAGCCAAAGTACATATATATTATTAGCCACATGCTGCTTGAACTTACTGGCGTGTACTTTGCAGCTATCGTTCTACATTTCCATAGTATATTTGTATGTTGGTTTTTTAATTTCATCTGACATAATTTACACAGTCTTTTATATAATTTTATAAATAACAAAATACTAAACACTTTACATATTTGTGTATTTAACTATTAGTGTAACAGTTGTGTTCAACTAGACATACTCATTCTACACAGAATCCCACCAGTTCGTCCACATATGCAAGGCATCAGAATATTATTTAGTAACTGTTTTATACAACAATAATTATGTACTCCCAGATGACCAAGTCCAAAAGTCCAAAGCACGTAGACATTTAATCTCTTAAAAATAATAATATTATTGTGAATCATGTAACAGTTGTTTGCAATTGTTGATTAAAATTGTATAAATTCCCTGAATAAGTACAAACTCTCAAGTTGAATGCAGGAACCTAATGCTTACATGATTACATAATTTTTAATAAGAAAGCATGTTCCTCCCCTGTCACTACTATCACCGTCACTGCTGTCCGGCCCCATTCCGAAGAACTCAAATCTGCCAAGTAATTTGTTTTCCTACAAGTAGCACCAAACCTGATACCTGCTAAAGAACTGCTTTTAGGAGGCATAACGAGATGCCTAAAAGACTGTTTTCAGCTCTATGCATGTTTGGGGTGTATGTGTTTGTATTTAATACAAAATAAAAGGCGCTTCTTCTTCTTCTTCTTCTTCTTCTTCTTCTTCTTCTTCTTCTTTGTTATAATTCTGGTTTGTGATATCTTTCCTCATAAAAATTCCATCTTCCAAAATGGGTGTATTTAAATGTGACAAAACTGTCAGAAGTATGTTAACTTGAACTCTAGGACACCCAGAGAAGAATTTAAAAGGATATGTTTTTACAGGGAGTACACTTTATTAATGCAAGAGATATCCCAACACCCTCTATAGTACCTGCAGGCTTATTACAAGAATCAGAAGTTCCACATATTAGCAAATTTCTCAATAAAATGATTTAAAATGTGTGGAATTTGTAGTGGTCATCCCTTCCATTCTGTAGAGTTACATTACTTCTTCAGTGACAATTGTGTTTTACCTCAGCTTGCCATCTTGGCTGGTCTGCTTGCATGCCCAGGCTTCAGTTGTGTCACATTGAAATTTAGGCTGTATGTACTAGGTGGCAGAAGCTGCATTTATTAGACATAATTTCAAGAATATCTGTGAGAGGTGGTCAGTGTGACAAGACTATGATGCAAGATGTTCCCTGCAAGCAAGTGTACCCTGATTTCTGTCAGTGAACAAAAATGAAAAAGTGTGTTTCAATTTAGAGTAGTTCCAAGTAGTATATTGTTTGTGGTTTTATCTTAATGTTCATTTGAGGCTTTATAGTCTCTTGTTCACAGTACTAAAGTCATGTTAGAAAAGGAATGAAAACAAGTTGTCTCCCAGTTGTATGTCTAGCACCTACCATCTGTGCCCTCCTCCAATTTCACCAGTTGTTAGAAATATTCTAGCTTTTGTTCCTCTTACAGGCTGTCTGCTATTTGCATCCTTCATTTGTTAGTAGTACTGAGGGGTGGGAAATTTGGAATATGGATTTCATAGAGAAGTGGCCAGCATTAACCTCCCATCCTCATTTTTTTCCCTTGACCCAAGGATAATCAGCAGTATGAATAATAAACAGTGGAGTTAATGTTAATTAACCAAGAAGCAGAACAGATATCATGTGAAGGAATCTGTTTATGTTACATTGTTAAATATATGCTGTAAAGAAAATGTTTCCAAATAAAGGTTTTTAGGTTTTGATGATACATGCATACAAGGAATTTTTAGACAGTGCTGCTGTGAAGTGAATAAATGTGATATGGGTTGTCTTTCTAATATTTCCTGAGACCTACATTCACTTCACTCATATTACTGTAGTTGCCTGTTTGTTAAGAAGTTAGTGCCATATTTAGTGCAGTGGATAGCACTCTGCTTTGTATCTGGGTGATGCCAGTTTCAAGTTTCAGACTGGAGACCAGCAATTCTGATGGGTTTTCATAGTTTTGCTTAGGCTTGCCAGGTGCATATTGGGATAGTACTTGAAATAAGAAAACAGTCATGCCCTTTCATCTCATCTCCAGTTTATCATTCACTAACTGAATCTGTTCTTCCTTAAAAATTCACTCTAAGCAAAGTTTAAGGAAACCAGAAAAGACACTGGAATTATGGCACAGTACAATATAAGTATGCATATTCTTTTATTTTTTTGGTTTATTTTATGACACACTGTCCATATTAAAGACTGTGCAGTACAGTGGATGGTAGGTTGGTGGGTGAATTTTATAAATTGGAAGTGGTCATGGCCAGAACAGTGAGCTGTCCTGACATTCCCCTTGACGGATTGAGGGAAACCATGAGAAATTTCAGGGTATTTTGGCTGAGATTTGAACTGTGCACCTCCGTGATACAAGTCTAGAAGGTTACAGCTGCACGTACCTGCCTGTTGCAGGACTACTAATTGGAGTGATATCGTAAATAATATTTGAGCAGTACGTGCTCCAAACATAGGAATGTTTGTGTGTTTACTATATGGTGTCAAATTTTCATGCATTTGTTTCTTTAAAAGTTTTGGTGTGACATAGACTATAGTGAGATAACTTTTCAGGTGCATTTGCAAAACTGCAGGAAGCAACTATTAACATTCATTACATTTATATACCAGAGTCTGTTATGACCAAGTTACACTGTGGATGACTAGTTAGTCTTAAGAGTGGGGTGAAATTTAAGGTTATTGTTTGGGAGGTTGTTGCATGGGTCAATGCTTATGATATGATATGATATGTATATATATATATATATATATATATATCATATATATATTACTGCACATTAGAATTAGGCTGAAATGGTCATGGGAAATGCCTTATGCAACTCTTTCACCCAAATTTTTATGTCAAGTAAGGAGGTATATTATAAGCACATTAACCACACAGGAACACCAAATTTCACCCCACCAAAACCTGGTTATTGGCCATCTGCCGTGGAACTGAGTCATAACTGGTTCTGGTATGTAAAAGCAATGAGATCTCACCACTTTGGGGATGGAGTGATAGTTTTTGGCTGAAACATGCCATGTAAGTAATATGGTAATGAAGTGATGAGGAAACAGAAAACTTAAACTTGTTGTGTGATATATAACACAGTGGTTTGCTGCTCACAAAACTGTCATGTGAGTGGCTGTTTGACCTTGTGACACTGTACACCAAGGTGTTGTCCTTAGAAGTGTTTTAATTCATTTTACATCAGTTTGGAGTGCCTAGAGTTAGATTTCATCATTCTGATTTGGAGATTTGGCTTGGTAAATAGAAAATCCACACTTGATGTGGCTGAGTCTGGAACTTGAGACCTTTAGTACTGGAGACTATTAGCTTATTATTCTTGGTCAACCGTATTTTTATGTAACAGTTAATGACTTACTAGCTCAGTTGGAACCATGACCTTTTAGTGTAGAGGCTTGATAAATATTTATTCAGATAAGAGATAGAATACCTTGGTTTGTGGGTTGTATGACAGCCTTTTACCTATATTAAATACACAGAGATGTGGAAGTGATCTGAGCATTCAAGTAGGCCCTGACCTTATGCACTTTGGACTGTACAAGATTGGGGCAGTAATTTCTCTGTTTGTATGGAAATGCTCTCTCCTCTAATCGTGAAATGTAGTGAAGGATTATGTTAAGAGTTTGCTGTGATGGAAAGGAGGTTTTAAGCAAACTGATCATAGGTCATGTTTGGCAATAAGGGTCATTTCCTGATATTCATTTGAAACCATACTGTCAAAGCAAGTGATGTACAAGTAGCATAACATCCATGTGGTGTCATGCCACGACCTCAGGGTGATAAAAGTCTTCTACGACAAATTTATACTTGTAATTGCATCAGCAGTATGAGGCAACATCTTCTTTGGATTTTATGCAGTAGAGTGCATGTTTAAGTTAGACCAGTTATAATAAATGTGTTTTTCCTGAATTTTTATTCTCAGTAGTACATGCACAACAGTTAGGGTAGTCATGCAGTTTTTCATAACCAATAACAAATCAGGTATCTCTTTTTGAGGGAGGGGAAGAAGTGGAGGTTGAAATGTAAAGAGCTTGCTTTATATTATGTACTAACTTTTTTGTTCACATCAGTGTTGTTCTCACCTTCACAAAATCTTTTATGTCATAACATTTAGTCAATAATCTTCCATTATCTCAGATTTCTTAATGATTCATATGTCATGAAGTCAAAAGCGTATCTGTATTTTTTCACCCCCCCCCCAATGCCTGGTTTACTTTTGGTTTCAAATTTTCTTTTCAGACACCTCTGCTGGATTCTGCCAGCTGGTTTCCATTTCTTTGTAAAACAGAATTTAATCACATGTGCAAGTAGTTTACATTCATTGTCAGGTAGTGAATGTATATGAAAAGATTGTACTGGGATGTGCAAGGTTCTGGTTGTAGTGATTTTTATGCTTATGTTAGTGTGGTTAGTCATAGTCACTCTAACAGATGTGGGTTGTTATAAACTACCAGCATTGAATACAGTAGTACTGTTTGACAGAGTTGTAGGCAACTGTCAACTTCCAGAATAGATGTGGGTTTCCCTGAGGGTTAGGAAATAGTTTAGGGTTTTCCTAAAATGTGTCATGATAGTATTCCATGTCATTTCATGCCTCCAAGCTATAAGAAACATTCAGCTCTTGGTGTGTACAAGACATAACCTTTACAGAAAATCATATCACCTGTGATTGGACTTCATTGTTTTAGACAAGGTATCCCTATCAGAAATCTGACTTACATGCCTTTAATAGTTGTCTGGCTTACAAACAAAACTGATAGCAAGTGCTGTATAAGACCCTTGTGAGATTAATTACTGTTTAAGTTACAAGTGATAATAGCAGATGAAACAGAAAAATTGATACATGAGTCATAGCAAAAAGTATTGGGTGTGGCTGTGAAGGAAATAATTCTGATATCTGTCCTTGCTGCTAGATAGATATTAAATTGAAATATGTGATTGGCATATTTTGTTACAACAGCATTTCATTTAATGCTTAAACTGTTTCATAGTGCACATTGTGTAATTGCTTAGACCTAAATGTTAAGGTACTTCATGTAACTTTGAGATGACATTTTTGCTTGTTCATGAATTTACAAAGACATTCCTCATGAGTTGGTATTTGCATTCCAATTGACAAAGCTTATAAGGAGGGAGTGAAGTGAAAGTTGAATTTTATGGATGGGGGAAGGGGGGAGGGGTGCTGCCTGTAATCTATGGTGGTTTAAGTTAAAATTGCTGTCATATCAAGCATACAGATTGGAATGTTAATTTCTCAACACATTAATCTCACATATGCTTGCCAGATATTGTTAGTGTGATGAAATCAAGACTGATGAGGGGGCAGTACATATGGCATGGATGGGAGAGGAGAGCACATGCATATTTTTGGTAAAAAATTCAGAAGTAAAGGGGCCACTTCTAGTGTCTAGCTGTAGATAGGAGGGCAGTCTTAAAACAGATATTTAATAAATAGTATGGGAGGGTGCTGACTTCATTTACCTGGTTCATAGCAGCAGCAGGTGGTAGGCTTTTCTAAACATGGTAATGAACATCCATTTACAAAGTGAACACCTGCACAATACAGTATGTATAATTTAAATACACTGTATTTACCCTGACATATTCTGGTGTTTGTATGCCATCATCAGGGAGTGTACACCATATTTGAAGCCTAATGGGTATTATACAATTACATTTTAAAAATACAATGTATCGTGGCTGCAAAATCGCTGTGGTATTATATTTGTATGATGTAATTATGTCATATCCAGTAGGTTTTTAGATATATTGGTGTACACTCCCCATCAATGGTGTACTAACGCTGAAAGATGTAGCAATAAATAGAGCATATTTATATTATACATACTGTGTTGAGCAGGTTTTGGCCTTGTAAATGGAAATTTATCCTACTGCATGGAATGGGTAACGTGAAAGTGGTATTGAACCTGTGGGTTACATACAGATGGGGGAAATTTGTTGTCTGCCTGAAAAACCATTAAGTTTTTGATGAAGGACTCTGCTTCATGGAGTTAGATGTTTATCTTGTATGTGGCATGAAACAGTCTTTATTATCATGCATGCACTCTTGGCTGTGGCCATTTGCTGTGTGATTTTGAGTAGAAGATTGGTTGGTATGTCACAAAGTAATGCAGCACTTCTGGTTAGAACTTTAATAACACTTTAAAACATGAAAGTCATGTAAATAACATAAAAATTCAGTTCCTCCATCATAGCAAACACAGTCTCCATTATCAAAACCAATTAATTAATGCATATTTAGGGAAATAAGTATATATTCTGAGAATTTAGCAGAGGGCATTTACATTTTATAACCAGATCTAGCATCCCACAGACATATACAGTATATGAAGGCTGATAGAAGTGCAGCAGATGAAGTCAGATTTGGTATATTCTGTATTTTTGTTGTGTTCTTCCTTTGCATTACCATAGTGTGAGCAAGTCCATCTGTTCCCCTTGTGAAAATGTTTGCAATGAACAGTGATACCTACCATAGGTTGGAACACAAGTGGAGGAAGGGACAAGGGTCAGGAGGAATAGCATGTAAGCTCTGTTGTCAGGTGCTTGTGTCATTACAAAAACAGAGGGGTGGGAATGCAGGAACTAGAGTGCTTACGTAATATAATACTAAATAAACTGCTTACATTATAGCAGGTCTGGATTAAACTAAGATTACAATCTTGCAAGTTTCTGTTGAAAATAATATTTGTTTTGAGCCAGTGTATATTATTTTGAAGGAGCACATATTATGCATGATATGATCTGTTTTGTTTTGCAGTTTGACTCTGGGATACAGAGATTTATGTCCATGAGAGCAACAGAATATGACCATTTCAGGCCCACTCCCAAAACTTCACTGTATGGCTTGTGCGCTATTGTGATTCCTATGCTTGCATTTGGCTACTTGGTGAAGAGATCTAGAGTAAGATATCCACATTTTCAACATATTAAAAATGAATTACCAGGTAGAATGTTATTGGCCTTGTATCTTATTTTTCTACTGTGCCTTGCATTCCTCGTATCCCATTGCTCTGCTGTCAGCAGGTGTCAAGACAAGCATTTTTTTTTCCTCCTATGAATCCCTGAGACATATCTTAATGGGTCGTAAAGAGGGTTTCCTAATGGCCTTATAATGCTTTGTGTTTGTAATCAAGAAAATATCACATTTTTTTAGCAAATATACTGGTTGTACTAGGCTGCAACGAGATGTGCGAAAGTGTTAGTGATTGGACAGAGATAACAAGCAAAACTGACTTGTTTTGACTGATGAGACATTGGATAATGTTGGAACTTATTTAGAAGCAAGCCCAAGAAAATGATTTGTTTTTCTTCATTGTGGCATTCAAGTTGTGACAGAACTGTTAAATCTGCACTGTTACAGAACTTAATTTGTACAAAATTGTATACCTCCAGATTGTGGAATGGGAATTCGTTGAAAGTCGTTCTGTGATCTTATGGTGATAGCATGGTGTTGTTGAAGGGCTACACAGCAATTCAACAACTACCGTGAGTTCATTAAATTTGTATACACGTAAGTAAATAAGCCAACACTGTCATATGCTGAAATATTGTCTCAGAGATAGCTCATTTGGTATAGTGACTGAGTATGGGCTGGATGACTGAGAAAGCAGGATTTGATTTGCAGCAGGGTGAAGAGATTTTGATCTTCTCTGAAACATCCAGACTGTTTTTGGGGCCAGCCAACTTCCTAGTCAGTGGGTGCTGAGGACTTTCTTTGTCTGGGGAGGAAATGCAACTGGGATGTGAAGCTGACCTTTCCCCTCCATCTATCTCGTGTTGAAGTTAATACTGCATGAAACTCTACCTCACACTCCTGTATGTCGTGGTGTGGTGCTGAAATAAGCAGTTTGGTGACTTGACCTTCATCTTTAATGCAAGGCCGTATTAGAAACAAATTCTGTAAACTAAAGGAAATATAGAGTGTGAGAAGCAAGCAGAGATTTCTGAACAACATTACTGTTAAGCATGAGGATGAGACCATCAGCTCCATGAAAGGCCCAGAGAAAAACCGCCAATTACATACTCTTACATTTGTGCTGTAATGTACATAGAATGACACAAGTGTAGTAAAACTAGCATGTATTGTTACTGTCACCATTATCTTACATGTTAGATTTAGAGCAGTCAGGGGACATAAGCAAGTTTTATGTCATGTTATTCATGGATGCCATCAAAATTGATTCTTTCACTTGTAATGGCTGCTGTGGTAAAATATCTCTACTGTATACTCAGGTTTTGTAGGACTATCAAATGGTAAAGACAGTTATTTTTTAATTTTATTTGGACAGTTTATACTGTGGTCTCTTGCTGTCCTGTACAGCATGCTTCGGATATGATAATGATAACACTGTTATGCTAGCCATACCATAAAACAAACTGGCATTAATATCACAAAATGTTGGATAGAAAATCTTAAAAATATGGTTACTTAAGCTTCCAGTGCGTGTACTATAATGATTTGTGCCACTTGGAATCATCTGTTTTATTTGCTGAACTTTGGTACAAGACCAAACTTGTGACCCTTGCCAGTGCATGTTCTGAATGTAGTTGTCCTTATATTAAGAACACCTCCAGACAGGTTTATGTGCTAAATGGACTTTGGTTCTTCTATTTTTGCAGGATGCTCAAGAACACAAGTTCCGAACTGGTCAAGTTGCTTACAAAGACAGACGTTTCAAGTTCATCTAAGTTGTAAGCTTTCTCTGAATGTAGAAGACATGTATAAAGAGATACTGGAGTACAAAAATGTTTTTTGTACCACAATAGTGAATGTATTATATAAATAAATGCACGTATGTTTCTTCAATATGACTTCTCAAAAAAGTGACCTATGGAAGGGTACTTGTGATTAATGAGATCAAATTGGGAGCCACTGTCAGACCTTCAACCCTGGTTCATACTTGGGATGATGTAGTATGAATGGAAGGAATAGTGTCAGTGTTATTCATTATCCACATACATGCATTCTCTAAAGAGTACCAAATTTTAAAGCTGAACGGACAGAATTTTAGTAATGACCAAACTTTTTTACATTATCCATTGTCCATCATCTGAGGCTAAAACCTATGTCCATGGCTGCATCTTCCTTTGTCTTCAGGTGGAGCAGGGAAGGGGAACTGTACTTTGATGAACCCATTAGAAAGGACCAATCCAAATCCCTGGACCGGGTCCAGGCAGGTCCAGTCTGCAAAATGTTACAGGTTTCTTTTAGCCTGAGATGGAGGACACTGTCCAGAATTTTGGTTACAGCTATTCCTGCATCTTGTGGGCCGGGTAGCATAGTCGGTATAGCGACTGGCTATGGGCTGGACGGTCTGGGGATCGAATCCTGGTGGGGGTGAGATTTTCCGCACCTGTACAGACCGGCCCCGGGGCCCGCCCAGCCTCCTGTACAATGGGTACCAGGTCTTCCCAGGGGTAAAGAGTGGCTGGGGCATGACGCTGACCCCTCACCCTTCTAGTGCCGTGGTCAGGAAAGAGTAGAGCTATACCTCTACTCCCCCTGTGGGCTGTGCGGCCTGTACAGTCACAGTGCCTGTACAAGGGTGCACCTTACCTATTCCTGCATCCACTGGTAGAATCATTCATAGCTAAATTAAATTTAAAGAGATTCATAAGAAGAAAATATATCAGAATAATTGGGGTAGGAATGTCCTTATAATATACTGAATAGTTAGCTATGCATATCTGTAAGCCTGTGGTATAGAACGATAAAATGTGACACACCTATATGGTATGACAGCCAGTGTAAGTGTCCTGAGCATTTGGAGGGAGTTCAGGGGTTTAACCCCCACTCACCAGAATGTGTGGAACAGAGTTCAGTTATAAAATAAATATTTGGTGATGAAGGTAGTAACATACGCCACTAGCACAGGTCTTTTATGAAACTGTGTAACACAGTGTAGTTGCTTCCTTTATATAGGTGTCCAACTTGAAGAGGGACCCCACTCATAAAATCTGCATTATATATGTTAATGCATACTAAAGCAGATGTTGGAAACAATTTCCTTCAACTCTGAAACGTGGTTGACACTTGATGAACAGATTATTAAAGACTATGATAAAGTTCTTGTTTAGAACTGCTGATGATTTCTTGTTTTCTGTGCGCGCGCGTGCATGTGTGTGCGTAAGGACTATCTCCTGACCATTGTTATTTTGAGTATTAACATGACAATTTAATATTATCAGTAAACTAGTTAGCACAGGACCCACTGCATCACCTCAGTGTTTCACAGAACCAGTTACTTGTGTCTCTTGGGGTTGTTGCACAACTGTAAATTTGTGTGGTTTCAAATTAAGCAGTTTTGTGTCTTTTTGTACAGATGACTCAGTTTCATGGACTTGCTGTGTAATGTGCTCCATCATCATCTAGTGTTTCTTCTGGAAGAATACATTGTGTTTTCCCTTGTTTCTTCTGTAACAAGGAACCCTTTGTTCAAAAACTGTTAACCAGTCATGTATTGTTCAAAGGAAGTGAAACACTGCGAAAATTACTTACAAAACTTGCTACACAACTTTTTACAAGCCTGTGTTCTTACACATATTTCCACATAAAACTCCGTACATTATACTGTACTTCATATTCATGAATACCAGTAACAATTTATTTCACAACTAAAACCCTCTGTTACACTGTACTTGATGTTCATGTACAAATGACATTTTACACACATTTGATTTTATTCATTTCATGCATAAATACAAATACAAAGAAGCACAAGCACTAATACATCAAACTAGAAATACATTGTATTTCTAATACTTATATACAGTTTGTAAACATACTATGTTACACACAGTTTATGTGTGAACTGGACCATGCAACTAAGATATAACATGATGCATTGTACCAGAATGTGCTGCAGTAAAACTACCAGATGAGGCATACAGTCTGATAAACTTGCTGACAGTGTGAGTGTCATTTTCAAATGGATGTTGTGTACAGTTGTTGGGTATCTTAACCTTTATCTTACGGCATTCAATTTAGTTTTCGTCCCCACCGTGCGGTGTTTATATTAGACAGCCCTTTAAATTGTTGCGCGTGGTTGCCTATAGACGTTTAAAACTTATGAACCGAAGGTGTTGAAACAATTCAATAATCTGCACTGTTGCGAATAAATCAGAGATATTTCAGTTCAAGAAAAGTTTCAGTACAGTGGCTTACCGGGGGGAGAGTGTTGGGGGTGTTCAAACCCCCCCCCCCGAAATTCGGAAGATCCTCCAAAATCGTGCCAAACCCAACCCGACTCTGAAAACTGT
>Ga0123355_10012686_pt1 | contig 13064 bp, 6 predicted proteins | sample TergutEmb28metaG_3_FD_89872 | JGI IMG/M metagenome (GOLD analysis project Ga0123355, IMG submission 89872) | Embiratermes neotenicus P1 segment gut microbial communities from Petit-Saut dam, French Guiana - Emb289 P1 | ecosystem: Host-associated > Arthropoda: Insects > Digestive system > Gut ... | reverse complement strand
TAACTCAACAAATAAGCCGCAAGCTCCTGAGGATGGATGTATTAACATCCGAAACATGTTGAGCATTAAATAATGAAATAATAAAGCAAGTGACATCAAGTTGGTCTCTCTTTATTCAACTATACTGGTGCTGTTGGGTAAGTGATGCGAAAAATGTTTTCTCTTGTTTCACAAATAGGAAAAATAGTATATCCAATGTGATGGTGTAGCAATGTATCCTTGTTCCACACACAATAACGTCTAATGTTTTGGATTCTGAAAATATGTTTGACATCCTGCTTGGTAGAATACAGTTGAGTGCGAGTGGACAGGTACTAATTCCAGCGCAGTAATTCTTAAGCGTTAAAGGTCCATTTTTTTTTAAAATTTACATACAACCAATTCTAATATTCAAAATCCTTCCCAGTTTCCACAGCCCGGTTGCAGTTTGTTTAATGAGCGGCACTAAACTAGTTCTTATATATAATTCAGGTTAATGGTTAAAATGTGATTCGTGCTTCACTGGATGTGCTGGTATATGACGTGAGAAGCAGGAAGTTAAACTGAGCATCCCATTAATTGTTATTGCCCGAAATGTATGTTCAGTTCATTAATCTAGAAAGCGTCATTTTTCTAAACTCGATCTACTTCTACAAATCCGTTTTTATAAAATGCCTTTTAATATTACCTTCCCAGTTTTGTGACTTTACCCAGCAATCCTTCCTTTCGGCTTACCATTTAGATCTCCGTATTAATTTGCTATTTGCTCCAATTATAGAATTGGTTCCTTGGGAATTCGTGTTTTTGTCCCGGAAGCGGATAGATAGAGCCAGGAAAAACTGCTAAATTTGAAGAAAAAAAAACTTGGTCATATGCTGTCAATGTAAAACTAAACATGACTACAAGCATGATATTGAATGCAATAGGCAGTGTGCCAGTGACGTGTGGCCGACACATCAAATACAAGAGATAAGGAGCCGAAAACATCAAGCCTAATATTCTAGTCTACTGTCACGGCCTAAAATAATCCTACAGTTTCTCCATTTCCCCTTTAGTCCTTGACTAAAGAATCGCGGAAGAAATTTTTCTTTTGCCGCTTCCTTTTTCGACTTTTCCTTTCGCTCATCTTCCTTCTTATTCATTTTAACAATTCGAGGCTAGTTGTAACCTCGTTCCTTAAATTTTATGTAACTCTGTTACTTCCGACAAGGAAATGGCAGTCCACAAAATTGTTCTGTTTCTGGTATTAAGATCCACGCTCCACCCTTCATTTCGCGAGCTGGTAGATGTAAAATTGTAAAGCTGCCATAAAATCCAAGACCAGCTTCGTCTTGAGGAAACCTCCCCTCATGCGGTTATGGTCTCCGTAAAGTAATCGATTCTACGAAACTTTGAAATTCACCCCTCGACACACACACACACACACATCAACCTCTCCTACCTTCCGGCGGCGGTTTAACAACCCCCAAATGTAAGACAAGGGAGAAAATGAAGTTCTCCTCTGATCAAGCACTTAATTTGAATAATTCTCTGGTCTGCCTAACTTTCCACAAGAAGGGCCAGAAAATTGATACTGTCTTGTAAGTCTGTTTACTTATTCGTTTATGACTTATTTCACGACGCTGTCAGTAGCTTAACTGTGTGTAGCGTCGGATTATAAGGTGGCAAATAATGAAGACAACTGGACGTGGACGGAACTGATCGTCGCCGAATTTGAAATACCATTTGACATTCAGAAGACCGTGCATCGTGATATATTCTTATGATACAACCAACGAGATGCACTAATTTCTCAAATTTATTTTCGGAACAGAACTCTACATATTTCGGACAGGTTTTCTGTCCATCATCAAGAGTCTAATACTGTAAACACAGCAATAGGTATGTCATACAGGTTATGCTGACTGCATGCTAGTAAGGTAGTTAGACAAAGAATTGGAAGGGTTAGTTATCTGGTCTTTTCAGATGTTTAATATTGCTGAATGTATGGAAAAAGAGAGTGCTGAAGTCATGATAGCGGGACACAGTTGATTCTAGGTGTAAGTATTTCGAAATGGGGTTGAGTTTTGTACGGTTGTATGCGGGTAAGAGAGAAGAGTGAAATAACTTACTGAATTTTAAAAGGATCAGAAGAACTATATAACGAGTCAGAGAAATAAGATTTCTTATTAAGAAGAGTAAAAGAATAATTTCAGACAACGAAGATAACATTTTTTTTTTTTAATGAGAAGACGTTTATGATAAAACGTTTGAAAAGTTTGGTTTGAGAGTTTGGAGGCATTTACTTTTTGGTACTGATAATACGGATGGTAGGATGTCTTAATTATGTACAAAATATATTGTGTAGAACTAGACATAAATGCTGAAAAGGGGAAAAAGCAGCGTTAAACAGACGCAGCCTTCTGTAGCTTTTAAATCTGAACAAAATAACACATGCTGTAAGTATATTGCATATGTAAAGCTAACTATTTAGAGAAGGGTTATTTGCCAAAAGAATAAACGTTTCATGTAACGATGCCTTTGATACGGTAATTACAGAAATTAAGTAGCCCTATTATTAGAATTAACAGAATTAATCTGCACAAAATTCGGTATTACTGCGTCGTCGGGTTTGTTCAGTTCTTTTTTAATATAAATAAATCTGTTCGGTAGCTTCAGTTTGATTTGCGTTCAAATTTGACAATCAGTGAAGCGACAGTTAAGGACACCCTGTATTGTGGCAGACAGGCACAAATATTTCGAAGCGACATGCTGCGTCCTTCTTCGTAGCAAAAGTGATAACAATCTGGAGGCAGAACCTAACACAGGCCACTGAAAACAACAATATGTCAGTCTGTAGCCATCTTTTCTCTTTCTTTTTGCATGATTCGCCTTAATATGAATTTTTGTCTTGCAAACAATTTACGAGACTTTTGCTATTCCTATCCACGCACAAATTGTTAAAATTAAAGAATATTCCAACAGACACACTATGTTACAATATAGAGGTTTTACAATTGAAACACCAGAACTCCCACATGCTTCGATCCTTTCTTGTGGGTCATCCTTAGGCAATGTACTTCAGTGTTTGTGTAAAACCTAGATTATAAATATTTGTGCACATACCTTAAAGAAAACCCCACAAGAAAGGGTCGAAGCACGTTGGCGTTTTGTTGTTTTCATTGTACAAACTTTATATTGTGATATAGTAGCCTATATTTGTAGCAACATTCGTGAATTTTCGAAACGTTTCCCAACTTAAACTGCACCTACATTCCTTGTCCTATCTCAGGAACATGCCAGACCCTACCTAACGTCCTGGCTTTAACAGAGCAAGCCAGTGTTATTTAAATGACTTGTATAAATCACAAAATTCCTCCCTATATAAAATCCAAAATTTTACACTCAGTTCTTTCCTGTTATACTCGAATATTTTTTTAATGACTTTGCGTTCTAAGGGGATATATATTATTCACTTGAAATATTTTGACGTACTGAATATTTAAAGAACCAAAAAAATGTAAATGCTTATTCTAAGGAATGTTATGTATAAATTGCTATTAGCACAGTAAAACACACCTTGATATGTGATCGTTTAGCATAAGGACATTACGGTGCCCGTGTACGTAACATATTCGGAAAGTGTGTACCTTCTTGTTTTAGATCACTCACTTGTGTTTATTTGTCTTTTATAGGCCTAGTCGATTTTCAGCCAGTTTATGGCACAGCAAAATTAGCATAGTTACTGCTGAACAAGTGTAAAACTCACAATATGTCAGTTCTTGTTCAGGCATGTGCTGATCCTGGGAGCATTTCAACGCCGCTACGACAATAATATTTAGATATTGTCAAAGTTACGTGTTTTAACACGAATTATTCCCTTGCAAGTTTGGTCGCAAAAGAGTAGAGGAACTTACGGAGAACTAGTTTTTGTAATACGCAAAAGTAACGTAGTTCTCCGAATTGTTTACAAATAATAACTTGAACACTTCTCTATTCTGTATTAATACTTGTGTAACGTAACGAATTATTCAATGAAATGTTCTTTATTATTTATATTTGTGTAACTAGAACTCAGTTGAATAATAGCAGGACAGCTGAATTTTATGTTTTATTGACCGTGCTTCCCTGTATAATCTTGTAAATAAAGCCAACTTAGTGCACAATTTTTCTTAGTATGCTTATTTCTTTTCTTTACTTGTTTCGGGCGACTATGTGCCCATCATGAGGAGAAATAACTGTATCTATGCGACACTTGGTATTTGTCAATCTGTGTGGATGACTGTCTGGTTTGCAGTATGCAAACCAGACAGTCATCCACACAGATTGACAAATACCAAGTGTCGCATAGATACAGTTATTTCTCCTCATGATGGGCACATAGTCGCCCGAAAAAATAAAGAAAAGAAATAAGCATACTAAAAAAATTGTGCACTAAGTTGGCTTTATTTACAAGAGTAGAACAGCTCGAAACAATTGTTATTTATAAAGGAATATTTCCTGAAAAAGGGGTGAACATTTATTTGTCCTATTTTTGCGCGGGTATTATTGAAGTTTGTGTTTCACATCTCTTGTACACCATAAAGCTGGTTTGAAATGTAGTTCAGTTACGCTGAACATAGGCCCAGTTATAATGTGTTTTGACTATTACTGGATCCAATGTTTCTGTCCTTTGTGTTAACAAAATGCTTTCCTTGTGCAAACAAACGTTTGTAAATATTATCAGCTTTAGACTGATTCATCACTTAAAAGCTCTTCAGAATATTTGATACGTAAAGGAAGATAAAATAATGGCGCCAGATATGGGGCAATTCTAGTAGAAACGTCTGCCAACGCATCGTCTTTACATTTAATTTAATGACATTTACATTTATAAAACGTTTTAAATCGACATTTATATCAGAGCAAGTCTTCATTCCATGCCCTAAGCAATAAGGGATTTTGAAGGGAAAATGTTTATAACGAAAATCCCCATTACACATTGTGTCTCAGGTTTTAATTATGGAGGTTACCAAATGATGTGTATCCACAACAAGCAAACCAGTACAATGAAACAGAACGGTAACCACAACGTCTTGCGTACTGCATTTCACATAATATAAAATAACAACACTCTAGATGACAATAGAATTAGAACTGTTTAGTATTAGAATGGCTGTTGAATTTGTTAAGTAGGGAGATGTGATATGCGAGTGATCTAAGTTTCTGAAGGACGGTTAGCGACTAAGCCGAGTGGGCGTGTTTATCAGGCAGAAAGCCAAACGAATAGCACGTAAGACGAAGATTAAACCTTCGGCAACTATGAAGAGGATAAAAGAGAGAACTCAGTTGATAATATTCAAAGAATGAAAGAATAATGGGCCAATATCAGCACAAAATACTGAGGTACAAAGAGAGGAAGAGGGTTTCAGGAAGCACCCCAGACAGATGGAAAACTACATACAGTGCGGTCTTTCAATATTTGCCCGTATCTACAAACTAATCTTCTGTTAATGTATTTAGGCCAAAATTTGGTATTCATGTTTGATTTAGCATGCACTGTGGGTCTCCTACAGTGTGATTTAATCATCCTAGTTATAATGGCGAAGAACAGGTAAACAAATTATGAATCCTCTCACTCTGTAGTTCTATAAATATGTTCATCCCCCGCCACCTCCTGTTCCCCCTCAGGTTAAACGAAGTCTAGGCCCTTAACATTGTACGCCCCAGCCACACTGAACGCACTGTAGCTCGGTTTCAGGCCGGGACATGTCTTGTGTTAATTTCTGGCCAGTTACGGATCATCGCCCACCGCTTTGTGGTGATAATGATGCCCTGCAACGAGTAGACTGCAGAATTTCAATTACACCCATTGCAAAGCAGCAGCCCATGATGGAAGGAAAGAACCCAAGACGCATGATCCGAAGCCGGAAATCACAAAACGACGAGAAAACGGCCATTTGCATTGTTCGAGTGCAGTTGCTTGCATGAGGGGCGATATATGGCGCCCGTAAAGTGTTACTTTTATGTGCCTACTTGAGATGCACACTTAGTGACGTTATTGAACAAAAATGATTGCTGGTGTATGAAGCTGTTCTCTTATCCCTTCAAAAGCCAAGGAATGCTCTACTGTGCCGTCGGTTATAGAAGGTAAAAGTAAATTTGTCCGCATGCACGACTGGATACCCAACTAGACCAAATACAAGTTTAGCTTCCCTCATTCTTAACCTCGGCAGTAGATGGAGCTAATTTACTAGTCTCACGTCCCAGCCTATTTACCCCTGCCGAAAGAGCCCCCGGTACTTACAGGATCCTACAAAAAATGAGTTCTAACCTATATTAAAGTTGCTGGTACTTGTGTCAGTGTCGTATACATGCACATGACTTTACATACAGTACTGACATGATAATTGCATGCGTGCCTATCGCTTGTATATGTACGCGTAAGTCTTTACAACAAATATTTATGTAACCATTGCACGTAGGTTTATCAGTGATGCATGTATGGCTGTGTCGTTACAAGTATATTGACGTAGTAGTTTCTATAGCAGAATTCCTTTCAATGCAGTCCTAAGCGAAGGCAGGTACACACTTAAACACAGCAAATGGAATTGTAGATAAAATATTTAAAGCAATGTTCTTTCATGGAAAGTCGCTGCAAATTGAACACAAACATTACTATGAATTCGATGTCAATCTCTTGACATCATTTTCAGCAGACTTGCAGAATTTATGGCTACAATCCCTGTCACGCAGCCTGCGTCTCCCGTCCCCAACATGTAATAAATTTATTACAGTCTTGTAGCGAATCCGTACATATATTTCTCCCCTTCTATTCTACGCACGAAATGTCTCGCTTAGAAATACTGGCCCGTTTCAACGTACAATGAAGGCGTTATGAGACAAAACACTTCAGTATCCCTATAGCAGGTGGAGTTAAATTGTCAGGCTACATGCTTCGGCTGTCTTGGCCCTACGTTTCCGCTGAATAGGAAGCTGGGTGGCTCCCTGAGCACGTTGTGACTCGAGAGAAGAGACAAATATTTCCTCACCGGGAACTGAAGCCAGCACGACAGAAACGCTAACATAAACGACTGCTATACACGGAATTCCAACGGACCTCAAAGACTATTTTTCTTACGGTGCTCTGCTTCTCCATATTTATCGGCATTATAAGATAATTCCGTGAAAACTTTAGGCATGCATTAAATACAGAGATTTTCAAAAAAATAAAGTAACAAACCGTATCATACCGACATATTTATTGTCACTTCGATACATTCATGGCACATGTGTAGCAGATGGTACACAGCAGACTTCCACGTATTCACCACTGGAATTTAAGCGTCTGTCCTACCGTGACACACAGGCCAGCTGTATCCAGGCGTGGAAGAAATCGGCGTGGTGTCCAATGTCTCTAGGAAACAGGTGACGGCTTTCTTCACGTTGCGTCTCTTGGAAATGTGACTTGGATTTTGGGGACTACCGTCCATACGGTCCCGGAATTAATCAGTTACGAAGCAATAAATGTCACATTACTATTTTGTGTCTGTGTTCTTGCCTTAGTCGTCGTGCATGCAAATCACATTTTCTGTGCTGCAGCATATTTTCATCTGTCACTTGCCTGGCTCAATTATATTTTAACACATTATCTCATAAATGACATGATTTTGGGGAAATAAAAGATACTGAACATAAACCGCGTGTTTGATTTTCTCTATAACTTTGAAACACTTCTCATTTCAAGAATAATTCAGCGAGATATTCACACAAATGTACAGCTGTTTTCATGTAAAGTACCCGTTTTCTTGCGAACTTTTAATGAAACTTAAATTTTCCCGACAGATTTGCGAAAAATTGACAAACATAATTTTCATAAAAATCCGTTCAATGGGAGCCGAGACGTTCCGCACGGACAGACACAGGCAGACATGAATGTGACAGTAGCTTCTCACAATTTTGCGAACGCGCCTAAAAACACTGTCCTAAAAAAGGTTGCAAGTCCGTCCAAGACCAACGAGTATTATCATGTACAATTTAAAAATTAGAATTACGTGGGCTCAACGTAGCTTTCGCCTCACAAGGTTGCGCATTATCCAAGTTTTTATTACTTATTTTAGGAATTGAATTCACATCTTTGGAGTGTCGTCTGGTAGAATATTGTTCACACCACGGTCCACAAAAATCTCTGAACTGTTTGAGAGCTTGAAATGGGTGATACAGTCAGACGGCTTGACTATCAGACAAGCTTCCTCCTTTTCACGATAAAAAAGACAGGCAGTGTACGTATAACGTAACATTAAGGCATATTCGTGCAACCATTGTTGCAGTGGAAAAGCAGTAAGTCTTACATGTTCTGAGTGTGTGTTTGTGTAGCCTTAAGTATCTAACATGCAATGCGCATGCGCTGTAATATATCGTCATCTGTGGCGTGTCCGGCTGTACAATATTTTTGCACATTATCTCATAAACGGCAAGATTTGCGGACAAACGGGATTGAACATAAAGTGTTTGAATTTTCTCTGTAAGTTTTGTTTGGCAAAGTTCTCATTTAAAGAAGAAGTGAGTAGGATATTATTATAAATGTGCATATGTCTATGTAAAGTACCCGTTATTCTTTTCAGATTCTAGTTGAGACTTGAACTGTCTCGACAGATTTTCGAAAAACACTCAAATATCAAATTGCATGAAAAACCGTCCAGTGGACGGACACACAGACATGACAAGGCTAACAGTAGTTTTTGCAATACTTCTAAAGCGCCTGAAGTGGGAGACTAGTATAAAACATCTGCTACACGAAATACAAGTACGTAAAAACATACAACTACAAACATTGAAGGAGTTTTGTTTCAAGGAGAAGTACCCTTGCTTTATCTCTTATCAATGTGACAATGTATATATAGCTGAGAAAACAGTTAAAAATGAAAGAAAAACCAGATAAACAAAATGTGTTTTTTGTCATGTTCATCGGGAGAGAAAGACCGATTTGCATCGCATCCGGACACACTATTGCATTTCTTCCACACAGATTTAACATATGTGATTACAACATACAATGGAAATACAGCGTGATGACAAGCACATCTCTCATTGCTGTTAGGTCCACGGCGGAACAGAAGAAACCGCCAGCGAAGTTACATTTTGTTATAACTTACACTGGGAGTGTATCGCTGACAAAAGAATAAAAAAAAAATTTCGGTTAAGGTTTCACTCCTCTCCTGATTACTGAGATATCATTTTACTTTGCTATTTTTGTCTTAACTCCCACACTTACCCTTCAGTTGGTTTTTACTTTTCTAGAACCAGAGACAAAAGAAATTGGTTTTGAGTAACACGTTCAGATAGTAGATACAGTGATAGTTTGTAACAAACACACAAACATACAAAGAGCAAAATATGGTACTTCTTTGAGATGTGCAAAGTTGTAAAACAGGGTACGTGTGGCAACTCTGTTTACATTTCGTTAAGTCTAATTCTGCGTCTTTATCGATGGGAAAATAGGAGAAATCTACGGTGAGGTAAGAAAGTGAATTGCCGTAGGGGCTTTATTTCCGTTTCTCATTCAGCGTGCAGTTTTATAGTCCTGCCATTAATGGCTTGCTGTAGAAGACACTTTCTTAGGTTTTAGGGATCTGAAATTGGTTTCGCTTGAAATATTCCCGTAATTATGTACGATGTATAGCGGCAATGAAACAGTAGCAGATATTGCGTGGGTGAGGGGGGAGGCGCATTCAGTGCGCGGCCTAGCACTGGAACAGTCTAGAAGATGCACATAAATATTTTAAAAACACTTTTCATTCGTGAATGCCGGCCACCTATGCTCAGTTGTTAGGAATCTCAATGAAGCACATTGGGATATTTTGTTATGTAGTGAAGATATTTGTTACAAAGGAGTTTTTGTTTACCGTCAACACAGCTTTACTGATATTAATGCTGATCAGTTGTATTAATACAGCAACATGTTTCAACCAATCGTGGCCATCTTCAGGCCCTCCAGTATCATAAAAAGTGTAAATGCTACAACTGCGTTACAATGTGTTTCTAATAGACCGATATCTTGTAATTTATAAAGCCCGTGTTTTTTTGTCATTCTGCTCGGATTGCCACTGCTAGAGACTTAATAAAATGATATTAGCTATAACGTTTACATTTTCATACTAATACTGGAGGATTAATTTAGATTTTAGTGACGTGTGGTATATAGGGTGACGTGTGGTATATAGGGTGACGTGTGGTACATAGGCAGTATCCGTTGATAAATATTGTGTTCTAGTTGAAGAATAAAAGACCAACTTGTTGTCACTTGCTATTTTATTTCATTTCTTATGTGCTCAACATGTTTCGGGCATTAATATATCCATCATCAGGAGCTTGCGACTATTCTGTTGAATTACCACATTGGTCGTATTGTTCTTGGTTCGATGTGTGCTGGAGTCTCGGTGTGGTTGGGGTTGGAGTGGTATCCGTGTTGCAGGCTTCAGCCTGCAACACGGATACCACTCCAACGCACATCGAACCAAGAACAATACGACCAATGTGGTAATTCATCAGAATAGTCGCAAGCTCCTGGTGATGGATATATTAATGTCCGAAACATGTTGAGCACATAAGAAGTGAAATAAAATAGCAAGTGACGTCAAGTTGGTCTTTTATTCTTTAACTATCACAATGATGCACGGTCCAATAAACATAAGATATGTTCTAGTGTTAACATTATGTAGGTTATATCGTATGTGGAAAATATTACGTATTCAAATGTACACACACATATGGCGAGTACCAGTTTGTTATTCGCAGTATATCTGCATTCATGTGTTTGTTACATGGGGCTACCTTCCTTATGCTAAAAACGGGTTTTTCTTTTCTACACAGTACCTTATATCTATGTATGTTATGTTTACGTTACCTTGAGGTGTGAATGGAGAGAGATAATTTGTTACAAGTGATATTCACCATCGAAGAATTAACTACATTTTACTTGTTTTCCGAATTAGCTCTTAGACAAAACAAAAAATAAGCGTTCTTTGATTTTCCCCCTCCAATAAGAATATTTTGCGTTCGAATGTATTGTGAAGGACCCACGTTGAACACCTGAGGATTTTAATACTGCTGTTATGTGCCAAATGAAGCTGAGGCCGTTATTCTACTCCAACACAACGTGAAGGAAGGAGACTCACGTTTTGTACAAAATTCCATAGATGTTTTTAAAAATATGTTAGCTATAAATTTACCACCAAACGTAAGTTTGTGTGTCTCTCTACTACAGTGTGTTTATACAATATGTTTCCTTTCCTGTCTTAAAGTATCCAGTAAAATTAACCCTCATTTATTTCAGTATTATCACATTACATTTTTATAAATCACACGTAATTTTGCCCACTTACTTTATAATAGAGAAACGACATGTTTTCTGTGAGGTAAGCATCTACTTCCTTCGCTGTACCGTATTAAGTTAGGCGTGTCTGTCCGTCTGTTTGCTGATATTAATTGCCTTCGAACCGGCTGTTAATACAATAATAACGACATCAGTCCCGAAACAGAACACCGCAGCTACCATTCACAAGTCACGAAAGGTCCTGTTTATTTTTTACTGTGGCTGTGATTGACATAACTGTCCATTTCAAATGTCACGAAACCTCAGAACTGATGCTGAGAGGAAAACTTTAGCCATATTGCATTTTTTCTCTGTATACTGGATGGAGACTTTTGTATTGGGATATCCAACGCTCTTGCCATTTTTGTCTTCCGTAAGATCTATAGACACGAGTTCGAAAGAAGCCGGGTTCCGATCTTGACCCATGGCTTCTTTATCTTTAAGCGACTCATAATTTAAATTATTCCGTAAGTTTTATTTTAGTTTACATCGCTGTAATTAAAACCCCACTATAACAAAGGCCCGAGTAAAACCATCACTTATATCACAAATGAATCCCCATACAAAAAAATACAATTTCAGTAATTTCTATTGAGGTCATTAAACTCTTACTTACTTACTCCATGGTGCAGAGTCCTTCTTGAGAAGCTAACTGGTTTGCAATTCCCCGCATTTCACGGAACCCGAAGGTTCATTACCGCACTCACAAGCGTCCGCCAACTGTCTCTATCCTGGGCAAGCCCAATCCAGTCCATATACACACATCCCACCTCCTGGAGAGCCATCCTAATATTACCCACCCATCTACGCCTAGGTCTCCCCAGTGGTCTCTTTCACTCCGGTTTTCCCACCAAGACCCTATACACCCCCTCTCCTTTCCCATACACGCCACTTGCCCAGCTCATCTCATTCTTCTCGATTTTAGGTCATTATATTCTAGCAATTTAATTTCAAACATCACTTTATGTGTACCAAAGCACGGAGAATTGCATTTGTCTTCCTTTGGTTTGGTAATTTACTTTGTTAATTGACCTTCCTGTTTTGAATTTCTAGCTGCAATTAAGTAATATGAAAGGCAATGCATTGTTCACAGCGGCGTCACTTGTAGCTTCAGTAGAATATTTCTTATACAGGTTGTCCCACGAAAAGTGTGCCAAAATGCAGGCGATTTATCATTGGTTTATATGGACTGAAAAATATTACAACCGTACGGGTCTAAACACAGCAACATTAGGAAAGACGGACTATCTGTATACTAGGGTGTTTCAGAAAGTAAGGTTCCCTATTTTTTTGCCACCAAAATACCTCACATAATAAGATGCCTCTTTCTACAATTGTTACTTACTTCATTCACGATTTTTTCACGTAGTCACCTTCTCTGTTGATGCTCGTGTCTAGGCGAGAAATCAATTCTTCGAAAGCCTATCGATAGGAGATGGACCAATGAACACGTAACGATGCGTGCACTTCATGTGCCGTTGTTGCATTGTCATGCAATCTCGTGACACCCGCGTCGTCTAGCTTGTGTGTGTGAGTGTGGTGTGGGGTTACAGTACTAGGCGTGCTAATCGCTGTGTTTTTCTTAAAGAGTTGGGAGAACAGTTTAATCTTACATTTGGCACAGTCTGGGAAATTGTTCATTAACGTTTGGGGTACAGAAAAGTGGGTCCCGTTGACAACTGACAGAGGACTCATCTCCTCCGCTTTAATGATCATGGTGAGGATTTCTTGCAGCAAATCATAACTGGGGATG
>Ga0123355_10012685_pt1 | contig 13065 bp, 17 predicted proteins | sample TergutEmb28metaG_3_FD_89872 | JGI IMG/M metagenome (GOLD analysis project Ga0123355, IMG submission 89872) | Embiratermes neotenicus P1 segment gut microbial communities from Petit-Saut dam, French Guiana - Emb289 P1 | ecosystem: Host-associated > Arthropoda: Insects > Digestive system > Gut ... | reverse complement strand
TTTGGAAATGAGGATATCTCTGTGCCTGTTGTCATCCAGGGTAGAGATATTGATTCAGAACTTAGGGGCATTTGGATTAATCTTGAGTATGCGCAAGAACATGATGTTTCAGTGGGCGACTCTATTGAGGTAGTTTTTCACGAGAATTCAAAAACGTTAGAAGTGCTGGGAATCATCATGTCTCCGACACGCATGCATTTCACAGGAACTTCTGATTTCATGGCTCAGGAGCCGTCACTTTTTGGGCATGGACAAGTATCTGACGCTATCTTGAGAGAATACATTGTTCCACACAGCCTACCCAATTTTGTAGAAGTCGTACATGACGGAGCACTGCTTAGAGAGCTTGTCCCTGAAATGTTGGGCGCGCAGTACCTTTCTTATTTCGACCGTGCGAGCTTTTCAGATGTTTCTTATCCGCTTGAAAGGGCAGAGCAGATACAAGGGTTATCATTGCTCTTTTCGTCTATGTTTATACTACTTTCGGTATTGGCCATGCATACAAGCATTAGGCGCTTGATAGAGGTTCAAACAAAAGACATCGCAACACTAAAAGCTCTGGGCTATTCGAATGGAGTAATCGGGTTTCACTATGCATCTTTCGGGCTATTAGTGGGCGGAGCAGGTTCATTGGTGGGACTTTTATGTGCACCTCTCGTATCGAATTTCGTGATGAGCTCCCAGCAGCATGTGTACACATTGCCCGAATGGACAATCTCTTACAGTTGGGCATCTTTGGCAGTAGCAGCATTGGTGATTTCTATCTGCACCGCAGCAGCGTTTGGAGCCTCGAAAAAGGCCAGAAAAGGATTACCGGCAGTATACTTGCGCGGCAACACCATCCGTGCAGGAAAGGCGACTCCCTTAGAAAAGAATGCTTCTTTATGGACAAAGATAGGCTTTGGCTCACGCTGGGCCTTAAGAGATGGCTTCTCTAATCCTGTGCGAGTTCTTATGGGAGTCATTGGGGTAGCGGGAAGCATGATGCTATTGATAGCCGGCTTTGGAGGGCCCAATACCGTAGACAGAATTCAATATCAATCTTTCGAAGTAGATTTTAATCATGTGGCACGCGTTCGCATACACGCCTTAAACAGCGATGCAGAAAATGCTGACTTACAGAGAGAATTGAATGGGCAATGGATGCAAACGCTTATGTCGAAAACTACACCGACCGATGGATTCGATAGAGTACTTACCATCTTCGGTGAGGGCGACCATATCCAGTTGCAAACAATCGATGGCAATTATATGCAGCGCGAAGGAGCCTATATTTCTGAAGGCTTTGCTCAATCTGTTGACTTAGATGTTGGCGATTTTGTACAGGTGCAAGCATCGATGGATACAGAGAGTCGCGAATTTGAAGTTGCAGGCATTGTAGAGGTAAGTGCTCCTCAAGGTGTTTATGTAAGTTCTTATGCGTGGCAAGCTGCTGGCGGAAATTTTCAGCCGCAGGAACTGTTGGTTGGAAATTTTGCCGCCGCAAGTCAGGTGCGAAATGATTTAAGAGTCGAGCAGGTAACCTTGGTGGAAGACCAAAGGGAAAACATGGCAGAATTTACTGATAGACTGAGAAGTGTCTATAATCTGATTATTGTACTTGCAGTATTTCTAGCAGTTGTCGTTCTGTACAATTTGGGCGCGCTAAACTTTACCGAAAGGCAGAGAGATTACGCAACTCTTCGCGTACTTGGGTTTCACCGAAGCGAGATACGTGCCTTGGCGATGAAAGAAAATATCTTGACCACAGTAGTCGGCTGGCTTCTGGGGATTCCTTTAGGATTCTGGTTTTTAGCTCAATATATGGAAATCTTTTCAAATCATCGTGTCGTTTACTATCCTCACCTAGAGGCAGCGAGCTTTATTATTGCCTCTTGTATTGTTATTGGCTGTTCACTTACCACGACAATTTTCTTAGGAAGAAGAATTAAAAAGATTGATATGGTAGAAACTATTAAAGGCGTCGAGTAAGTCCAGTGCAGTCACCCTGAATAAGTGTCAGCCCCTGCTTGTCACCCTGAGCGGAGCGTAGCGTAGTCGAAGGGTCTTAAACTGGCTATCCACTAAACGAAAGGCAAAACAGTGAACGAAAAGAAGAAGGTTTCTTTACCTAATCAGTCGAAGAAGAGACTCTTTGCTGCCCTTATGCAGCTTATGAGCGAAAAGGAATATCACACTATTACCATTAGTGAGCTGTCAGATAAGGCACAGGTTGACAGGCGTACTTTTTATCGCCACTTCAAGTCAAAAGAGGAAGTCTTGGACTTAATAATTGTCGAAGCCTTCCAAAAGCATGTAGCTAACTTGCGCAAGTTGCCTCAGCGAGAAAACTATGATGTCTGCAAGGCGTACTTCGAGCTACTTTCGCACTACGTTAACTTTCTTCTCTTGCTAGAGAAGCATAATCTGCTCTCAATTGTGCAAAGAAGAGTGGCAGAATACCTACCATTGCTTGACCAGATGTTTTCTGAAAAGCCAGATTGCGATCATTGTAGTGAACACAGAAGGTGGCAACTCACTTATAAGGCAGGGGGAGTCTGGGGCGTCACTGAAAAGTGGATTCAGGATGGCGCAAAAGAATCTCCTGAAGAGATGGCACATCTGCTGTCTGCAATCAATTACCCCATCGATGACTAGCTATTCTGGAGTGAGAGGCAGTTATCCGGAATTTCCGGATAACTCAAAATGAGGGAATCGCTTGGAATCAAGAGATGAGTACCACTACGGCACCACAAGAGAACAATGGCTCATGCTGTAGAATTTGCAGCAGATTCTTGCTATAGTAGTTAGCAGGAGGTAATATCTATGCCAAATATCAAAAGTATCTCTTCATTGAGGAATTACCATAAGGTGCTTGATGATGTAAAAACAGGCGAGCCAGTATTTCTTACAAAGAACGGAACTGGTCGCTATGCCGTTATCGAAATAGATGATTACAATATGCTTATTGAAAAAACATGGCAGCGACTTTTCAATGACCTGCGTACAAGCCGTGACCAGGCGGAATCTGATGGGTGGGTAGACCAAGAAGAGTTTACCAGCCGCATGAATGCTCTTGGGCTATGAGCAATCTCAAAAAGCAAGAAATTCGCATACGTTATACTCCACATTCAGTAGAGAAGTTAGAAAATACTTACGGATATATTGCAGATTACTTACACAACCCTCCCGCTGCTAAAAAAGCTATTAAAACCATAGGTGATACCCTTGCGCGCCTAACCACTTTTCCAGAAATGGGGGCATTGGTGTCATCTGTCTATGATGAGGTTCCTCAAGATTTCATAGACGCACGCTTTATTGTATGCGGTAGCTATATCGCAATTTATGACTATTCAGATGGAGTAGTTAGCGTTCTTGATGTGTTTCATACCCGCGAAGATATCCAAGGGCAACTCTTTGGAATGACTTCACCAGACAATGACTGAGTGCATACCTAAATATCGCAGCTTCAGATAATGAAATGTCAAATTAGAGAATATGTCAGAAAGATGATCCACATGAAATCGAACTACAATGAAATTTTGTACAAAGCTGCTCCTATCCAGACAGAGCGTCTTATATTGAGGCGACCACAGGACGCAGATGCTGAAGCCATTCTTGAATATGGCAGCGACGCAAAAGTGCTAGAGCACTTGCTTTGGACGGGTGCTCACACAATCGAAGAAGCAAGGGCGTCCCTATATGACTACCTTATTCCCAATCCAGGTGTGTTCATGATTGAGGTTGAAGATGAGCAAAAATGCATTGGTTCATTTGATTTGCGCCTAAGTCCAGAACATCAAAGAGCTAGCTTCGGTTTCTGCATTAACAGTAAGTATTGGAGCAAAGGGTACATGACTGAAGTACTCAAGGCTATGTTGGATTTTTGCTTTACACAGCTCGAGCTCAATCGTGTTCAGGCGTGTCACTATAAAGATAATGAAGCTTCGGGTCGTGTAATGGAAAAGTGCGGAATGCGACCAGAAGGCTTTTCTCCGCAGGCTCAACTCATTAAGGGAACATTTAGAGATGAATACCACTATGGCATCACAAGGGAACAGTGGTTGGCATTGTAAATTGCCTCAGCGTCCTTTTGCGATTGATTGTTTTTGATAGGCAATTTTTGGTAAAATTATCCTATAGTATGCCTATTTAGTATGTCGTTTAAAGGAAGGGGACTACCTAATATGCAGCCACTAATTCAGCCGTCAAGCGCAGTGCGAAATAATTACAATGAGATTGCCCAGGTGTGTCGAACTGAGCAAAAACCTGTTTTTCTTACGCGTAATGGACATGGCGATACGGTAATTATGGATATAGATACTTATAGCCGACGTGAAAATGAGCTACTTGAGGCTCAGCGGCTGATTGATGCGCAGCGCGCCAGATTGGATGGAGTTCAGGGCTTTACTCCGGAAGAATTTAGAGAAGGAATGCTGGTGGCAATTGAGCAGGGTGTACAGCGTAGCGAACTAGCAAAGCAGCAATAATATGAAAGATGGTGACGATCCAAAAGAGTATGCCGTCATAATCGAACATTCTGTCTATGACAGAATGTTTCAGCACATGTTGTTTCTTGCAGAGGTTGATGTTGATGCAGCAAAAGAACTTGAAGAAAGGCTGTATGAAGGCATAAGTTCGCTGAAAATATTCCCCTTTAGAAATCCCATTTATGAAAATCGGTTTATATTGCCAGGTAGATACAGATCGTTGCTAATAGGTAAGTATCACCGAATTGTTTATGCGGTAGAAGGCGGCACAGTGTACGTCGATAATATTATTGACTGCCGTGCTGATGATGGTAGTGCATTATAGATGGGCGAGAAATCTTATTTACCTTATTTTCAAAGAAGCGTAAGGTATAAAATTTAGAAATGAATACCACTACGGCATCACAAAGGAACAATGGCTCACGCTACAAGGCTGGCTAGTCTGATCTTGTCACTCTGAGGTATAACTCCACTCTGTCATTCTGAGGCGTAGCCGAAGAATCTTCTGCATAAATTGCAGTTTACCATTCTTTAATCTTCCTTTAACTCTCGTTTAGCTTTCGTTTAATCCTTGCTTGCTAACATGTCTGCTAGATGTACGTAATGTAATTTAGATATTGGCAGAACGGTACCATATGTGGTACCATTATATCAGCTGGAAGGATATCATGTCTAACGTTGAGGACATTGTGAGGTCAATGAGAGCTAGTCGAGGCAATGTAAAATTTTCTGATGGGCTAAAAGTGGGAATGCACTTTTTTGGTAAACCGAGGATATCTGGCTCGCATTACATATTTAAAACTCCATGGAGAGGCGATCCTTGGGTAAACATGCAAAATAGCAAAGGAAAAATGAAACCATACCAAGCCAAACAGTTGCTAAGTGCCGTTGACCGATTGGAAGGGAAGAAAAGTGTCTAAAGCAGAAGAATATACTTATCGCGTATTCTGGTCGGAAGAGGATAGTGCATACGTTGCTACAGTAACAGAGTTTCCTAGTCTTTCTAGCGTTGAAGAAAGTCAAGTAGAAGCTCTTGCTGGTGCTGTAAAGTTGGTTGACTTTGTTCTTGATGAAATGAAAAAAGATAACCAACCACCGCCTGTAGCTTTAGGAAGAAAGAAATATTCAGGTGAGATACGCTTGCGCATGCCTAAGGAAGTGCACCGCAGAGTAGCATGTGAAGCTGCCGAGCAAGGGGTTTCTATTAATCAGATGCTTGTATCGCGCATATAGCTTTGCTTTGGGAGGAGTTCGTCCAGAGGAACTTCCAATACTCGACTTATAGCCACAAGCGTGCGTAGGCGAGGATTAGCGGGAGTATCTGGATTTGATTGTCCATTTTCCAATTTTTGATAGGTAAAAGTTGAAACGCCAGCTTTGCCAGCGAGGATTTCTTGGGAAAGTCCTGACTTTTTGCGTGCTTGTCGCAGAGCAAGGCCAAGCTCTTCAACATAAGTTTGCCATTCTTCTGCAATCCATTCATCAGTCACATAAAAAATTTTCTAACAAAATCATGTAAACATTACCACGTATACATGGTATGATTAATGCAAGAAAATTTTCAGGAATGTGCCTATCTGAATAAGCTGGGCAAGATAAAAGGGGGACTGCCATTATGCGACTTTCAATTATTGCCGACAAGGCACTTTCGCACCACTCGGCATTCCATGAACCTCGTACTTAGAACAGCAATGGCTTGTGCTCTTTAAGCGACCTTAAAGCATTTTTATTGGCAGTGTTTAAGGGAAGAGGTTTCAAATGAATAAAATTTCTAGAATTATAATAGCTACTTTTTTTGTGGTGTGTATTCTTGCTCCAAATGTTGTGTATGCAGCGACCGTAGTGGCTACCATTCCAAGCGTGACTAACGCCACCAAATACCGCTCGGTAAGCAGAGAGTGGCGTGGGAGTGGTTTAACGCGGGCTAGAGCTTCAGCGCAAGGAACAAACAGGCATCCGAGGAATAATATGCGGATTTCAATACAGGGTGTAAATGTGCAAACAGGTAGATTGATAGCTCAGCAGCAGGCAGTTGCTGGACGTGACCGCACAGCAACAACGAATGTACAAAAAGGATGTATTCTTATTGCAAATCCAACGAGGTTTCGTGTGATCATTATGAGCAATGGCCCTGCGAACTCAAATTGTACGGGTAATAGACTGCAATTTAGCGGTCAAGGATCTTTGCGTAGGCACTAGCAGTAAAGGTTTCTATTGTAAAATTGCAGAGTGTATTGTTTGGATAGATTATGTTGCGATGTGGAGGAGATTGATGGAAAAAGAAGTAAACTTTCAAGGTTATAAGAAACAATTTGCTTCAAATGTTGCCTGTTCTATTTTGGTTCATATTCTTTTAACCTCACTTGGTTTTTTGGGGGTTATTTTGGGGTCAATTCTTCAAGACTTTTCTCCCATTGCCATCTTTTTTGTGCTGGCAATAGTGGGATATCCGATTCTCGGTTATACGATGTTGCAGGTATTGCCGAAAAACAATCTCCTTTCAGCATCAATTTTAGCGCTAGTGCTGACAGTAATTTCAGTTGCTTTGATCGCTATGAGCATGTTATCAGTTAGCCGTTTAGATTCCTTTTCTTTTGTGAATTTTCCTGCGTACACACTTACAACTATGTTTGTTGGCTTTGACGGAATTATTGATTTTATGAGCGCTGAGTATTTTGCATTTTTCTTGGCAGCATTTATTCCATCTCCACTTATGTATCTTGGCCTGCGGTTCAGAATGTATAGGGAAAATAGACAGGCTTCGGCAAAGTAGTCGGTACGATTGGTGTTCTGAATGTCAAATAAGGCGAAAAGAGAGGTTAGTGAATTTCGTAAGACGTTCATTCATTAGCATAGTGAGGAATTTGGGAAAGGCGATAATTCTTTTCCTTGCTGTGCTTGCACTAGGAATAGTGCTTTCAGGTGCTATATCTGTAAGTCAAGCTATGCAAAATACAGAAATGAATCTAAGAGGTGATTTGCCTCCGGTAGCCATTGTTGAGGCTGATATAGAAGCATTGCAAATATATGAAGCTTCAACAGGACAATTGCCTGAATATTTAGATGCTCTTAATCCGCAGATTCTTGAAGAAATTGGAGCTTTGCCCTATGTGAGAAATTTCGACTACTCTATAGAAACTTTATTGTTTAGTGCTGATCTTGAAAGGTATGAGCTAGACAGTGAGTTACTTGCAGATATGGGCATGGGAAGTGCTTGGACTCAGCTCAATTTAAAAGGTGTTCACGGTGCTGAATTGTTTGAGATTGAAGAAGGAATCATTGATCTTGCATCGGGCAGGTCATTTACCGATAAAGAGGCGTCTACTCTTAGCTTTGTAGTATTAATTTCGCAAAACTTTGCAAATATAAACAATTTGCACATTGGCTCAACCTTTACTCTGCAAAATATTGTTTGGGATGCGCGAGGATTTGAGGAAGTCGATTCTGACTTTTACATTGATGAAAGTATCTTTTCTCAACGCTCGTACGAATTTGAAGTTATTGGAATTTTTGTTCCAGTAGTAGAATTTAATACAGGCGATGAATGGTTAGATGCAAACTTTGCTAACCACATTGAAAACTCCATTTACGTTTCCAATGCTGTAACAATTGCTGTCATGCGGTATCAATTTGACCAAATGGCAAAAATGTATCCAGATGAGGTAATCTGGCAAGAAAATTTTTGGCGAACAGTTTGGATTCAAAATATTTACACTCTTTACTGTCCTGATGATATGAACGCCTTTACACATGCAGTAGAAAAAATAGCTCCCGAATTTTACACTGTTACTTATGCAAGCGACATTTTTAGTGCGATGGCTTCTTCAATAGAGTCCCTCGAAAGCTTGTCTCTTGGTGTTCTGTGGGGAGCCATTAGTGCGACTGTCCTTATTTTGAGTTTACTGATCACCTTGTTTGTGCGCGAGCGTAAGCGAGAAATGGGTATTTTGCTTGCGCTGGGTGAGAAAAAAGTGAAAATTGCTACACAAATAGCCGCGGAGGTGTTAGTGGTTGCTTTGATTGCGATGAGCTTTTCGCTACTTGTGGGAAATTTTCTTTCTATAGGCGTTTCTGAAAGCATGCTTAGAGACAGTTTAGTTGCAGGACAAATTGGTGGGCAAAGCATGACATTTAGCACTATTGACTTTATGGGCTTTACCAATAATGTTTCAACAGAGGAAGTGTTGGCAAATTATGAGATTTCGTTGAGCAGTGCAATGGTTCTCACCTTTTTTGCTACAAGTATTGGGGTTGTTATAGCATCTACAACATTGCCTATGCTCTACATCTTGAGGCTTAACCCCAGAAAGATAATGATGTAGAGACGGAGACCACTATGACCTTCTTACAAACACAAAACATAAACTATGCTTATCAAGACGGTGAGATGAAAAGATATGTTCTAGAAGATGTGAACGCTACTTTTGAAAAAGGAAAGTTCTACACAATCCTTGGTGAGTCAGGTAGTGGTAAAACTACACTACTTGCCCTACTTGCTGCACTCGACACACCAGAGAGCGGAGAAGTGCTCATAGAAGGACAAACAATAACTTCAATGGGTCAAGAAAAGTTTAGAAGAAATAAAGTAGGCATTATCTTTCAGTCATATAACCTTATACGTTATATGACAGCTCTAGAAAATGTATTAGTAGCAATGTCTATTACAGAAAATGAATTACCTAAAGACCACAAAGAAGTAGCTTATAACTTACTAGACTATCTAGGCATTACTAAAGAGAAAGCAGATAGGTCAGTTACAAAACTATCTGGCGGAGAACAACAAAGAGTGGCTATTGCCAGAGCACTTGCAACAAATGTAGATTTAATACTAGCTGATGAACCTACAGGAAACTTAAATGAAGAGATGGAAATAGAACTCATCAATATCTTCAAAAATCTTGCCAAAGAACATAACAAGTGCATCATAGTAGTAACTCATTCAACAGCTATTGCTGACAAAAGTGATGTGACTTACAGACTGCATAAGGGAAAGCTTACCCTAGAGGGAGCTGAAGAGTCTCTAGAAGAGTAATTTCTCTGGTCAACCTCCGTCAGTAAAAATCGCTTCAATTCCGCAATACTTCCATCAACTTCAAAATTTAACTATATTGCCCTATGGATACGCTCGGGTGCGTGTTGTTTGACTTGCCAGCTCAACACAAGTATATTTGTACACCGTGACTTTTTAGGGGTCAGCTTTTGCTGTGCGCTTTTGTAGGAAATGCTGCCTCTAGCAGATAGACAGAAACTAAAGAGTGCAGTCACCTTGTCTGAAATAAGGCTAGACAAGAGACTAAGCTCGAATAGGAAGGAAATGTTTTGCCTACTATTAACCAGCTAGTACGGAAGGGTCGCAAGAAGGCCGAAGTAAAGTCAAAGACGCCAGCGCTAAAGGGAAATCCGCAGCTACGTGGCGTATGTACTCGTGTGTATACGACTACTCCTAAGAAGCCAAACTCAGCGCTTCGTAAGGTGTGTCGTGTTCGCCTTAGTAACTCAATGGAAGTAACCGCATACATTCCTGGTATTGGTCATAACCTACAGGAACACTCCATCGTGCTGGTTCGTGGTGGTCGTGTTAAGGACCTTCCAGGTGTTCGTTATAAGGTAGTTCGTGGGGCGCTGGATGCTGCTCCCGTAGCAGATCGCGCTCAGGCTCGTAGTCGTTACGGCGCAAAGAAGGAGAAATAAACCATGCCTAGACGTGCAGCAGCAGAACGTCGCGAAGTAACGCCAGACGCGCGCTACAACAATCGCCTCGTAACTCAACTTATCAATAAGATCCTTTGGGATGGCAAAAAGTCAGTCGCAGAGGGTATTGTATATGGTGCTTTTGACATCATCGAAAAAAAGACAGAGCAAGATCCGCTGTCAGTATTCAAAAAAGCAATGGATAACGTGCGCCCGACCTTGGAAGTACGTCCAAAGCGTGTTGGTGGGGCAACCTATCAGGTTCCCGTGGAGGTAAACGCTCGTCGTTCAACGACACTTGCAATCCGCTGGATTGTGGACTTTTCACGTAAGCGTCGCGAAAAATCAATGACCGAACGCCTTGCCGCTGAAATCATGGAAGCAGCTGAAGAAACTGGTTCATCGATTAAAAAGCGCGAGGATCTTTACAAGATGGCAGAAGCGAACCGTGCGTTCTCGCACTATCGCTGGTAAGGATTAGCAAAAACTATGTCAAAGACATTCACGCTTGATAAAACACGCAATATCGGCATCATGGCACATATTGATGCTGGTAAGACGACCACTACTGAACGTATCCTGTTCTACACTGGTCGTACTCACAAAATTGGTGAAACCCACGAGGGTGCAGCAACCATGGACTGGATGGTGCAGGAACAAGAACGCGGTATTACGATTACTTCGGCTGCAACCACTTGTTTCTGGGGCGACTATCGCATTCAGATCATCGATACTCCTGGCCACGTAGACTTCACCGTAGAAGTAGAGCGTTCACTGCGCGTACTTGACGGTGCGGTTGCAGTATTTTGCGCCGTTGGTGGCGTAGAGCCGCAGTCAGAAACTGTATGGCGCCAGGCAGACAGCTATGTTGTTCCTCGTTTGGCTTACGTTAACAAAATGGATCGTACTGGTGCAGACTTTGAAAACGTAATCGACATGATGAAGGAACGCCTGGGCGCAACTCCTATTAAGATTCAACTCCCTATGGGTTCAGAAGACAGATTCGTGGGCATCGTCGACCTGGTCGAGATGAATGCAATTTTCTTCAACGAAGGGGAGAATAACATTAATCCAACGGTCGGAGAGATTCCAGAAGAGTACCTAGAGGCGGCACAGCTTGCCCGTGAGGAAATGATGGACGCAGCTTCAGATGCTGACGAAGATCTTATGATGAAGATTCTTGATGACGCAGAAATCTCTGCTGACGAAATCAAGACAGCACTACGCAAGGGCTGTATTGCTTGTCAGTTTACTCCGGTAATCTGTGGTGCATCATTTAAGAACAAGGGTGTTCAGCAAATGCTTGATGCAGTTGTTGACTTCCTGCCGTCACCACTTGATATTCCTGCTATCACTGGCGAGAACACAAAGACTGGTGAAGAAGAAACTCGCAACGCTGATCCCAAAGAGCCTTTTGCTGCTCTTGCCTTTAAGGTTATGACTGATCCGTTCGTGGGTAGACTTACGTACTTCCGCGTATATTCAGGAAAGCTAGACAGTGGTTCTTATGTACTGAATAGCACAAAGGGCAAGAAAGAGCGTATTGGTCGCTTGCTACAAATGCACGCAAACAGCCGTGAAGATGTAGATTCAGCTTCGGCTGGTGACATTGTTGCTGCTGTTGGTCTAAAGGACACCAGTACAGGGGATACTCTGAGTGCAGAAAATGCACCAATCCAACTAGAGTCAATGGAATTCCCTGACCCAGTAATCGACATTGCTATCGAGCCAAAGACAAAGGCAGAACAAGATAAGCTAGGCATTGCCTTGGCAAAGCTTGCAGAAGAAGATCCAACCTTCCGTGTACGTACTGACCAAGAAACTGGTCAGACCATTATTGCTGGTATGGGCGAACTCCACCTAGAGGTTATCGTTGACCGTCTATTGCGCGAGTTCAAAGTAGAAGCAAACGTTGGTAAACCACAAGTAGCTTACCGTGAGACCGCCGGCAAAGACGTACAAAAAGTTGATGTTAAGTACGCACGCCAATCAGGTGGTAAGGGTCAATACGGCCACGTAATTATTAACTTGATTGCGCGCCAACCAGGCGAAGGCTATTTGTTTGACAACAAAATCGTTGGTGGAGCTGTTCCAAAAGAATACATTCCATCAGTTGATAAGGGTATTCAAGAAGCATTGGGTAGCGGAATCCTTGCAGGCTTCCCAACCGTAGATGTTGGTGTAGAGCTTATCGATGGTACGTACCACGATGTAGATTCGTCAGAAATGGCATTTAAGATTGCTGGTTCTATGGCGATTAAAGAAGCGCTACGCAAAAGCTCACCAAAACTGCTAGAGCCTATTATGGCTGTTGAGGTAGTAACTCCAGAAGAATACATGGGCGATGTTATGGGTGACCTTTCTGGTCGTCGTGGTCAGATTGAAGGTATGGAGCCTCGCGGTACAGCACAAGTTGTGCGCGCAAAGGTGCCACTATCAGAGATGTTTGGTTACTCGACTGACTTGCGTTCAAAGACGCAAGGTCGTGCGGTTTACACCATGGTATTTAAGGCTTATGAGCAAGTTCCGAAATCAGTCGCAGAAGAAATCACTGCGAAATCTGAGATTAGCTAAGTATAGGAAGTAGGGATTTAAAGTGGCACAAAGAATCAGAATCCGCTTGAAGGGATACGACCATGAAATCGTTGACCAAAGCACAAAAAAGATTGTTGACACTGCGATTAAAACTGGTGCAAAAGTAGTAGGGCCAGTTCCGCTTCCAACTTCACGCAATCTTTACTGCGTTATTCGCTCACCACACGTTAACAAAGACAGCCGTGAGCAATTTGAGATTCGTACGCACAAGCGTCTTATCGACATTATTGATGCTACGCCAAAGACTGCAGACTCACTAGGTCGCCTTGACCTGCCTGCTGGCGTTGAGATTGAGATTAAGGCATAACAC
>Ga0123355_10012684_pt1 | contig 13065 bp, 3 predicted proteins | sample TergutEmb28metaG_3_FD_89872 | JGI IMG/M metagenome (GOLD analysis project Ga0123355, IMG submission 89872) | Embiratermes neotenicus P1 segment gut microbial communities from Petit-Saut dam, French Guiana - Emb289 P1 | ecosystem: Host-associated > Arthropoda: Insects > Digestive system > Gut ... | reverse complement strand
TATGTTGGCTCTCCTAGTGAAGTTTTTATGACGGAAACAATATTAAAATAGGACTGAAATTTATGTGTCGGCTTTCTTTCGGTTTTAACTTACGTAGACATATAGAGTATTTGAAAAATGTTACAAGATTTTCATTTATGGGGACACAGTACATACATTACTGCGCCGGGATAGCGTAGTTGGTATTGCGACTCGCTATGAACTGGACAGTCCGGGGATCGAATCCCGGTGGGGGGTGAGATTTTCCGCACCCGTCCAGATCGGAAGCCGGCTCTCACCCAGCCCCTATACAATGCGTTCCGGGTCTATCCCGGGAGTAAAACGGCCGGAGAGTGGCGTTGATCACCCACCCCATCTAGATCCGAGGTTAAAGAAAGAGTACAGCTATACCGCTAAACCTGGGTCTTCGTGGCCCATTCCAGGGTGACATTTACACTCTACACTCATTACTAATTCGTTCTGTTAAAATAAGCTAAAATACAGACACAGTAGCCTGTGTCGTTATTTGTAATTTTACGCACTTAAACTTAGCCACTCCACACTTATTGTACTGAAGCTCACATTCCCCGCATACAGATCAAATTATACGGAAGTTACCAGTGCCGCTAAAAACTACTGCGTAGGCCTGCAACAGGTCTAGCTAAACTGTCCCCTAATAGAGTTCACAGACGCCAGAGTGTAGGCCTAGATAAGCCTGTTCTTATTCAGACTCAACTTAACATAGTCATAACTAAACTAGGCACTGCATCGCCCTCAATGGAGTGATCAGAATAAAAGCATCTTCATCGTTAACTTTTAACGTCGTGTGTTCAATGAATTTGTATCACACTTTGGAAACTTTTTAACACTTTCCTTGCTTCATCAGATCTTGTTTTGTTTTACATGTTCAATTTTTTTAGATTTTAATTTTAATTACAGGTTTTGTTGCAACAGAAATTAAAATATTAGATTATAATATTTTTTGGACTTGCATTACTTTTGAAGAATGAAAGAGAGAAAACTGCCACAGTTTCTTTGCCACTAATTACTTTTAATACGACTTACATTACATAACTTTATGAGTGAAATACACTGGTGTTATTTATTGCTAGGTACATTCTAAAGAGTGAGAAGAGGCAGCGGGGTGGTTGAGATTACTACTTCACATTTTTCTCACTTTGCTCCCACTGTCAAATATTGGTGAGTTTCCAACATAAGCACGACGCCACCGTTACAAGCTTTACATTATTTATTAAAATTAATTATATGTTACTCAAAAATTTATCCTTCATTTTGTTACGGCATCATAATTTAAGCGTCTTAGAAAACTGACGGATCGCGGGCAGCACATCGCTGGTTTTTGTTCTCACCAAACATTATATATCAGAACTATTATGAAATTCTGAACCCCCCACTCCTCGCCGCCACCCGCCTTGTGTTCTGAGTCAAACAGTAGGCTGAGTCTGTTCGTGACAGGTCCGCGGTTTCCTGTATGCTTCCGACATCGCATAGTTGAACTGCAATGGAGAGCACGAAAGGAACTGTCAAATATTACACACCTAAATTACGCAAATCTTGAAGACTAGACGAAGACGAACCTGAAGAACTAAAGTGTAGAGAAAAACAGCTCCAAGAATACAAGAATGCAGCCTTAAGAAAAGTAGTGTTTGGTCTTCGAGATATTCTGCTAGGATACTTTAATCAGATTCTAGGGAATCCGCATGCTCACATGATTCACCTGTAATCATTATAGAAATAAACATGTAGAGAAACAAAACTTCTAAAATAACCTAACTTCCTGATGGATATATCCTGTTATTTTTCAATCTATGAGAGATTCTATCGCATAAATTTTTCGCCGGAGGGGGGGGGGGATAAATATCTTCCTCTTAAAAAATTGTACTTGTATAGAATTGCATACGTCACAGAACAAGCCATCAGCCCGTTGACAGGTTCAGAGTACAGACATCTCAAAATATCTAATCAGGATACCGCAAATAGAACGTGACCCCGGTGTGTTCAACACTGCAGCAATCGAAAAGAAAAACCTCATCTTTCAAAAACAAACTTCGCTCTAGTACTAGAAGCAGCAGTGTGTTCGGATCGTTCAGTCCGTATTCAGTCTCACTACGGGCTGAAAGGTCCGGGCCGCCTCCAACCAGAACGGCCCCGGGATCCACCCATTCTCCAGTACAACGGGTACCGGGTCTCTGTCCCGGAGGTAAAGCGGCCGGGGCGTAGCGTTGCCCGCCCACCGCCACGTAGCGCTGAGGTTAAAGAAACGAGTAGCGCTACACTTCTACACCCCTTCTGAGCCTTCATGGCCTGTTCTAGGGTAATCTCCCACTCAAAGGAGAAAAAACAAGTTTGTCCTTTCTTTGTAAGCCTCCATCCTTCATCTGTGTGCAACGGACGATAGGAGAATAAAGTAACGGGCCAGAGAAAGAAATTTATGAAAAGTTCTTTAGTCACAACCGAACGTGAAAACACTTATCCGAGTCACTGTCTAAACGGATGCAATACTAAGAGTACACTGTCATAGACAATGCGGACAGTTTTTCACGCGCGTCGTCAGTAATTCGTCTGCAGTAGTTAAGCCAGATTACCGCATGGTGGCAAGCAACTGATCATTAAATGACAGGCACTAAATGACTACGGCTGCTGTAAATTGTAGGATTATTTGAATGAAATGGAATGATGTCAGAAGACAGAGGTATTCAACAGATCTGGTGACTTGTGCAGGTCAGATTAACTTTAAACATAACACAAGGCAACGGCAATTCACCTGGCCATTTTAAGTACACTGTTGTACAAGTTTCAGATTCAACTCTTCGAATTCGCTAATTTTAACCCGCTTTTGTGGTTCCAAAAATTAAATAAACGAGCAAAGTACGTCGAATTTAAAACACAAAACATTATCCTTTCGCAACAATATTCCATACAAAAATATCATAACGCGGAGGCAGTATATCTCCGACTGCAAAGTCCATTTCCAGAAATAATCAACAAACTAAGAAAAATAATCTTGTATTGAGTTCTACAAAAAAAGTTAATCCCCCTGTATCGGTCTAACATGACGACACCTGTTTATGTCAATTTGATACACGTTTGTCCAAAGAGACTGGCCATGCATGATGTGAATGCCTTCACATTTTACAGAGAACTTTCGTAGAAGTGCTGAATATTTTTCAAAATGAAATGCAAATGGTATCCACTTACTATGAAATGATACTGTCAACAATAAATGAATATCATGCAGTTCCAACGACGAACACAATCTCACAAAAGTTATGCATTTAAATGGCTTAAAACTGTAGAGATTTATATACCACAAGCTTGTCTTTATATCCATGCTGAAACAATGCAGGACGAATTAAATTAGCACATCCCATTTCAATAAACACACTCCACGTAAATGTACAACGGAATCCATCCAACAGTTACAAATATGACGCATACGTAACAGACACGAAGGCCCTCCAACACCCATGTGCAACGAATGCGTAAGAATCAATTACGGTAAGTGTTCATTTTATGTTCTACATATTATAACAATGGCGCACTTTAACTTTATGTTCCATCTGTTGTAATAATGGCTAATGTTCATTTTACAGTCTGTCAATTGCACACGAAGGTCAATAACGAACTCCGAAACTTCGGTAACCTTTAGTGCCAAATATATCAGAAAAAAAAAACTCAAGGCCAACACGCAAGTCTCCATCTTCCACGTGTATTTATATGCGCTTTTTATCTTCATCAATACTGTACGTCATCAACAATTTTGAAGCAAATGAACACTGGATCAGTAGTTTGGTACATACTTATTACTGAAGTGACTCCTACGTCATGCAAAGACCGTGGGTAACAAAGGAAGGTATTTATTCTGCAAATATCAAAGTGTTTCAAATGTTAATATGTTACAAGGAAATGTTGTTGCACAGGAACATTTAAAATCCCAAAGCTCTTCCAAAATAACGCTCCAGGTGCAAGGAGGAAGTAAACCTTAAAGCAGAAAAGATAAAAGATATATATGTGAGAGTTACAGCAGTGATTTGCAGGTGTTGTAATCCCACACAGAGGTAGCAAATGTAACAGAGGCGGTAGAGAGGGGTCCAACCCTTTTAAAGGTGTCGCAGATCCTATTATCTTAGCGCTCCCACTCCAGTAGCCTGTCACAGTCTAGAACGAAAACCTGCAGGAATTATACAGACAGCCTAGGGGTGCAGGACTAGTTTAAATTCAGTACAAAAAAATAACTTGCGTAATACGAATACTTCACTGGAATAAAAGAACCCGATATTTAGAGCTTCATCAAATAAACAAATAAAAGAAATTCTTCATACGGCTTATATATTTATGTATAATTTACATTTGGTGATATAACGCGTGTTAATAAAATAGGACAACACAGTGCTGAACTCACAATTGTGGCAGGTTGTCAGGGAAAGGTTGAGGGCAAGGAAGAACGACACACTATAAAAACAGACAGATGCAGGGAGTGACAGTCTAAGGGACAGCAAGAAGGCAATAAGCCACACAATGTGTAGGCCGCCCCCGAGATATCTGACATCGTTGTTCGGAAAATATGGAAAGTGGATGGGAATAAAATGCGCAGAAAAGAACCTGTGCTCCGATATGGGTTCACTTCTTCGTAGAATTACAACTGGCTCCACTTGATATTGCAATGTTTGGGGTTCAATTTATTTGCATGGCAAATCAGTCTAATTAATGTTAACATGCGCCGTGCCATTTATTCTATTTTATACCAATCGAAAAGCGCATAAATTTATAATACGTCCAAAGAATTTGAGAGACCTGTCACAGATGAATGGTATCATCGGAACAGTTCACTGAAAACCAGGCTTTATTAAATTCATTTCTATCCTACTGGTGTGAGGGAGAGGGACGAGTTCTTATTGGCAACATCCTCCTTTATCGAAGTCATTATTCTTGTGTGTATCCAAGGTTGAAAGCCAGTCAGCCACGTCACAGCGTTAACTATGACCTACACAGAATTACTGAGCAAAGAGATTGCTGCAAGTGATCGTTAAGAACGCTTTGCCTGGTACATAGAATATTCTGTTTCAAAATCTAGTATTGTTCTCCAAAACGAACTGACAAAAGTGTGGAAAAGTGGAATCATTACTTCCTTTAGGACATTAGGCTATTTTTGCCTGGAGAAGGAACTAGGGAAATCAAGCGCAAGTGTGCCAAGGTTGAAAGTTTCTGACCCAAGATCAGAACGAGGGACATCCAGAATATCAAACATGCATATCAAACTCTAGACAATGACGTTAATCATCTGGTGATGTAGTACACGGGTAATTAACTTCAGAACGAAGAGTCCTGCTTGAGAAGCTTGCTGTCGTTTAGTTACTCGAGAAATAACCGACTGCAGTTTATTACCGTCTATATCAGAGCATGCTACTTAATTCCATCTTAAACCATAAACTTCCAGTGCACATCCTCACACACTATTTACATAGGATGCATATTAATAGTATCGTCCCACCCACGCCTTATGTCTCCCAAGTGATCTAACACGTTCAAATTTTCCAACCTGAATCTTGGAGCAATAACCACTGGTTTACCAACTTCCTTCATTTTATCACTCCCGTGGTACTTTCCTAAGAGTAAAATTTATAAATGTCATCAGAACAAAATTTTACAGAACTTCTTTACCTGCGTCCAAACATCCTTCCCAGCGCCCTGTTTCAGACTACCTCACTGAATAGGAGGTCTGAAGATCTTATGCCTGTGACTACGTCATACGATATCTTGTGGTCTGGCAGAAACGTATCGTAGTTTCGTAATTTCATCAAAACATATGGCCTCCGTCTTCGGTCGAAAATACGGCGGCCGTATTCGTCTCCAAAACGTCGGTAAAATTCTGCCAGGCCATGCGGAGCCACTTCCTAGAAGACGCCAGTCTTCACCCTCGAAACATATTCTTTCCTTAGAGCGAAACACCAAGATCTCCACCCATACAAGACAGCTGATAAAAGTGCATTTTCGGCGCGTTCGCAAAATTTCGAAAAGCGACTATTATCTTCGTCAGTCCGTCCGCATAGAACTCGGTTCCATTGGACGATTTCCATAAAATTTTATATCTGATTATTTTTCTAAAATCTGTTGAGTAATTTCAGGTTTCATTAAAATCTTACAAGGCTGACGGGTACTTTACATGAACAGCCATGCATATTTATTAGAATATCTCGCTGAATTCTTCTTAGAATAAGAAGTGTCACGTACAGTAGTAGAGAGCAAATCAAAGCACACATTGTGTTCAAACATTTTTTTTTAATTCTCATCGTTGCACGGTGCACTTCGTAGAATAGCTTTAATTGTCAACCAACAAATGCACTTACATAAAATAACACACTAAAACACTTAAAATCGCTCCGACGTGTTTCGATCCTTCGATCATCCTCAGGGAGCTACGTTATCCCTTGCTGAAGTCACTGTAAAAAACATTCATAAAATTCCTTTATATTAACATGGTGTTGTGGCAGCATGCTGCCACAACACAATATTTTTTAATCATGCCGTTATTGAGATAACGTGAAAAAATACGGTTCAGCCAGACAGGTAATAGATGAAAATACGACACATGCGTTTTACATGCTGGATAAGTAAAGCAACAGACGCGTACTCATAATATATAATACTTATTGCTTTTCCACTGCAACAATGGTTACGCGAACACGTCTCAAGTTACGTTTATAAGCAGACTGCTTGTCCTTTTCAGAAACTGCAGTCTATATATTATTGAAACGTTTCCAATTATGGAGCGGGAAGGGAGAACATTACAAACTAGACTTTATGAAGCTTTTGCCGAATTTAATCTTCTCTGAATCGTGTAAAGGCAGCGATTTAGATTCATGCAAAGTAAGTACCCATTTCGAGTCTCTGCAGTGGTCACAACCGCACCGATGTGTTTCTGCCTTCCGCTTCTTCAGATGCATGCCAGAGTAAAGTAAAGTAAAGCAGTCCCGTTACAGGCCTGGAGTGGCCCAGAGGGTTCCAGGAAGTTAAGGTTCACAGATTTCATGACAACGGCACAGGATGGTGGTAAGGTTGTCAGCCTTACGCCTTGTCAGCTTTACCCCCAGGAAATGCTCCTGGTACTCATTTCTGTTGGAGGCTGAGTCGACTCCAGGGCCATAGTGCGATCGGAAGGATTTTATGTCAATGAAAAATTCCAATGACAGCAGCTGGGATCGAACCAGCGACCTTCCGATTTGTAGCACAGCACCTTAATCACTGTGCTACCGCGGTCCCCGCATGCCAGAGTAGTTCCATAAAATAATATACAACAGCCTCTTACTTACGGCCTTTCATCTTCCCTTCCCATTCCATTCTAGACCAAAACTGCACTTAGAGAGTTTTGTCGTTGGAAATAAGAAAATCATAAATAATGTGATAACGACTTTCAACTTAACAGGTTTACGTACAGGATTTTATTGGGTTCAGATTTCAGTCCTCCCTTCAGTGGCCTGGCCTGCAAGGCTATATATCTTAACAACACGCGCATAATGGCGAGCATATTTTTGCATTTACAAGCAGGAGGAGCAATGTGAAAATTGATATAGTATAAATTACACATTAACGATGCTTCGAAAACGTCTCCAGAGAGTGTTCGCTCCTTGTTGGCTTAATGTTATCTTCATTAATTTGAAACGAAATTTGGTCGCCCTTGGGGTCGGCGGGCCGGCTATAAATTGTGTGGTTGGTGTTCAGTTTTAACTAGAAGTCTGCAAGGACGCAAGAGGTGAATGGCTGTGAAAAGGCGAAGCCCTCGACACTGCATATACATGCACATGGATAGTATTGATGAGGGGTCGTTACAACAATCTGCAATGAATAATTAATGCATAAATGCTTTGGATTTTAAATATTAAATGAATATTAATAATAAACTTGTTATTTATTTCTTTACTCGTTAATTTATTCATTGCTCCCTTAGTGTGCCGTATTTACTGTCACCGACATGAGACACAACTACATTGTCTAATGATAGGACATCATGAAGTTAACTGCGTAACATCAAGCAAACTCTCATGGCCTATTTGGACGTACCATCCCTGTAAAGACCGTAGAGGAACTGACGAAACTTATACAAGCTTCGGTCAGAATTTTCGGTGTCCCGGCTGAGATGAAAAGAGGGCACAAACCGACAACAACACAGAAGTGTTAGCCACACAGGCATTTTCTTTCATGAAATTGTTAAAAATATTCATTCAATAATTATAACATTGTAACTTAAATCATGATGAAATATCGCACAAAAATGCACACTGAGAGTTTCTCATGAGTGTAAGTATGTACAGTACATCTCAATGCTGTCTGACGATTAACGCCACCATAAGACACTGGGAATAAGTTAATTCTCTGCAAGCGAATAGTATACACACCTAGGCAGTCACAATCCTTCCCATAATATACACGCAAATACAGTTTACAAGTGTATTATTTCAACAGTCAATTACAGTGATTTATACAGAACAAAATGCATTCTCGCCAGCTCTATCACGTTTAGAAAGTTTGTGGCTAATCTATTTCAGCAAAAGCTTCAATTTTTAATATTTCCACTTCCTGTGATTTCCATTCATAAATCCATGTAATTAATTAATTCGATCATACAGGAAAATGACAAAAAAATACACGCATAATTTTGCGGCATACGTCGGCCGTATCGTGGAACGAATTAAGCCCTAAGCAGCTCGCCAAATTACATGGCTAGAGACGGTGCAAGGAAAGTCCCTGTTTCCCATTCGCTGCTGCTGTCCCTGCAAACCGCGTGAAATATGGCGAGACCACTGCAGTAACACCTACGTTTATTATATGGACAAATACTTCAGCATATACTATGTACCTGCCTTTGTCGGTTATAAGAAGCACACGAAATACAGCTTTACAGTGTGCTTATTTACGTAGGTCATGACAAAGAGACACAGTTCGTATATCTTGATCTACGGATTACAGCCGTCACAAGGTATTTATTTTGCCTCGTAAAAATTTCTGATTTGCAGCTTTTCGACCTTCGTCTCTTTATTGAGGTCAGCGGTAGACAAAAGGCTATACTGCTCAAATACCACAGACAAGCAGCCCAGTAATACCCACGTAAACAATTAAAACAAAGGATTGCCCTGTAATAACGATAAATTAATTCCAGTACAACAGCATTCAGTAGCAACAAATGTACTGGTGTTATAAGCAAAACACAAATAATCAGTAATATAAATATGCATAGAAAATAAATTAATAGTCCCCGCAGCCCAATAACATAGCAATAGTATAAAAAAGTAAACAAAGCGTAAGGCAATATTTAGACAGACGCGAAAACAGAAAAACTCGTTTGGTTTCAAACCATAATAAATAAAGCAAATTACAGACAATAAAAATAATGTTAACGTTTTCATGTGTACCAACACATTAGCCAAAAATGTGTGAATAAGTAAAATATATTACAAAATAAGTATATTGGATATATATTTTTAGGGTTTTCGGTCAATATTTTACAAACACTCTGCTGTCTCTGTAGTCTTCCTCAGTACGTAGTCCAATAAAATATTACCACTTTTCAGTTACGCGGATCCGTTGTTGAAAACATTGCTCTGATTATGGACACAAATTATAAAACAACCCACAGAACTCGTTCTTCAGCATAGCAAGCAATCTGCATAGGGAAATCATAATTTTCTGACGATAGTTTATTTCCCACTCACCCCCAAGGTGGATTTTTAAATGTATTAGAGCCACCAAAATATAAAGCAATGGAATTAGGAGGCGACAGGAGGGAGGAGTTCATGTGGCTAGCAGCTACACGTAAATATTAGCAACGGACTATAACGGTCCTGTTACACAATGTTGCATTGGTTGCCAGGTTATGTGATATGGGAAATCTGGGCAAACACAATGAGAGAGGTGTCAGAGATTATACGTTATTCATACAGCGCATATTCTTACAATTAAGACATTAACCAACTTGCGCACTTTTAAAATAAAGTACAATTCGTGACAAGTATGAATTTTAAGGGGTCAAAGATTCCAACACTAGCAAACGTTCAGCAAAATCAGCCGGAAAAGTTAACACTATCAAGTTAAGAAAGAAGAAGATAAGGCAATGTTTTAGGAAGGCAGCATACAAATCTCGAAGTTATCTGGGAATATTCAGCTAGTTATTTAGCAAGATATGAAGCATGTGTTTATTACTTAAGATTCAAGGAGCAAAGAGACATTCTACATAAAATAGCCAAGGAAGGCTAATTTAAATGGACACAACTGGCATAGCAATTACCTTCTAAAGCACCTTAGCGAAGGAAAGATTAAAGAAACGCAAATACGAGGAAGAAGACTTACGCAGCTACTAAATGGCCTTCAAGAAAGGAGGAATCCACTCTCTAAAGAACTCGACTGGGAAGAGACTATGAATCTGTAATAAGACAGACTATGTGATAGTGACGACGACGACGATGACGGTGATGATGATGATGATGACGACGGTACGATGACGATGACGACGATAATGATAATGGTTACGATGAAACATATTCGTTCATAGGGTAAGGAAGAAAACACTGAAAGGTGTCTAGACACTGAACGAGTTGACTAGTTTGGCTGAACGCAGGAATGTAAATAGTGGGATGAACTGAAAAGGAATACAAGCAATGGAACCTGTCCTTTGTATTTAGCAAATGAAGATATTTGACACAATTACTGAATTGACCAAAAGTAGGAAATTGAAACAGACTTTTGTGTAAAAATGGTTATATATAATATAACAAATTGGTATATAGAAAATAATAATCTGTATAAATAAAACAAAGTAAAAAATGTAGGAAAATACTTAGAGAGTGTAAGCAGTACGAGAGAAACAAAAGGAAACTAATTGCAATAATAAAAAATATATATGGAGGGAACACGCCGTGACAACAAGGTCTTAAAAACGGCAATTCCACGAATTGTGTAATAAGAACTAAACTCATTAAAACGTCACATCACATCTCATCAGTACTGGATACTTGTAGCTTGCATTACATAAATGTCTCTAATTCTTGGCCACCTGCCATGGCCTTGTTTCCAATAATCGAAAAATTAAATTTACCTGTTTTTCTATGTGTTGTCTTTGAGTTGCAAAGAGGCACGAAAATGAGAACCTTGTTTACAACCAAACCCTCTGGCAGGTTTTTTTTAATATTCTGTTTATAAAAGCTCTTTTGCACACACGGATATAAACCCGGAATAATTCCCTGTCTCCATATTTATCAAAATTTTAATACATGATTGCGCAGACGAACTGTATATTTATTTCGTTCTGAAACCATACTGCGGTAACAGTTATTAATAGTCTGATGCATAATACCACAAAGGAACAAATATTAAAATGTACACTTTCACGTATAATCCACTAAGACTCCAAAATGTTTCGATCTTAATTAATATTAATATATTAATATAAATGTGGGCCGGGTAGCTCAGTCGGTATAGTGACTGACTACGGGCTGGATGGTCCGGGATCGAATGCCGGTGGGGACGAGATTTTCCGTCCGTCCAGACCGGCCTTGGGGCCCACCCAGCCTCCTGTAAATGGGTACCGGGTCTTTCCCGGGGGTAAAGTGCGGCTGGGGCGTGCTGCTGACCACTCACCCCCTTCTAGTGCCGCAATCATGGAAGAGTAGAGCTATACCTCTACCCACCCTCTGGGCCACACCGGGCCTGTAACGGGAACACTTTATCTTTACCTTTTGTATTAATATAAATATTAATCTTGGGCGTTATATAATTTTTGCTGCTAAATTTCATGTAACACTATATCTATTACCGTAAGAAGAGAAAATGAGGATGGTCTTGGTAACAAGGTGCCGAAAACTTATTTTCGTCAAGGACAAACTACAGTTAAGTATACTTTTATTCCCCTTGAGTAAAGAGAAACCAACTTGATGCCACTTATTTTATTATTTTATTCAATGCTCAACATGTTTCGGACGTTAATAAGACCATCTTCAGGAGCCTGCGACTAATTCGTAGTTATTTCATGGATTGTATCTGTAAGAAGTATAGAGGTATTGTGTTAGCGTGTTATTTATTAGGGCGTTGTTGGTCTTGATGTGTATGGCTGTATTAGAGAGCGTGTTTCGATAGTATGGCTGACACACTCTCTAATACATCCATACACATCAAGACCAACAACACCCTAATAAATAACACGCAAACACAATACCTCTATACTTCTTACAGATACAACCCATGAAATAACTACGAATTAGTCGCAGGCTCCTGAAGATGGTCTTATTAACGTCCGAAACATGTTCAGCATTGAATAAAATAATAAAATAAGTGGCATCAAGTTGGTTTCTCTTTACTCAACTATCAAGATGATGCACGGTCCAATAAACATAAGATTTTATTCCCCTTTTCTATCTAAAAACGAAAATGCACAAGTGCAACGACCGAACCACAAATTTGCCTCTTGTGGGGCGTGAAACATGATACCCCACGTTACGGAAAGAGCAGAATATAACAGCTCGTCACAACAGGGTGTTGAGGAAAATATTACGAGCAGGAGGGAAGTAACAGGAGGCCAGAAAAAATTACATAATGAGTAACTTCCTGAATTCTGTTCCTCTCCATCTATTAGCACTGTAATCAGATAAATCATGACTTTAATGGCAGAGACATTTGCAATGATTGTCAGACAGAACCTGCATTCAAAATTTTAGTCCAGAAATTGCTGAAGGGATTACTTCGAAAACAAAGGGAGAGAAAAGAGCGTAATTTTAAAATTAGTATTAAACGAAAAGGCTGGGAGGCTACAGAATTCAGTCATTCTGTTTAGACTGACGGACTTCAGCTAACATGGTAAAGGAACTTGAGGTCCTTTTTTGACGAGTGGTCTCCCGTTGTGTTGTTATTAGCACAAAATGAAATCAGTATGTTAATAAAAATCCAACCAAATGCAATAGTATGCAGATATTTATTTACTGCAAAGTCACTCTACATGTTTCGGGTATCACAGCACCCATCATCAGGAGTACTAAAAACTGTAACCGCAGCCTCCGGTACAGGTCGTAATACTGGTACAGC
>Ga0123355_10012681_pt1 | contig 13068 bp, 14 predicted proteins | sample TergutEmb28metaG_3_FD_89872 | JGI IMG/M metagenome (GOLD analysis project Ga0123355, IMG submission 89872) | Embiratermes neotenicus P1 segment gut microbial communities from Petit-Saut dam, French Guiana - Emb289 P1 | ecosystem: Host-associated > Arthropoda: Insects > Digestive system > Gut ... | reverse complement strand
GTTCGCACGTGCCCTCACCCACGCGGCGTCCCGCATCTGCATCTCTTCGATGTCCCGCAGCCCGGTCTCGGGGTTGACGGGGGCGACGTCGTCCATCCTGAGGTCGAGGAACTCGTGATTCGCGGGCTCGCTGGCGACGCCCGCCCGCAGGATCCCCGGGTAACGGGACGCCAGCTTGAACAGCATCTCGCCCGCGTGGCTGACGCCGATGTGGCCAAGGTTCCCCGCGTCCACCAGCGGGTGCTGACGGACATGCTCGAGGACGGCCACCTCGTCTTCGAACTCAAGCGGTGACCGGTTCATGAGCTCCATGCCCTGACGCCCGTCGACGGTGAGCGGGCCTCCCCGGTTGAAGCCGAGCTCGACCTCTGTGCGGTAGCGTCCCCATCCGCAGGCGTAGCCGGCCGCAAGGAGGCGCTCCATGATGTACGGGCGAGCGTGCACCCACTGCCGCAGCCAGCCAATCCCGCCTCCGCCGTTGCCGTAGGCGAGGAAGACGAACGGGAAGACCCCCTCATCGGAGGGCGTGCGCACTACATAGGGCACGTACAAGCCATCACGCGACTCGGCCAGGTAGTACCCCGCGGGGCGCGCGGACCCCTCGACGTCTTCCACCATGACGGGCTCGGCCGTGCTCCACGGCTTGCCGTTAGTCATCATGATCTCCTTCAGTCGAGGGAACTCTGCAACAGACCGCCGCCATCATGCCCCCTGATTGGCGTCCGTTACGCGTCGACGTTAACGTGGTGATATGCGAGCCATGACGCTTTTCACCGGGGGAATTCTCGCCGCGATCGTGGTCTCGATGGTTAGCTTCGCACCGGCGGCTTCCGCAAGTCCGGCGGCCGCTTCCGCCCGCATCACGGCAGCTGAGCGAGCCGGCGCAGGTACTCCCGCACCGGGAGCTGCGGCCGGCAGCGTTGCCGCGTGCACAGCGTACGCGTATCACGCGATCCGGGCTCGGGCGCGGGTCACCGGCATGCCGGCCGCCTGCCGAGGGCTGAGCCCGAGCCAGGTGACCTTCGCGGCGAGCAGGGCGATCAGGATAGCGTCCGGCGACGGCCCCAAGTCCGCCTGGCGCAAGCAGGCCGGGGCCGCCGCCCCTTGGGTGAGCTCGTTGTTGTCCGGCCCGGCGCCGAGTAGGCCGGCGGTGCCGGCCGGCGGCACGTCAACCGGCACCGGCGAAGTCTGGTCGCGGCTCGGCTTCAGCGACACCGTCGCCCGGGTTGGCGGCCTGCTCGCCTGGCTGGCCGCGGCCGCCAGCGGCGGCTGGATCCTGCTCCGCTGGTGGCTTGCCGGAGGCGGGCTCGGCGTCCGCCGCGGCTTGCGCCGGCTGCTTCACGGCAGCGCGTCGACGGCACCGCCGGCCGTGACCCTCGGGCACGTCGGACTCGGGTTGCTGGGTCTCGTCCTGTGGGCGATCTTTATGGCCACCGGGTCGGTGCCGCTCGCCTGGGTGTGCGTCTTCCTGCTCGGGCCGGTCGCCGGCCTCGGCATGACCGTGCTGCTGTTCGGCCTGCCGAGCCCGCGTGGCCGGGCTGGTGACCTCGGCGCGGGTGGCGAGAGCACAGGCACGGCGCCAGACCAGGTGGGCCCCCCAGCGGGCGGGGGCGCACTCCCCGGCCCCGTCAGCCCGGTGCACGCGGGCACCGCCGTGCTCGAGGCACCCGCCAGCCCGGTGCGGTCGCCGTCCCGGCGGTCCCGCGGAGGCATGCCGGTCGTTGCCATCGCGGCACACGGGGTGTTCATCACGGTCGCCATGATGTTCGTCATCCTCGCGGCGATTGGAGCCGGGTAGCGGCGGGTAGCTGCTGTCGGACAGCCGTGGGGCCAACCTGTTGCCCTGCGATGGCGTAAAAGACGCGCGAGACCTGGCATGCTGTACGCGTGAGCGGGCCGAAGGCGCCCTGAAGGGAGCGGGAAACACCGGGTGAGCGAGCAAGACCAGGGGCAGGCCGGCTTCCGGCTCGGCCGGCTGTGGCAGGCAGCCGACACCAGGAAGGTTCCGCTGCGGACGATCGTCGTCACCATCCTGGCGGTCGCGTTCTTCTACCTGGCGGGCAAGCTGGTGTACCGGCTGCGCGACGTGGTCCTGCTGATGCTCGTCGCCGGGTTTGTCGCGCTGATCCTCAACCCCCTGGTGGTCGTGCTCGAGAAGCACGTGGTGCACCGGCGCGGAGTGGCGGTCACCGTGGTCACGCTGCTCGCGCTGCTCGCGTTCGCGGGCCTGGCCTACATCTTCGGCTCCCCGCTGGTGAACGGGATTACCGAACTTGCCAACAAGCTGCCGTCGTACGTCTCCTCCGCCGAGACCGGCCGCGGCTGGCTCGGCCATCTGGTCCGGCGCTACCACGTGCAGCAGTGGGTGACGCAGAACTCGCCGAAGCTGGTGGCCTACGCGCAGGACCTGTCCAAGCCGGCCCTCAACTTCGGCAAGGGCGCGCTGTCGCTGGTCATCGAGCTCGTCACGATCTTCATCCTCGTGCTGTTGCTGCTCCTGGAGGGGCCGAAGCTGCGGCGAGGCGTCCTGGCGATGTTCTCCGTGCGACAGCGGGTCGAGATAGAGAAGATCGCGTCCGAGGTGAACACCGCGGTCGTCGGGTACATGCTCGGGAACTTCCTCACCTCGCTGATCTGCGGGCTCGTGGTGTTCACCACGCTGGCTGCGACCGGCGTGCCGTTCCCGCAGCTCTGGGCGCTGTGGGTAGCGCTGGTGGACTTCCTCCCGATGATCGGCGGGGCGCTGGCGGGGATCCCGACCGTGCTGTTCGCGTTCGCTTCCACCGCCCCCTCGCTGACTCCGGGCATCGTGACGTTGATCGCGTTCCTCGTGTACACGCAGATCGAGAACCACGTACTCAACCCGATCATCATGTCCAGGACGGTGCGCATCTCGCCGCTGCTCGTGCTGATCTCGGTGCTGGTCGGCGCGTCGATCGGATCGTGGGTGGGCGGGCTGTTCGGCGGGTTCGTCGCGGCGCTGCTGGCCATCCCGATGGCCGGCGCGTTCCAGGTGATCGTCCGCGAGGCCTGGCGGGCCAGCGGTCCGCCGCCGCGGGCGCCGCTCGGTGAACCGGGGCTGGAGCCGCCCGCCGAGGCTGGAGCCGGGCCCGCCGATCCCGGAGCCGGGTCCGCGGGGCAGGACACCGCGCAGGCCGAAGAGCAGCCTGCCGAGCCTTCCGTCAGGTAGCCGCGCAAGGCGGGCCAGCCTCGGGACGCCCGTGTAACGCGCAGCCAACCGTCTTGTAGCTTCCGCTAAACATGCGCGGGCTACGTTAAAGCTGGGTGACCGACTTGGAGGTAGGCGTGCGGGTGGGAGAAATGCTCGATGTCCTCGCGCGGGTCCGGCCGCGCACCGGTGCGGAAACCGCCGCAGACAAGACGGTGGACGGGCACACCGACAGGGCTGTGGACCTCGCACTGGCTGGCTCACACGAACTGCTGGCCAGCGTGCCGGAACCGGTGCTGAGGTCCTTCACCGACCGGCTGCTCGGCCCGCTCGCCGAATATGACGCGTTGCACAACGCCGAGCTGCTGCCCACGCTGCGCTCGTTCCTCGCCTGCGACGGTTCCTGGTCTGCCTGCGCGGCGAGGCTGTACGTGCACGTCAACACGGTCCGCTACCGGATCAGCCGGGTCGAGGCGCTGACCGGCCGCGACCTATCCGCCCTGGCGGACCGTGTCGACTTCTTCCTCGCCCTGCGTGGTAGCTGCGCGTAGCTGGCCGCCTCAGCCCGTCGGCTGAGCCCGTCGACTCAGCCCGTCTCCCGCGTGTGCCGCTCAGTCCTCCGGCAGCGCGTTGGCCGACGTCACCACCGCATAGAGTTCCCCGCTGCGCTTGAGGATCCGGCGCTGGGTGCCGAAGTCGACGAACGCGAGCCCGAACCGCTTGGCGTATCCGTGCGCCCACTCGAAGTTGTCCAGCAGTGACCAAGCGAAGTAACCGCGGACCGGCACCCCGTCCGCGATCGCCTGGTGCAGCGCGGTGAGGTGGGCGCGCAGGTAGGAGACCCGTTCGTAGTCCTCGACCCGGTTGTCACTGGTGACGTAGTCGTACCAGGACGACCCGTTCTCCGTGATGTAGACGGGCAGCGCGCCGGTGACGGGCGCGACCACCCGGGTCAGCAGCTCATGGAAGGAGCCCGGTTCGACCAGCCAGTCCATCGCCGTAGTCGGCAGCCCTTCAGGCTTGACGTTGACCACGCCCGGTCCGGCCCACGTCTCGCCGCTGCGCAGTTCGCCGTCCGGCCGGGCCAGGCCCACGTATCCAGGCGAGTAGTAGTTGACGCCGAGGAAGTCCAGCGGTGCGCCGATCACGTCGAAGTCACCGTCGTGGATGAGACCGTCCACCCGCGCGGGGGAGTAGTCCGCGCCCAGCCGCGCCGGGTACCTCCCGGCGAACAGCGGCTCCAGGTACACCCCGTTCTGCCGTGCCTCGCGCTCGGCGGCCTCGTCGGCGGCTTCCGGCGTGACCGGCCGCACCACGGCCAGGTTGAGCGTGATGCCCACGCATCCGGGCGCCGGGATGGTCGCGCGCAGCGCCCGCACCGCGTGCCCGTGCGCGAGCAGCAGGTGATGGTTGGCGGCGACCGCCTGCGCTGCGTCGCTGATCCCGGGCGCGTGCCGCCCGTCCCGGTAGCCCGCGTTGGCGACGACCCACGGCTCGTTCAGGGTGATCCACTTGCCCACCCGGTCGCCGAACGCCTCGCCCGCGATAGCGGCGAACTCCCCGAATGCCCCTGCGATGTCACGCGATGCCCACCCGCCGCGGTCCTGGAGGGGCTGCGGCAGGTCCCAGTGGTACAGCGTGACGACCGGTTCGATGCCAGCTTCAAGCAGGGCGTCCATGAGCCGCTTGTAGTAGTCGATCCCCTTGATGTTCGGCACGCCCCGGCCGTCTGCCTGGATCCGCGGCCACGACAGGCTGAACCGGTAGGCGCCTACCCCCAGCCGCTTGAGCAGCTCGATGTCCTCGGGGTAGCGGTTATAGCTGTCGCAGGCGACGTCCCCGTTGTCCCCGTGGTACACCTTGCCCGGGGTATGGCTGAAGGTGTCCCAGATCGACGGCCCCTTGCCGTCAGCGTCGGCCGCCCCTTCGATCTGGTACGCGGCGGTGGCCGCGCCCCACTGGAACCCTGCAGGGAATGTGAGCCGTCCATTAGTGCTCATGCGCTCGTCTCCTCCAGCCACTTTCTTCAACCTCTCATCGCTATCAACAGCAGACCGTTCTTAGCTCTAGTAATCGAGACTTAACCGCTTAAGTACATCTTGTCAACCGCTTACGCTGGAACGCATGCGGGACGAGATCGCACCAATCGAGATCCGCCCAGCCACCGCCGCCGACGCTGCGGCGATCGCAGCGGTGCGCCGCGCGAGCTGGTTCGCCGCCTACGGCGGCCTCATCGATCACGTACTCATCGACCGCGCGACCGCTCCCGTCCCGGCCTGGACGCCGCCTCCGTACCGCCGCACGATCGTCGCGCTTGTGTACCCGGATGGTCAGGCAGCCAGGGCCGCCGCGGGTGCCGCTCCCGACAGCCCGGGGGTAGTTGTCGGTTTCGCCTCCTTTGGCCCCGAACGAACCGTTGATTCTGCCATCCTGCCACTCCGACCCGTTCCGGCGGGGTCGGTAACGCCGGAGGTCGGCGCCTCGCCGCCCCCCGGTCCGACGGGCGCACTCACCCCAGCGGGGTTGGCCGGTCAGACCGGAGAGGTGTACGCGATCTACCTGGCGCCAGCCGCGTGGTCGACCGGCACGGGCCGCGCGCTGATGGACGCGGCCCTGGCCGGCCTGCGCGTCGCCGGCTACCAGAGCGTCGTGCTCTGGGTGCTGACCGGCAACGCCCGCGCCCGCCGCTTCTACGGCAAAGCGGGCTTCGCCCCCGACGGCGCCACGAACATCCTGACCGGCCTCGGCGGCGTCGAGGAACTCCGCTACGTGCGCCCACTGGCCCCCTGATGGGCCTCGCCCCCAGGACGCACTCCGAAGAGCAGTGGCTCCGCGTCAATGGTTATCTGAGCGCCAACCGTCACGACCTCGCGCTTCGCGCGGCGAGGGACTATCCGGCGGCGGCCCGGGTGTCCGGCACGCCGCTGCTCGCGGGCCCCGCCTGGCTGCCGCCAGCGCCGGTCCCGCTCCAGGCGATCCGGCTGGAATTCCAGCCGGAGGCGCCTCCGCCTGCCGTTCTCGAGCTGGCCTCAATCGCCCCGTATGCCTTGCCGGAACGCGCGGACGGGCACCGGTACCACCGGTTCTCCGACGTGATCGCGGCCCTCGCCGCCCCGGCGATCTGGCAGAACCGGACGACCTACCGGCTCCTTTCCGCGGACCTGGCCGATCCGTCCGGTCCGCGCCTGGTCTTCGGCCGTGGCCGGTTCTTCGACGGGGTGGACGCCGGCGGCCCGGCCGGGCACGAGTACGCCGCGTGGCGGCTCGGACTGGCCACCAGCCGCGCCTTCCGGGAGGCGCTGGGCGACCCGTTCGCGCCGGCAGCCCTGGATAGGCGGTCTGCCGCCATGGCTACGAGCGCGCTGACGCTCCGCTACGACCGGGCGGCGGGCACCGTGACGTTCCCGCTGCATCGCCGCGACCCGGCGCGGGTCAGCCACGCTGGCGGGATGCACAGCGTGATCCCGGTTGGCATCTTCCAGGCGTCGGCTGACACCGCGGACGACGAGGCCAACGACTTCGACCTGTGGCGTGGCCTGCTCCGCGAGTACGCCGAGGAACTCCTCGGCGCCGACGAGGAGCACAGCTCATACCGCTCCGCTGCCGCGGGCGCTGGGGAACTGGGAACGATCGACTACGCGGCCTGGCCGCTGGCGAAGGCGATGACGGACGGGCTGGCCGACGGGTCGGTCCGCGCATGGTGCCTCGGCCTCGGCGCGGACCCGCTCACGTTCGCCATGGACCTGCTCGCGGTCGTAGTCATCGACGCCCCGCTCTACGACGACCTGTTCGGCGCCGCCGTTGCGGACAACGCCGAGGGCCAGGTGTTCAGCCCCCGCCCCTTCGCCGAGCGGCCGGTCAGGGAACTCTTGGCCAGTGCGCCCTTCCAGGCCGCCGGCGAGGCCCTGCTGACGCTGGCGCTCACCCACCGCGAGGTGCTCCTCGCTAGATAACAGCAAGAAGCGCTGCTACCAGCCGAGCTCGCGCCAACTCGCCTAGGTGCGGGCGCTCGGCGCCGAGGGTGGGGAACAGCGGCGGCTCTTGGCGGTGAACACCGCCATCCTCCGGGACGCCGGCCTAGCCTTCCGCGTCGTGGGGCAGTAGGACGAAGTACTGGTGGCCGCTGAGCGGCTGGGTGACTCGGTAGTCCTGGTCGGTGGCGAGCAGGATGTTGGTCCCGTACCGGCTCGCGATGACGATGTTCATGGCGTCGGCGAGGTCGAGGGAGCCGGGCTTCCTGCGCTTGCGCTCCATCCTGCCCTCGTAGCGCTTGATGAGGACCGCCGCCTGCGTGTAGTCCTCGGCCGACAGCGGGGCAAGCTCGTAGAAGCCCCCCGACAGGTCTTCCAGGAAGTCGCTCGCCGCCTCGTGGGCTCCGTTGCTGCTGAGCAGGTAGTGGACCTCGGCGATGACGAGGGGGGTGACAACTGCGAGCGAGGCCGACTCCAGTGTGGACCGGTACTGCTCGTGGTCCGGCTCGGCGGTGTTCATCGCCGCGACGATCCCACCGGTGTCGGCGATGAGCCTCACTCGCCGAAGCCTCGGAGCAGCTCCTCGGTATTGCCGACCAGTGCGGGATCATGGAACCGCGCGCGCATCTTCGGCCGCCGCGCCAGGTGATCGTGGATGACTTGGCTGATTCCGTCTCGGATCAGGTCCGCCTGGGATCGGCCGGTGAGTTGGGAAACCCGGTCCAGGTCCAGCTTCTGCTGGTCGTCCAGGTAGACGCTCGTTTTCACCATGCCCTACATAGTACCCTACGTGCGGGTGGTGGGCCGTTCGGAATGAGGGTCATCCGGTGACCGCTTCGACGGCCCCTGGGAAGTTGAACTGGGCGCTGGCCTCCGCGAAGAGGTTCACGTCGGCCGATGGCCGGTCAAGGAAGCCCGCGGGCCTGAATGGCGTGCCCTCCCGCCAGCGCGAAGCCGTATGATGCGGCGACCTGGAGCGCCACCTGAAACGATGGAGCTGTGTCAATACCTCCGCCCGCAGAGCCACGCAGATCGTTCGACGGTGCCGCCCTGATTTACCACGGGGCACGCCCCAGCTATCCGCCGCCCATGTTCGACGATCTGTTTCGGCTCCTGCCTAGCCACCCGGTAATTGTTGAGGTCGGGCCAGGTACCGGGCAGGCGACCCGCGACCTTCTCAGCCGTGGGGCAACCGTTGACGCCGTCGAGATCGGACCAGCGATGGCCGCCAAGCTTCGCGAGGTCCACCCATCGCCCGCCCTGACGGTAATCGTCGGTGACTTCGAGGGAATCGGCCTAGAAGAACACCGATATGACGCGGTCTTCTCGGCTACCGCATACCACTGGATCTCCCCGAAGGCGCAAGTCAACCGGCCTGCGAGTGTCCTGAAGCCCGGCGGTACGGTTGCGATCGTCGACCTTAACCAGGTCACTTCGCCCGAGGACAAGGGGTTCTTCGCAGCGGCACAACCCATCTACGAGCGATACGGCGAAGGGCACACCGGGCCGCAGGCACCTGGACGCAGCGAAGTAGACCCGCCGATTCTCCGCGCGCTGCGTGACGACCGACGGTTCTCGAAGGTCGAGTTGCGCGCCTACGACTGGGACCAGACCTACAGTGCGGCCGATTACCGCAGGCTGATGCTCTCCTACTCCAGCACGCAGATGATGACGCCGCCAGCCAGGCAGGGACTCCTCGACGACATCGAGAACTTCATTCGGCAGCAATACGATAATCAGGTCACCAGGCCGATCGTCGTTACTCTGACCACCGCGAGATTGTCCTGATACCGATAACGCGGTCGCCAATGGAAGGCGACGGTTCCGCAGACGCTCCCTTTTCCGGGACGACAAAGCGGGGGCCCTCATCTTCGACGGCCTGCGCCCGGACGGCGCCAGCCCGCTGCCGCACCCCGCGCCGCCGGGCTCTACGCGCGTAGGCGCGTGCGGCGAGACGTTGCGTGCACACAACCCGACGGTGTCTGGTCAGCTTGTGTGCACGCACGAGCCTCACGCCCGCGTACAGGGCACACACGGGGAGCAGCTAGTCAGTCATAGTGCGCCGCTGGCTCCGGTCGCGTAGAGGACATCTCCCGGCCAGGCGGTGGGAGGCTCGGCGAGCAATGCGTCGATCTTCGCAGCCAGCGGTCGAGCCGGTCCGCTGATCCAGGTGTCATGGGCGGCTTGGTCGGTCCACAACTCCGTCTCCAAAATCGTGTCCGGGTCCTCGTGCGTCACGAAGACGTTGTAGGCGATGAGTCCGCTCCCGCCACCCACGGTGCTCACGGCCTCCCGGATCAGGTCGATGACCTCGTCTCGCCGGCCGGGCTGAATCTTCATCTTCCCGCAAATACCGAACATATCGGCGTGTGCCATGGGTCTAACTCCGTCGCTGCTCGTTGTAGTCGTATGCTGCGGTCACAGCCTCCACTGTGACGAACGGTGAGTTGCCCGCCCACCCCCCGATCGAGGGTTCTCGGCGTTAGCGGAATGACTCACTTGAGGGGGTGTCGATCCCTCCTGCGAGCGGTACTTTCGCGGGTATGGCTTTCGCATCGCGGCGAGTCCGCGCTGACACCGCCCTGTCGGCCATCGGGTGTCTGTCGTCGGGTACGGGGACGGCGCAAGAGGTGCTCGAGGAAATCGTGCGCCGCGCCGTCCACGTCATCGACACCGACGTGTTCTACGCCGCCGCAATCGACCCGCATATAGGTGTGTGCCTGGGGCCCGGCGTCCATAACCTCGACCCGGACGCTTGTGCCCCGCTGGGGGAGAACGAGTTCCTCGTGCCCGACTACAACAAGTTCGCCGACCTGACCCCGGCGCGTCCAGTCGGTGACCTCCGCGAGGCAACGGGCGGCAAGCTGAGCCGCAGCTCCCGCTACCGTACCCTGAACGAGATCGCCGGCCTCGAGGAGGAATTGCGCGTCACGCTCTCCGTCGGCGGTCGCTCCTGGGGCGTCCTGGCCCTCAGCCGCCACAGCGGCGGCGGTCGCTTCACCGACGAGGACCGGGCCTTCCTGGCCGCCGCGGCGCCGCTCGCCGGCGCCGCCTTGCGCCGCGCCATCCTCGACGAGCCCCACCGTTCCCTCCCCGCCCGCGGCCCGGGGATCGTCATCGTCAATCAGTCCGGCGAGAAGCTGAGCGCTACCGCCGAGGCCGAGGCATGGCTGCAAGAACTGGCCCCCGGACACCCCGAATCGGCTTCCACCGGCATTCGCCCCGAATTGCTGCTGATGCCGCTCATCGTCTCAGGCGCACCCGGCACCCTGCCCCGACGTGCCCGGCTGCGCACGCGGGGCGGCACGTGGCTGGTCGCACACGCCTCACGGCTCGGCGACTCGGAAAACCTCGGGATCGTCATCGAGCCCGCCAAAGCGTCCGAAATCGCCCCGATCATCGCCGACGCGCTCGGACTGACCAGCCGCGAGATCCAAGTGGCAAGACTCGTGGCACGGGGAGAAACGACCGAAGAGATCGCTGCGACCCTCTTCGTCTCGAAGCACACCGTCCGAGGTCACCTGAAGGCAATCTTCGAGAAGACCGGCGCCTCCACGCGCGGCGAACTGACGTTCAAGCTGTTCGCCGAGCACTACCGCGGGCCTCTCACCGACGCGATAAGCACCCCTGCCGATCACGTCGCCGCGAGCGTGGCGCTTGCGGACGAAACTGGCTAAGCGGAAGGCCTGGCTGGCCGTGAACCGGGAGGGCACGCCGGTGGCCCGGTGCACGATGGAGCGGCTGATGCGCCAGCTGGGCCTGGCCGACGCGCCCGCGCGGCAAGCCGATCCGCACCACTAGGCCGGATGTGGCCGCGAGATCAAGCTGGGCTGATGTGTCGCATATCTGTGGAGTTAGGCAGACTGCTTCATGAGCCGGTGGACTGCTCAGCTGCCTCCGCACGCGTGAGCCATTCACCATTACCAGCCCCGGGCGCGCCATTCATCTAGGTGCGGGCGCTCTGCGCCTAGGGTGGAGTCATTGCCGTGTCCTGGGTAGATCCACGTAGTATCGGGCAGCCGTCCGAAGACGCGTTCTTCGAGGTCGCTCATCAGGCTGTTGAAGGTTTCTGGAGTTGTTGTCCTCCCAGGACCGCCGGGGATCAGGCCGTGACCTGTGGCTTTGCTGGCGAAGTCACGGATCTCAGCCCTGCCGAAGAGGGCGCAGACCTTGTTCGCGACAGCGTCGTCGGCGTGGAGCACTGGGCCGACGGCGAGCCTGATCGGCTCGTTCATGCGCCAGTCCACCCCCAGTTCGACCCGTGCCTGTTCCTTGTTGCCGCTTACGCTTAGCCGGGCGAAGGACGAACTGCGTGCCTCGGTGCGCGCGTCGAGCCCGTCCCGCTGGTAGGCGGCGATAACCGCATCGACGGCCTCTGAGAAATTGAACTCGGCGCTGGCCTCGGCGAAGAGGTCCACGTCGGCGGACCGCCGGTCAAGGAACCCATGGGCCTGGACGGCGTACCCGCCGGCCAGCGCGAAGCCGTACGCCGCCGCCACCTCCAGTGCGACGCGGGCGAGGCGCTCGTGGAACGGGTCCAATTCCGGGGCCTGCTCGCGCGCCTACGCGGCCAGGCGCAGGTCGGGGAACCGCTGCTCCCAGCTCTGCCGGACGCTTCGCGGGAGGAAGAGCAGGGCCCATACCTGGCGGAGCACGGCCTCGTTCAGGTACGAGCGCAGGTCGTCGGCCCGTGTGGCCTCCCTGATCACCCGCTCGTACATCAGGTTCCGCTCGGCCGGCTCCTCAAGGTGGAACACCATGCGGTCCGACCAGTCGAGCCGCAGCGGCAGCCGAACGGCACCGGTCACCGGCCCGTCCAGTTCGCCGAGCGTGTCGGGCAGCAGGTACGGGCGGTTCTCCGCGTAGGTGCGACCGGCCATGGCACTAGCGTAGCGCGCCGGTGTTCTCAGCCGCCCGGTCCGCATCTTCGCGGCCGGGCAAGGCGGAGAGGAGTTCGCTGAGCAGTTGGCGTGCGTCCGCGTTTCCCGGGTGGAGCGCCAGAGGCTGGACGCCTTGGCTGTTAGCGGAGGGCGTCCAGGATGAGTCCTGCCATGGCTTGTTCGCCGGCTGCGTTCGGGTGCATTGGTGCCGCGAGCGAGGTTGGTATGAGCCCTTCTACCCATTTCACGTCGGGGGGTTGGCAGGCGTCGTGGCCGATGGTGCCGTTGTAGGCGTCGACGTAGCCGACGTCGGCCTTGGCGGCTGCGGCGGCGAGCATGGCGTTGAGCCGGGTCTCGGTGCCGCGGAGGTAGGGGACGTCGCCGCGTGCGATGGGCACCCAGGGCCAGCAGCCGTTTCCGCTGACCGGGAGGATGTCGGGGTAGCCGATGAGCAGTACCTGTGCGTGCGGGGCGCGGTGGCGGACGCTGTCGAGCAGTGCCGTTATCTTCGGTGCGGTCCGGGCGATTTCCTGGGCTAGCTGGTCGGTGCCGTCGTCGGTGTAGTGGTCCTGGCATGGTGACCCGAGCGGGTCGGTCAGGCTCAGCTCCCCGCAAGCGGTGAGGATCCGGGTGGAGCCTATGCCGTACGCTCATCGTCGAGGTCACCGACAACGGCCGTGGCGGCGCCGACCCGGGGAAAGGCAGCGGCCTGACCGGACTCGCCGACCGGCTCGCCGTGGCCCGCGGCAGGATGCTGCTGTCCAGCCCGCCGGGCGGCCCGACCGTGCTGCGCGTGGAGGTGCCGTGCCAGAACCCGTCCGGGTAGTGCTGGCCGAGGACGCGGTGCTGCTCCGCGAGGGCCTAGTAGGTCTGCTGACCCGCTTCGGTTTCCAGCCCGTCGCCGCGGTTGGCGACGCCGAAGCGCTCAAGGCCGCCGTGGCCGCCTACCGCCCCGGCCTGGTGATCACCGACGTCCGGATGCCGCCGTCGTTCACCGATGAAGGGCTGCGGGCGGCCGTCGAGCTGCGCCGGGCCGACCCCGGTCTGG
>Ga0123355_10012679_pt1 | contig 13068 bp, 8 predicted proteins | sample TergutEmb28metaG_3_FD_89872 | JGI IMG/M metagenome (GOLD analysis project Ga0123355, IMG submission 89872) | Embiratermes neotenicus P1 segment gut microbial communities from Petit-Saut dam, French Guiana - Emb289 P1 | ecosystem: Host-associated > Arthropoda: Insects > Digestive system > Gut ... | reverse complement strand
TGCAGTCATTATTATTCCATCGAAACGAGTCTATATCACCTTTAAATAACGCATCCTGCACCGCCCTTGCTTCGGAGGCACGACTTGGAATCGCTTCAAGTGTTCCGATGCAAAATTCGTTGCCCAAATTTAGTCCGAAATAAGAATCATTGATTCCTCCTATTACGGCTCTAACGATAACCTTCTTGATTTTATCCAAGAAAACACCCCCATAGCTTCCTAGTATCAACACTTAACAGTCCATTTTGCTTGCTAATGTCACCCAAAAAACTTGCCATAAACTCAATAAACTTTACCCCTTGCCGCCCAATTTGTCGGCATAGTAAATGCTCTAACCGAATCTAACGGCAACTAACGGACTCTAATTGAAGTTTTCCCTCACTCAACCAAATTTCAGAACCCAGTAAAATTGCGTGTTTCTGCAAAGTTATCAATCAAACGCTATCATTTTTCAAGAAACCCAAACACCTTGCCCACCCGTCGTGGAAATCCAGCAAACCCGTCCCAGTCCAAGCTTTGTCTCATCAATGAATTGAAGACAGGACAATTGTAGAAAGTTGTAGGTATTTTAGTAAGAAAAACCAAGCAAAATTCAGCTATTTCAATAATTTCATCAGTTTCATCAAGGTCTATAATTGAGTATCTGAAAAAATCTTCAACTGCCTTTGGTCGTCATATGGTCTGTTGAAACAACGGTTGTCTAAATATACATGTATCATGCTCATGCTCTCTTTCGCGCATCACATTGCAACGATAATGCAAGGTCTTGTAGTATTCTTCCCCCCTGAAAACCCCGCATAAAACATGCGAATGCACTTGCATAGCAAATGCGTAAAATGGCCTTTTTCTCGTTATGACAAAAGCATTCAAACCCCAAAAACCGCATAAAACGGGGTTTTTCCATTTTGGGGAAAAGCGATTTTAGGCAGCGTCAGCAACCCCACCCTTATCCCGCCGAATCCAAAACGCAACCAGCATATTTAAAATCGCAAGCACCCCAGAAAACATAAACACATACTGCGGTCCATGCTCAAACCATAACCAGCCGCAGAAAATCGCGCTTACAATGCTAACAAGATGGTCAAGTGCCATGCCCGTTGCAAGGGTAGGGGTTACATCCTCGGGCGTCTTTGCAATGCCGCGCATATAAACAGAGCGCACCATACCAAACTGTATTGTCATCCTATCCACGATATTAATCCCAACCGTAAGCCCAACAATTGCCGCAACATCACGAAGCCAGCCCCCGTGAAGCCCCGCGCTTACAACCCCATATCCAAGATATATCAGCAAAAACAGCCCCGCCTCGATTATCATAATCTTGGCCGGGCTGTATTTATCTATCCAGCGTCCAACAATAGGTATAAAGAAAATACCAATAGTTGCGCCAACTATCATAAGCAGTGCCATCCTATCCGCGCCAAATCCCAAAAGCTCAATAAGCACCCAAGGGCCGTACACATACATAATCTGCTTCCGCCCGCCAAATAAAATGGCAAGCAAGTAAAACTTAGTATAAGCCTTATCAAAAACAAATCGCGACTTCTCAGCCTTAGCGTCTTCCATATGACGGCCAAGATACAGCAGCAAGAAGAAAATAATCGTAAAGGCAACACCCGCGATTACAAAATTAAGTATTATAGGTGCGTTAAAGTCAAAAACCCCAGATATAAAGCCAAAGAAGACCATAATCCCCGCAAGCATAGTAAACCCGGTACGAAGCCCGTTAAACCGCCCCATTGCGGCACCATAACCCTCGCCCTTTGCAAGAGACATAGCCATACTGTCATATATCGGGAAAAACATATGCATACCAAGAGAGTTAATAAAAATAAACACCAGCATAATCGCAAAAGGCGGTGACCAAAAGCCCAGCACAAAAATCCCAATAATACTAAGTGCATGAGACAAAAGCGCGAGCCGCCTGTTGCCCATAAATGCAAGCACAGAAACAATCAGCACCGTAATAACCCCAGGCAACTCCCGCGGGAACTCTATAAGCCCGCGCTCAAAGGCATACACCCCATATGCGTCACGGAAGTAGTTGGACATTACAGCGTCGGAAAGGCCAAGACCAATACCCGAAAGGGCTACAATTACCATGAAAATCGCAACTGCTTTGTTTCTCTTGTTTGTTGTGTCTGTCATATGAATCTCCTTCGGTTTGAACCTCATTCAGTATGAGTCTCATTCTGCTAGAATCCCATTCGATTTGAATCTCATTCTGTATAAACCTCATCCAGAACGCTAGTAATGAGATAGTAGCATATTTATACCGAAGCAGCAAAAACATCCAATAGACCTCTTATATAACAATTCAACGCTGCCTTTATATAGGCGTTTCGAGTTGAAATGGGCTGAGGCGCGTTCGCCGACAGACGAAGCCAATTTCAAACGAAATCGCTATAGTCACTCAACAGACCACTTCATCCGAAACACAAATACAAACAGCAAGCCCAGCACCGCAATATTTGCCCACATAATGCTAAATGATTGCCATAGTGGTGTGTCGATTCCGCCAACAGTCAAGTTATCCGCAATAATATTAAGCTGTTGTGTATAGGTAAAACGCATAAATCGCGCAACACCACTATGCATCTGTGCCATTACCGGGCCAAAGCCCAAAATAAGTGCAATAGGCATGGTTATCCCGGCGGACGCCTGCTGATTTTTTGTCATTATTCCAAAGGTGGCGCCCAGCACAATAGAGCCTGCGACACCACTCATCATCGCTGCTGTAAATATCACAAAGTCTATCCCGGTAAACCCGGCAATTAAACTAAACGCCACCGAGGTAAACAAACTTATAAACATAATCACACCGGCAATACCTGCAAGATACGCTATAGGTCGTATTCCCGCCATACTAAGAAAGCGCAGGCTTTTGGTTTCAATATCTTCCGCAATAATGCCCGCAACTATCGGGATTAGCCCCATGCCCGCAAAAACAGTTGCCTGCATGGTTGTCATATTGGGCATATTAGTCATCATGCCCGCAAACATCCCCTCACGAATCGCCTCAAGGTCTGCCCCATACGGCAGTGCAGATGGCAAAATCTCCATCATTTCTTCGGCCATGCGCTCTGTATTCATAAGTATGTTTAATACAAAGGCAAGCAGCGGAAATATAATAAACTGAGTCATAGACGCCGGGTTTTTAAGGGTGTCTTTTAGTTGTTTGTAAAATATTGCGTTAACATTTGTCATTGCAGGCCACCTCCGGTTAATTGGACAAATACAGCTTCCAAATCTTTTATGGTTTTTTCTGCGTTAAAGCGGTCGCAGATTTCGTTTGGGTCGCCTTGCTCTATAATGACGCCGCCATGTAGCATAACTACACGATCACATAGGTGCACTGCCTCTTGCATATTGTGCGTAGTTAGGAAGATAGTCGCACCCTGGTTACATAGTTCCTTAATAAGCTGGTATATCCCCCGCGCCGTAAGTGGGTCAAGGGCACTGGTTGGCTCATCCAGGAATAGAACTTTTGGGTTATGCAGTACCGCCCGCGCCAACACCAACCGCTGTCGCATACCTTTAGAAAGTTGCTCGACAGGGGTTTTCATTGCGTCTTGCAGGCCTACGCGGGCAAGTGCTTCATGCGTCTTTTGCCGTGATATCTTGTATATCTTTTCAAAGATTATTAGATTCTCCAGACAGTTGAGCCTGGTAAACAGGCCGTCATGCTCCAGCATAAGCCCAATTTCACTGCTTGCGGCACTTACATGATACTCGCCGCCATCTGCTGCAATCTGCCTTGTAAGGATATTAATAATCGTAGTCTTGCCAGAGCCCGAAGGTCCAAGCATCCCAAAGATTTCACCTTCATGTGCGTCAAAGGTTACATCTTTAAGCACTTTGTTTTCCCCGAAAGATTTTTCAACGTTTTTCATGCTGATGCTAACCATAGTGCATATCTCCTTTTTTTCACATATAAATTTTCATATTTTTATGGCTATGTTTGCAACGTGTGACCAGGGTGTGTTCGGCAATTCGATTTCAGCAGATTTTCGCGCGCATTTAACCTTGATGCAGTTTCGCAAAATAAACTTCCAGTGCCGACTCAATAAAGCACCGTGCCGCTTCTGATTTTTCGTCCCAAATCCCAGAATTTTTTACTTGTTCGTTTATCTGCTGCAATAACTCAAGATTGCCGCCGGTAAGCTCCATTAAGGTTTCCCAAAATGTTTTAATAAACCCTTGGGCGGTTTCACTTTCGGGAGTTATGCCTTCAATATAAAGCTCATAGGCCTTAGCATATGATGAACTCCCAAATGTTATCATCCCGGTAGCTTTGTCCGTGCCGGTATACATATGCGATTGGTAAGCACCAAGTGCACAACTCATATAGTGGCGTACAGTCCTTTGTTCATCATCACTTTCATTAACAAGCTTGCTTGCTTTTTCAATTTGTTCGCTTAATCTAAGCATCGTAGTCATATCACCCCCCGATAGCTCTAATAGGGCTTCCCAAAGCGTATGGGCAAAAGCCCGCCCTTTCTCGCTTTTTGGCGGCACAGCCTCTGCCACAAGCGCAGCAGCCTGTTTGTATAAATCGTTGAGAGTTGCTGCCATTAACGCGGTTTTTTCTCGGCCGATACGTTCGCGAAGCATGTCAAGGGCGTCATCATCAAAGTGCTTAATCATCCTATATGTTTCGTTTTTCATTTGAAGATTTAAAAATATATCTGCGTATTTCTCGAAATTGACTGTTTCCATATCTGCGATTTCCGCATCCAATGCTTCCATCGCGCCAAGGGACTCTGTAAGCAGTTCAATTTTCTTGCGCACATGGGCAGATTGTTCCGCAAGCATTGCCCTTACATCCTCTGGCGTCTCTAGTTTATAGAGGCGTTTTTTTATTTGACTAAGGGGAAACCCAAGTTCCTTTAACATAAGAATCTGTATAAGCCTTGCCATGTCCTTAGCTGTGTAAAGCCGATATCCGCCATCGCTTTCCGCCGAAGGCGAAAGCAAGCCCTCCTTATCATAGTAAGACAAAGTGCGAACGGTAACCCCCGCTTTCCGTGCCATCTCGCCGATTTGCATATAACCTTCTGGTATTGAGCGATATTTCCCCAATTTAATGACCTCCTAGTTTGCCCGAATTATTAGGTGTACGTGCGCGCAATTCTCAAAATTATTGACCAGCCAAAACTTGAAGTGGAATATCTTTGCGATTCTACTCAATATTTTAGGCTCGGCCGGGGACTGTTTCTCATTTGATTTGCTATAGCTGCGACATTATAAACCAGGACGTATGCGTCTTAGTCAAGGCTTTTTAATAACATGTGAGTCTACCCGAATAAGATGCCCGACCTTATTCGTTTACCACAGATGGCCACAGACTAGGGCGGCTAATTTGCTATAAGGCCTACAGCGACGAGAACTGGTCAGTGGTACGAGACTTTTTCGCACAATCGCGCTGATGTTGTAAAGCCTCTGGAGGGAAATGCCATCTAGGTTCGGGTGCATACAAGGCAATATGGCAGCCGCATTACGCTGCAAATCGCTGCATAAATAACCTTTATCAAAAATGGAAAAACCCGAAATCTCGGCGATTTTTGCATGTTGACGATGGGCATTGGATATATATGCCAGCGTCAGTGCCGCATAACATTACATAACCGGATGCAATACAGCACAAGCATAATGCACAAGCAGGCTATGTTTTTCATATAGCCTTACACGCGGTAGACAGCGTAAGCGGGTTGGAGGTTTTTTTTGCACCTGTGTAGGCGTTGTGAAGACTCTGGCGATGGGAAAACGCCGTATGCCCGGATGACAATCCGAAGGCAGACGGCATTTTCCCCGTCAGAGGCTTTACAACATCAGCCGTAACATGTGCAAAAAAAACCGCCAACCCGCTTACGCGGTTTTCGCCGCTGCAAGCCTATGCAACGCAGACTCACGTGCAGCAAATGATTATATGCATTGACCACGCGGACAAAGCATGATAAGTTGACCTAAATAAATGCAAAGACTGCCGAAAAAGGTTGCCGTAATTTCACATGAAGCATACATCGAGATGAAGCCAGCAACCCAGGAGACAAAAATGCCATTCCTACCCACAACAGCAAATGAAATTAATAACATCGGCCAATCTGATTATATTGTTGACTTCATACTGGTAACCGGCGACGCATATGTAGACCACCCATCCTTCGGCGCAAGCATAATAGCCCGCCTGCTAGAATCCCATGGCTACACCGTAGCAATACTGCCCCAGCCGGGCTGGACAACCACCGACGATTTCACAAAGTTTGGCAGGCCAAGGCTTGCCTTTTTAGTGACCGGCGGTAATATTGATTCCATGGTCAATCATTATTCCGTATCCCTTCACAAGCGTAAAAGCGATGCATATTCCCCCGGTGGGCAGCTTGGAAAGCGACCAAATCGCGCCACGATTGTATACTCCAATAAAATCCGCGAGGCTTATAAAGACATACCAATTGTGCTGGGCGGCCTTGAGGCAAGCCTAAGACGGCTTGCGCATTATGACTACTGGGACGATGGGGTGCGCCGTTCGGTTTTACTTGATGCCGCCGCCGATTTAATTGTGTATGGTATGGGTGAAAACCAGATTATCGAGATTGCGGAGGCACTTGATAGCGGCCTTAAAGTGCAAGATTTGACCTTTATCCCCGGTACGGTGTTTAAAACAAAAGACATCTCATTTCTGGACGACCCGATTATTTTGCCGCCATTTAAGTCAATCAAGGAGCCTCATTTCCAAAGCAAAAAGGAATACGCAAAAAGCTTTATGCTGCAATATCACAACACCGATTACCTAACGGCAAAGTCCCTAGTCGAGGACTATGCCAACATATATGTAGTGCAAAACAAGCCTGCAAAGCCCCTTACAATGCAGCAGCTAGACAGGGTCTACTCCCTTCCATACGAGCGGGACTATCACCCAATGTACAAAGACGCAGGGGGCGTGCCCGCAATCGAAGAGGTCAAGTACAGCATAACCGCCAACCGGGGCTGCTTCGGCGGCTGTAATTTCTGTGCGCTTCATTTCCACCAAGGCAGAGTCGTCCAGGCGCGCAGCCATAAATCTATCTTGGCTGAGGCCTCAAGTTTCACCCACGACCCGCAGTTTAAAGGCTATATCCACGACGTAGGCGGCCCAACCGCCAATTTTAGAGGCCCCTCCTGTGATCGCTGGCTTAATGAAAACGCTGCCCCCTGCAAGCGAAACTGCCTCACCCCAAAGCCCTGTCCAAACCTCAAATACGACCATGAAGACTATTTAAAACTGTTAAAGCAACTGCGGGATATCCCAAACATAAAAAAAGTCTTTATCCGGTCTGGTATACGATACGACTACCTGCTTAACGACCCAAAGGGCGACGCTTTCTTACAAGAACTATGCACCCACCACATAAGCGGCCGCCTAAAAGTTGCGCCGGAGCATGTCTCAAAAAAGGTGCTTGACACAATGGGCAAGCCCGGCTTCGATGCATATATCCAGTTTGCAAGTAAGTTTGACCAAGCAAACAAAAAACTAAACAAAGATCAATACCTAGTGCCATACTTGATGTCCAGCCACCCAGGCTGCAATCTTGACGACGCCATTAAGCTAGCCGAACACCTGCAAAGCGTAGGTCAAAAGCCAGAGCAGGTGCAAGACTTTTACCCAACCCCCGGCACCCTTTCCACCTGCATGTACTACACCGGCCTTGACCCGCGTACCATGAAGCGGGTTTTTGTGGCCAAGACAAACCGGGAAAAAACCACCCAACGCGCATTAATACAGTATCGCCTACCGGCAAACTATGATATCGTTAAAAACGCACTAATACGCGCAGGCCGCAAAGATTTAATCGGCCATGACCCAAAGGCCTTGATACGGCCAAAACCGGCGAGGCTGAAACCAGTACAAACAAAGCCGGCCAAACCGGCGCGACCGAAGCCGACGCAGCCAAACTCAACACAATCCAAGCCAACACAGCCCAAACAGCCCCGACCAAAGAAAAAACGAAAGGACTAACCCAATGGAAAAAACAATCGAGATCAGAAAGCTAAAGCCGGAAGAAAACATTCAACGTCTACTAGCCCATTCTGTATGCTTCCTAGGCTCGCCCCCGCAAGATAAGGAAGCCCTACTAAAGAACCCCGAGGAGCATACAGAGGGTCATGACACCTCCTGGGGTGCGTACGACGAAACCGGGCGTCAATTATCACAGATGCAAGTAATCCCCGCAAAGATTCTAATCAATAACCAGCCCACAAGCGCAGGCCTAATATGCGGGGTTACAACCCTACCGGAGGCACGCAACGGCCGCCTTGTTCGCAAAATCTTCGAGAAAGTCATGCCAATAATGAAGGAAGAGGGCATGGTGTACTCGATGCTGTACCCATTTTCATTTGAATTTTACCGCAAGTTCGGCTACGAGCAAGGATATATGCGGCCAAAAGCCACATTCCCAGTAAGCGAACTTGCCCGCTATCCATATCCAAACGGGATGAAAGCCCATGAAAAAGGCGACCCATGTGATGACTTTAACAAGGTATACGAGGCTTTCACCCGGGACAAAAACCTGGCAATTGTGCGCGGAAGTAAAGAATGGGAAGAAATTCTAAAGCGCGACCCCTACAAAAAACGCGAGTTTGCCTACATCCATTACAACGCCAAAGGCGAGCCTGACGGTTATATCCTATACAAAAGCGAAAAGAAAGACCTAAACTATTCCTTGCTGAACATATTAGAACTGGCCTGGACAGGCAAGCCTGGCCTCGAGGCCATGCTTGGGTTTATCCACGGCCTAAGGTCTGAATATTCAGATGTGTCTTGGCCTATCCCAGGTGGGTTTGATATCTTTGGCGTTGGCGTTATTCCAGAGCCGGGCAAGATAACATACGCCCGTGGCTCGCTAATCATGAACCGGATAATGGACGTTGGCGCGGCACTTTCACTTATGAAAGCCCCTACAGGTTCCGGCAATGTTTCGATTTTTGTCACGGACAAATTTATTGATACAAATACCGGCATCTATGTAGTCTCATGGGAAGGGGGCAACCTAAGCGTAGACAAAACCACCCGCCCGCCGGATATGGAGCTTGACGTGGAAACCTTAGTGCAGCTTAACACCGGCTACCTAACCCCAGCCCAGGTAATATATCGGGACGGGGTTGCAATCCACAGTAAAATGGAAGAACTTTCGGCCTTGTTTGTAAAGCAAGACTTGTATCAGATGGAGTATTATTAAAATGTCGACTGATGATATGAAGTCGGAAGATAAAAAGGCTGAGCATGAAACGTCGGATAATATAAAGACTGATGACAGAGGTAATATTAACCCGCCTAGCGGTGTGAAATTACCTGCGGAACTGCTCTCGGCTGGCATCTATAAGGTTGTATTAAGCCAGCCGAAAAAAGATGCGCATGACATAGCGTCTCTGCAAAGCCGAAACCAAAGCCGAAATCAAAGCCGAAATCAAAGCCAAAACCAAAACCAAAGTCAAAGCCAAAACCAAAGTCAAAACCAAAGTCGAAACCAAACCAGACACCCGGCACTAAAGGCGTTCCCACCCCAAAACCACTACACCCGCGCCACAATTGAATCTGACGGAAACAACAAGTTTCAATTAAGTATGTACACAGCAAAGCAAAATTTTCACAGCAACTTCAATGCCAATGACCTCGCGCCCGTCCTAGACGGGCTTTTTGGCGTGTTATTTTTGCAGTATCACGCTTGGGACGACCAATACGAATACCAGGCCAAAATCAGCAAAAAGGGCAAGCTGCTAACATCCCGTAAGAAAAACGCAGACCCGCCAAAAAAGACAAGCTTCGCCACCGGCAGCTTCAACAGACAGAAGAACTATATCTTATCAGAAAATGAAGCAATCCCAGCCCTTATGGATATGGGCATATTCACAAAAGACGGCAAGGTAGCCGCACCAATGAAGGAGAAATTCGGCCAAATTAACCGCTTTCTTGAACTAATCGCAGACGAAACAAACCCCGACGCAGTACCGGAAGGCACAGTAATAAACATCATAGACTTCGGCAGCGGAAAGTCCTACCTAACATTTCTGCTGTATCACTATTTTGCCAATATCCGTGAACTAAATACAAATATCTGCGGCCTAGACCTAGACCCTCACGTAGTAAACCGCAGCAACGAAGCCGCAAAAAAATACGGCTACAACACACTAAGTTTCCATCAAGGCGACATTGGTAGCCAATCCGTGCCACCCCTTAAAACCTGGGGGAAGCAAAGCACCTTTGATATTGTAATAAGCCTACACGCCTGCGACACAGCAACAGACCACGCCCTGTATAATGCAATAAAGTGGGATGCCGATTTAGTTTGCGCAGTGCCTTGCTGCCAGCACGAACTTAAAAAGCAAATGACCCCTAAGTCACTGTCCATACTAAGCCGCAACGGCATAATAAAAGAGCGTGTATCCGCCCTGCTAACAGACGCAATACGCGCAAACCTATTGGAATGTTGCGGCTATAAATCCCAGATAATTGAGTTTATCGACCTAGAGCACACGGCAAAAAACTTACTAATCCGTGCAAAGAAACGGGCGAGTAAACATGTAAATACGAACGCAAACAATATGACTCACAATCGCGCAGCCTCCACCAGTGCCAACCCTTGGCATGAGGTTGAGGCGGCAATCAGTGAGTTTTCCCTTGAGCCAATGCTTCTTAAGCTACTTCGGGACGGAGGGTTATTAGTCTAAGGGTGCTTTGTCGCAGTGGTATTATCCTCAAACCCTTGTAACAAGCGGGATGCAGGGCTTTTATCATCGCATTTGACAAAGTTGTCAAAATACAAACAGCAGTACAAAAAATCAATCCCAAGCTACCAGTGGAACGAAAAAACATGACATTAGAAAAATAACGAAAGGATAGTGAATGATGTTGGGGTTGGGCTTAAAGCGAAATGAAGTCAAATTGGTTGACCATAACCCAGAATGGGAGATATTGGCCGCCCAGACAATTGCGCAACTATGGGATATTTGCGGTTTGGCGGCAGAGGATATCCAGCACTGCGGCAGTACCGCAATCCGGCATATTAAAGCCAAGCCGGATATGTATATAACTGTGGGCGTTAAAAATATGGATGCCACAGGTGAAATATTGCCGCGTTTGCGGGAAATTGGAATCACTCGTATTGAAAATAGGCTAGAGGATACTATTCTTTGCGCTATGGATAGTGAAATTAAAAGCGGTGTACATACACTATATGTGCATATTCTTCCCCATGGGTGTGATACATGGAATGAAAATATTATTTTTAAGGATTACATGAACAGTTTCCCGCAAAAAGCTGCCGCCTATGAAGACTTGAAAATACGCCTGGCAGAGCAATACCCAAGTGATAGGCGCGCATATAAAAATGGAAAAATTGCATTCTTTAAGGAATATTTTTTAGAGGCGCGTATCTACAATGATTTCAAGCAAAAGCTTGGTATAGCTACGCTAGAGCCCCTTAATAAGGGCTGGTCTAACGACAAGAAGTATGTCATTAAAACCACAAATGGAAAAATGTTGCTACTCCGAATTGCCGATATCGCAGAGCATGACCGCAAAAAAAGCGAATATGAAATGATGCAGACGGTATATAACCAAGGCATCCCAATGTCGCAACCTCTTGATTTTGGAACTTGTGCAGGCGGTGACAAGGTATATCAGCTTCTTTCCTGGATAGAGGGTGAAGACGCAATAACCGCACTCCCTTTGTTGTCGGATACGCAGCAGTATTTACTGGGCATATCTTCTGGCAAGATACTGCGCAAAATACACTCAATACCCGCACCAATCAATCATGTAGATTGGGAAACTCGCTTTAATAAGAAAATCGACAATAGGATTATAGCCAATAAAGAGTGCGCCGACGCCGGATTAACCATAGACGGCATAGATCATATGCAAAACTATGTCGAAAACAACAGGCACTTGCTTAAAAATCGGCCACAGTGCTTTCAGCATGGTGATTATCATGTGGGAAATATGCTTGTTAAAAGCGGCGAGTTAGCAATCATTGATTTTAACCGTTACGACTTTGGCGACCCATGGGAAGAGTTTAACCGCATAGTGTTTTGTGCGGCAGTAAGCCCACATTTTGCCACAGGTCAGCTAAACGGGTACTTTGACGGCAAGCCGCCGGAGGACTTTTTCAAGCTGCTTGCACTTTATATTGCCACCAATCAGCTTGGTGCGCTATGTTGGGCGCGTACTTTCGGCGAAGAGGAAATGGATTTTTGCAGAAAGCAAGCTGCTGACGTGCTTGCATGGTATAGCAATATGCAAAATATCATTCCAACCTGGTATCTTAACACGTGAGTCTATTTTGCTATAGGGCATACAGTGGCGAGAACCGCGGAAGCGGGCTTGAGGCTTTTTGCGCACATGTTTCGGCTGATGTTGTAAAGCCTCTGGCGGGGAAAAAGCTGTTTAGGTTCGGATTTTCATCCGCCTAAACAGCGTTTTCCCATCACCAGAGTCTTCACAACGCCTGCACAGGTGCGCAAAAAGCCTCAAGCCCGCTTCCGCTGTCTATCACTTGTAAAGCTATATGAAAATACGAAAATGCATAGCTTCGCTGTGTATTACAATCAGTATGTTTCAAAATCGCCCAAAGGCAGTGAGGATTTTTGCCGCAAGGCAAGATTTAGTGTTTCTTTATAGGTGTAAACACCAGCAAAGGGAACGGACGACTTGTTATTTTTTTTGCGCTGCGAAATGGCACGTCATTACCTTTGTCAAAAATGGAAAAACCCAAAATTGCGGGGATTTTTGCATGTCAGCGACAAGCATTGGATATATATGCCAGCATCAATGCTGCAATAGCATTACATAACTAGATGCAATACCGCGCGTGCATAGCGCACAAGCAGACTATGTTTTTCATATAGACTTACAAGTGATAGACAGCGGAAGCGGGTTGGAGGCTTTTTTTGCACCTTGTGTAGGCGTTGTGACGACTCTGGCGATGGGAAAACGCAGTCTGCCCGGATGACAATCCGAGGCAGGCGGCATTTTCCCCGCCAGAGGCTTTACAACATCAGCCGGAACATGTGCAAAAAAAGCCTCCAACCCGC
>Ga0123355_10012678_pt1 | contig 13068 bp, 6 predicted proteins | sample TergutEmb28metaG_3_FD_89872 | JGI IMG/M metagenome (GOLD analysis project Ga0123355, IMG submission 89872) | Embiratermes neotenicus P1 segment gut microbial communities from Petit-Saut dam, French Guiana - Emb289 P1 | ecosystem: Host-associated > Arthropoda: Insects > Digestive system > Gut ... | reverse complement strand
TGTGTGTGTGTGTTGTGTGTGTATGTGTGTGTGTTGTGTGTGTATATGTGTGTGTTGTGTGTGTATGTGTGTGTGTTGTGTGTGTTGTGTGTGTGTGTTGTGTGTTGTGTGTGTGTTGTGTGTGTATGTGTTTGTATGTGTGTGTTTTGTGTGTGTATGTGTGTGTGTTGTGTGTGTGTATGTTGTTGTGTGTGTTTTGTGTGTGTGTGTGTTGGATACAAACACAAAACTTTGCATAGACGATATTTGTAATTGCTGACTTACAAACAATATTTTACTCGTGGTATGTGCTTGCATTTTTACTCGTCTTTTTGAGCTAATTCCGTAAAAAAACATTTTCACATGCCTAGTAAAATGGTTTGAGATACAGCCGTTAACCGTAAAGCTAAAGGAAATTTTCACATGATGGGCTACAAGTATTGTACCTGAATAAAAATTGCGTAATTGTTCAAGTTTTACACCAGGCGTCATTTCAGCGCCACGATATGTTTGTCGCTGTTGTCACTCTCATATCACACATTCAAAAATCCGCTTTTTCTTAATACTGAGTCCAGGAAATTAAAAAAGTGTGTCTTGGGCGTGACATCCAGTGGCATAACATCCGTAATGAATGTCAAAATGTGTGTAATATTTTATTGTACAGATAGTAAGCAGTCGCTTAGCCACTGCCGGCTCAGCAGCGACGTAACATTTTGTTATACTGTAGAAAACTTCTGAGCACGGCAGTGACGTGACGGTTCAGTAAACTTTAGGGAATGCCTGAGCTCGACAGTCCGCCTCTATATAACCCAGAACCTAGAGGCAATTGGCCTCACTCGTTTACCGACGGTTCCGTGTCCATACTGTTGAAGAGACTAGAGAAATGGAGACGATGTAGCTTTTGACATATAAATTTACTACGATGCTTGTGACGTTTATTTGGTTTCAACCTATACAAGGTAAGTCGTGCTGACTTTATTTGAAACTGTACTTCTTTAAAGTTTCGAGAACTTTTGATTAAGTTAATTAGTTATACATTATTGATTAAATTCTAAATTTTTATACGTACTGGATTGTAACAAAGAGAGAAAAAACACTTATTTTAACCGACTATTGGAGCTTTGAAATGTGACCAAATTTGTAGCTTGTACTACTGTGCATTCCTTGCCACCATTCTGGGCCATTGTCACGTAATCTGAGAACCTTAACTTCCTGGGACTCTCTGGGCACCTCGGGCCTGTAATGGGACTGGTTTACCTTTACTAATGTACATAAACTGTTATATTACTTTTCCCTTAATTTGACTCTGTAAATAGATAACTAAGTAATTTAGAATATATTTTATTGTGAAGTGGATAAATTACTTAAATTGCACTACATCGTTCTTGAGTCCCTGTTAGCGAACTAACGGACAGAAACAGAAGCAGTTGCCAGTAATCTGCCAGTAATACCAAACTGTCTGGTGGCGGCTCTATCCGGGATCGTGAAAGCAGAGCCGAAGATAATAGGGCCATCGCGGTCTCACACTACATGGGACCTATCCGGGTGCGAGTAGTGGGAGTCTGACTATTGCCCAGGAGACACTACAATCTAAACCAAACTTCGAAAAAATTGATCACCTCTTTTGCAGATTAAAATGAGGGCACTAATGCGAGAGAGAGAGAGAGAGAGAGAGCGAGTAGAGTAATCTAGTATGCATAATTTTTCCCTTCTTTATGAAGGAAAATATGATGATTAATATCTACAGTATATGAATACATGTCGCAGCGGTGAGCAAACCTAAGTCTTCCACATTTGGGACCGTTCTTTTTCTTCTCGTTACAGACATGAAGACAACAGCAGGACTGACATCGGCTCTTATCAATTTCTGACATCCGAATACTCCTAGCATTAAAAGAGTCAGTCATAAAATCAGTTTTTAAAGCACCTCCTTAATTTGCGTTCTTTATTTTCAACCCTAACAAGAAGAGTTAAGATACGACTATGCCAGTCCCAGTGGAGGCGTGGTCTAGGGCATAGGTCTGCAGCCACTCGCCTGCTGAGATTGTGGGTTCGAATCCGACCGGGGGCATGAATGTATGTCTCTTGTGAGTGTTGTGTGTAATCAGGTAGATTTCTCTGCGACGAACTGATCACTCATCCAGAGGAGTCCTACCGACTGTGATGGGTCGTTGTGTGTGATCTAGAAAGCTCGTGAATGAGAAGGCCCTGGCCCAATGGGGACTGTTGCGTCAAAAACAAACAAAGATATGACTACTGCTGTCTGGCTGTTTTTCTCATAATCCCCCCCACAATTGAGGCATTTACCACTCCATCGGAAGATCCTTTATATTTCCTGTTGATAGAAGCCCCTTTATTATAATTGGCCAACGTGCTAACGAACCTTTCCACCTCACCACCATCTTTGAATGTGTCGCCGATAAAATTTGTCTTAGCTACTCACTCGGAGACGAACTTTCAGTGACACAAACACAGTGGCTGCAGGTACTTCGGTACGAAATTTTACTTCATGGAAATTCTTTTATATATTCGACTCACGTCTGTATGAATCGTGTTCCGAGGTTTTAGGAGAACGTGCTTTCGCCATCTTCAGGTAGACTGGATTGATTGAGTAGAATGCCGACGTGACCTCTTAAGCACTTCTTCTGAAAGCAGCTTAGGACGCTTGTATGTGGCTGGGATGATAATATTAAAATCTACCTTATAGAAATAGGACGGGAGTTCATGGACTAGATACGTCTGGCTCAGGATAAGGACATGAGACGGGCTGGTGTGTACACGGTAATATATTTTCTGGTTTTGTATAATGTAGAGAATTTCTGGACTAACTGATGAACTATTAGCTTATCAGGGAAGGACTTGCTCCAGGTATTATTATTATTATTATTATTATTTAGTCGAACCTGTCGAGGTAGCAGACACTTTCGCAAATCACTTCACCCGTAGGCTATTATTCCAGTTTATTGTCCATTGATTTACCTGCTTATAAAAACAAATGTTCCTTATTTCGTTCATAAAATATGTGACTCTTCTATATCGCGTACGGACACAGTCGGAGACCTTGCGGTACGACTTGATTCAAAACTGAATTTTCACGCACCTGTAGACAATATTTTCACCCATACCGTAAATATGTCGGGATTCCTTCTATCTAAATCCTTTTCCTGTTTATACCCTTGATAGAGCTGATATTGTATTTAACACTAGTCGGACCCAAACGTGAGTATCCCTAAACTCTACGGAACTCTGTAACGTCTACTGACACCAAAGAGCTGGAAAATGTTCAGCAGAAGTTTGTGACTTCTGTGTCACTCCTGTTTTTTTACTCTTGGCCTTTGGTTACTTACGAGGACCTCCTTAAATTTCAACAGCTCCATACCCTGCACGGCAAAAGATTTCATCTTGATGTATTATCTTTCATTTCTGTTTACTCACGTTTAAAATCTTGCTCTCTTTTTTGGGTATTACTGGGATTCGAGTTTTTCCTCGCAATTTCAGAAACTACTCCCTGTTGTCTGTCCTGCTTATAAACTCTCCGTTTGCTAGAAGTTCTTCGGCTCCTAAGTTTGTCTTTAAAGATGTCGAAATCCATAGAAAACCCGTTACTTCAATTTAAAACAGATTCTATACAATTTTATGACTTTCTGTAATCAACTTAATGAATGTTTTCAGGGTTTAGGTTTTATTCTTCGAATGATTTATTTATAGTTTCTTTTTTTAACGTCGCTGTATTTGTTGCTTTTGTTTTGTTTGTTTAGTGTTACTTTTTTCGGCGCTTTCGCAAAATTGCGAAAAGCGACTGTTAGTTTCGCCATATCTATCCGTCCGTCTGTCCGTATGGAACGGCTCGGCTTCAACTGGACAGATTTTCATGAAATTTGATATTCGAGTATTTAAAAAAAAATTCGTCGAGAAAATTCAAGTTCCATTGAAATCTGAAAAGAGTAACGGGTACTTAACATGAAGACCAATATAATCTTTTCATCGTATCTCGCTCAGTTTTTCTTCTAAGAATAAAAAGTGTTCCCCACGAAAATTGTAGAGAAAATCGAAGCACGTATATGATATTCGATAACTTTTTTCGGAAATCGTGCAGTTTATGAGATAATGTGGAAAAATATGGTAGAGCGGGACTGGCCACAGATGACAATATGGCTCAGGCGCATTGCATGCTGGATATCTAAGGCTACAAACGCTCGCTCACAAAGTGTGTGACTTATTGCTTTTCCACGGCAGCAATGGTTGCACGAACGCGCCTCAATGTTACGTTATACGTACATTGACAGTCTTTATCATTTTTGCATTTTTATTTGTGTGTTTGTGTGTGTTGCATTTGTGCTCTGTGCTGGCTATCTAATTGGCGCTTGTGTTGTTGAGCCTGCATATGAATAAACACCTATTTAATGGAACTGAAATGAATTCAATTGAATGAAAGGAGATAAATGTGTATTGAGAATATAATAAGGAAATGCTGGTGATAACGACACGCTATTTATACGGCGAACGAGACATTTTTACGAGCAATAAGTTAGTTTGTCGCCGTCATTCAGACGAAGAAATTCAACACAGAAACACGCCGATCAAGAGCATTCTGTGATGCGATAATATAAACAGCCAACTAGATACAAAAATAATAGTTTTATTAATAATTTCCATCATCTAAACATGTTTCGGACGATAATTTCGCCCATCCTCAGGAGCACTAGACTGTGTTTACAGCTTGTGGTATAAAGCATTGTCAGTGCTTTATACCACAAGCTGTAAACACAGTCTAGTGCTCCTGAGGATGGGCGAAATTATCGCCTGAATCATGTTGAGCTGATTGTAATTATTAATAAAATTATTATTGTTGCATCTATTTGGCTGTTTATATTACTGTATCAATGATGCACGGTCACACAAACATCAGATTCATTCTGTAATGGTACGAAACCGTATAAAGTTTGCCTTGAGAGGGCTTCGCTTAATCATGCAACTACAGTCGCTGCAACTTTGACGTCAGAACACATCGACACACACGCAGACTCGTCTTGAAAATGGTACACTTGTTTGTATTTTCTTTTATTTTGCAGGAACTGGTTGCTTCGACGCCGAACCAGCGCAACTGGCGAGGCATACTCATCGCGTTGCTCGTCATCGTCGCCGTCCTTGGTCTCATTGTGTTCTCCATTGTGCTGTTGTCTCCGCCGGAGGAAGGGCCTCGAGTAAAAGGTCGAAAGTTTTCGCTGGACGATGTCCTCGGTCCACACTACAGAGCACGTCGCTTCAATGGCACCTGGGTCTCGGGTGAGTGTGCCTTCACTTACTGGTTATTCAATAACAGAATCTGCCCAAACGTTTCTTCTTTCTTCAGATCGTCTTTCTCGGGCTGAGCTTTGCTCGGTCGCTGTGGATGTTTCGGGAAACAGCGATGAGCTCATTAGAGAATTGGTGGTTTATTGACAAAGGTGGCTGCACTGATTGGTATCACTTTTTAGGTGCAATCACAAAATTGCCAAAAACGACTGTTAACTTCGTCATGTCTGTCCGTCCGTATGAAACAACTCGATTCCACTGGTAGGATTTTCATGAAATTTTATATTGGAGTATTTTTCGGAAATCAGTCGAAAAAAATTCAAGTTTAATTAAAATCTGACAAGAATAACCGGTACTTTACATGAGGACCAGTACACATTTTTTGATAATATCTTGCTCAGTTCCTCTTAGAACGAGAAATATTTCAGGCAGAATTTGTATAGAAAACAAAACACACATTTTATGTTCAATAATTGTTTTTTTCCAAAAATGCGCCTTAATGAGATAATATGGAAAAATAATGTAGGGCCGGACAGGCCACATTGTATTGCATGCTGGATACCTAAGGCTACAAACACACACTCAGACTACGAAATACTTATTGCTTTTTCACGTCAACAGTGGTTGCACAAACGCGCCTGAATGTTACGTTATACATACGTACATTGCCTGTCTTGTGTACTGTTAATAAGCACGATGTTATTGGTTCATCCAAATTCATTGTGCATTTTCTGTTTGGCTATCTGAGTGAATGAAGGTCACAGTAATTTAGTTGTTGTTTGTCCGCAGTGTTTCCTGTCCAAATGTATATTCGTCATTAATTATTTCTGCCGCTTATGTTAATGGTCATATATCACATTTGTAGCAATGATTAGTACCAACGCAGATCCAAAGTCACTTGCCGTTCTTCTGTTGTCAGCACCCATTTGGTACGCAACAGATACTAATGTCCTTATAATTCAGAAGTGGCCGGCTGAACAAGCTTCGAGATCCACTCTTTGTTCGACAGTTTAGGCAGAACCCATGCATTAATGAAATATAATACTTTTCCCCATATGCTTCGTATTGATGTTCGTCCAACTACAACAACAGATCCATTGAAGAGGAAACATGGTGGTTCCCAGAGCAGGTCTACATTCTCTAAAGAACAGATAAATCCCTTGCTCACGCCTGGAGTCCTGTCAAGTTTTACCGGTTTATAGACTGTAATGTGGTCAACTAGATTCTGGAATATCCTAGCTGCTGTCATAAATTGTGCGCAAAGTCCAGTGATCCTTCTCTGACAACCGTTCGTTATCTGTCCTTCCTGCCATATGTTCTCAGCAGATGCTACCGAAGACTCGTTCGATAGAATTCCTCTCATTGTGATTTTATTGCACTCTTCTTGGTCTAATTAAGCTAAAGAACACTGCCATACATTTCTTACTACTCCTCCATATTCTGGAGATCTTAGGCTTGCTTCTTTTCTCGGAGAGTGACCGTATTGTTTGAAGTACTTTGCGGTTTTCCACCCTTCTTCCAGTAAAATATGGGTGGACAATGGAGATTTCCTTTCGAGTGTGTGCCTGTTTGTAATAGTAATTTTAGTCTCATTCGACTCCATCCTTAAGAAGTAAGACATCTAGGGATGAATAGACTTTCTTAGCGGTAACGACCTGTACATCGAATCGGGTGTACACTTTTCCACTTGCAGCCTTGACATCACCTGACCTAACTGATTTTCTCCGTCCGATTCTCACTCCTTCTATCCAAATATTCTATTCAACCTCCTTTCTCCCATACCCTTAACCTTTAAAACTACCGGTAAGTGTCGATAAACTTAGCATCCGAAACTCTACAAGCTATGAGAAACTTCGTAACATTCAGATATCCTGTCGCATATCTACGTGTTCCACTGATTTCTTGAACAACGAGGAAAAAGAACAGAAATCTGAAACTCATTTTTCTGAAGCTAGAAGCCAGAACGTTCCTTCATTTATTTCGAAGTGCAACTCAATGAACAACCCAATTACCGCCCCTTCCTCGTTTTTACTGCATTACTTTCACACCTATCACGCATTTTTTCCCACATTACTTCGTTCAGACACGTACATTAAATTTATATATTTATATATATTACACATAGTTTTATTCTTAGAATTTTGTGGTGTAATTGGCCTGTTATACAGCACGAATATGCTTTTTACGGGTTTATTTTAGTTTCATTTTACTACCGCAAGCATACTTTCATATATCTCTCCTTAAAAGTATTTTATCTAACCTTTCCCTATTGGGGGATATGGTTATGAGGTCACAAATAAAGTTCAGTGTTAAAAACTCCCATAAACCGTTTAGTTAGGCCTTTTCCTTCATGCATTTTCCTCTTTCCCAACAGAAACTCTTTGCGGCATTCGAAACACACTGAAGCAATATAACTTTGCCCGTTCATAGACTGGAGCTCATATTTTACTGTTTATCCCGAGATGCCACATTTATTTCTCATTTACTGGAATGTAGCATGTTGCTGAGGATTCTCTCCCACAATTGTGCATTTTCCATTCGGTCGTCTTTTAATATCTCGTACAATTTTTACGATGTTCCACACGCATATGGACTTAATACGGCGTATTAAAATGAGGTTTTATTGAGTAGTTTAAAAAGTAAGAAATTAATAATAGAACTGGGGAAACGTAATTCGTATTTTACGCGCATCCTTTCTTCCAAATTATGTAGTATTGTTCTGTTCACTTTAGCTTTACTTAATTTGAGTTTATTTAAAACGTTTTGAACTCGTACGTTCGTGTAGTGGCCCCATACCTAAGAACGAATCCTACTTCACTTAAAATATGTTACTGCTTGAATTAATACCTTATGAGTCCTGTTGTTGTTGTTGTTGTGTTTATTTTTTATCTTTTACTCGCTTTCTTCTTCGGTACGCAGAATGTGATGAGCCTGTATATGCCAAGGTCACTGACGACATTTGGCAGGATATTAGCGAGGTATAAATAAGATATCGTAGGTGTACAGGACGTTAGGTGGGACAAAGGAAGCATTGAACGAATAATTCGGTGCAGAATCTTCTGTCTTCTAGTTGACTATCCAAAAATATACAAATTAAAATATACAGAGCTGTAGTTTTGCCTTTTGTTTTGTATGGGTGTGACGACACTTGGTCTGTCACATTGAGGGAGGAACACAGGCTGAGGGGGTTCAAGAATACGGTGCTGAGGAAGACATTTGGGCCTAAGAGGGACGAGGTAACTGGGAGTGCAGAAGACTGCATAATGAAGTTTTGTGATCTGTAATCCTCATCAAAAGGGGACCGCGGTAGCACAGTGGTTAAGGTGCTGTGCTACAAATCGGAAGGTCGCTGGTTCGATCCCAGATGGTGTCAATGGATTTTTCATTGATATAAAATCCTTCTGATCGCACTATGACCCTGGGGTCGACTCAGCCTCTAACTAGAAATGAGTACCAAGAGTATTTGCTGGGGGTAAAAGCGGCAGGTGCGTAAGGCTGACAACCTACCACCATCCTGTGCCGTTGTCACGAAATCTGGGAGCCTTAACTTCCTAAGGAACCCTCTGGGCCTGTCCAGGCCTGTAATGGGACTGTTTTACCTTTACCTTTAATCATCATCAGATATTATTCGGGAGATGAAATCAAGAATAATGAGACAGGCAGGGCTTGTGGCACGTGTGGGGGCGAGGAGAGATGTATACAGGGGGTTTTGGGGAGACGGATATGCAGTGTCTTTAGTGATATGCAGTGTCTTTAGTGATATGTAGTGCCTTTAGTGATTTGCGGTACGTTTTTGCGTTTAATTATTTGGATGTAACCTGCAAATTTATTGCCTTCGCTATAGTTGTATTCTTTGATATGGGAATAATACGTTTACAGTTTATTTCCAAACAAAACTGCACAATTCAAATGCCATTGGTCTTATAGTTGTCGCTATCAAAGTGAAAGATAAACAAAATTTCCGATCAGTCTGCGTATTGTTTTACAGTTCACCTGTTACCTATCTCAAAATCTGTCACCTGCAAATTAAAGGATCCTGTATTAAGTGGTTATGTTGTCCCTCCCATTTCAAAAGAATGAAGGGTATTAAGAAGTACGAAGTTGAGACGACCTCCTTTGCCATACGTTCGTACCAAATGTCGTGTCAAGTTGTCGTTCGTCATGTGCAAGGACGAACACAGGACTGTGTGTGATAGAAGAAAATGGACCTGTAACTGTGTACAAATTCCATGATCTGCTAGACTTTGCCCGTGGTTTATTTCCACTTTGAGCAGCTGAGCGTCTGCTTTTTCTGCCCGTGTTACGAAGACCGCTGGCCTGGCTTCCCACCTCGTCGTATTCTGTCTGATTTAACGAGGTGAATATTTCTCTTGTACATTCGAATGTACGGTACGTGTTTGGTTGAGAGTCCAAATACGCTTTTGAGATCTTGCATATTTTGCTGACCTTGATATGAATTTATTACACGTACTGTTTACGTGCTGTTGCCTTCGTGGTCAGCATTAATGATAAAAATAGAGGAGTGTAATTTCCGGTTAGTTAAATAAATATGGCAATGAGCAAACCACCTTTTGAATTCTTGGTCATTGTTTTGGACGTGAGAAATTTGAGAAGCATCAGTGTGACTTACAGGTCCAATCCTGACTGAAATACAGCACCAAAGTTCCATTCAAAAATGTTAGTATATTTGCCTGTATACTCTCTAGGTGCATCATTCCCGTTGTGTTAAAAGCAAATAAGGAGGGGGTGGGGTACGTCAAAACACAGCTGTCTTGTATCCTACTTTATTATGCTGACGACGACATGTTTCGGCCACTGTGGGCCATCTTCAGGTCACAAAAATGTATATATGTATATACATATGTATGTATGTATAATCCAACCGACAACGAGAACTCGTTGAAAGTTTAAAATATGCACCTGTGCTATGATCATACTATGTATAGTTTTCCTCTATATACATTTTTTGACCTTAAGATGGCCCACAGTGGCCGAAACATGTCGTCGTCAGCATAATAAAGTTGGATACAAGACAGTTGTGTTTTGACGTACCCCATATCCTCCCAGTTGACTATATACCACTACAGTATTTCTGTTCGGAATTCGTTACTTGATTTTTGAAGATGACGTATTCATAGAGTCAGCGATACGCGACATCACTTCCTGATTATACGTTTACATTTTGCAATAAGTCCGTTAAACATTTTGCGAACCTTTGGAGTTGTACTTATATTCGCTTATTTGTTAGTTCTCGTGTGGCGGATGCAGTACGTGGCTTAGAGCTGCAGCCGTCCCCAGATATTTAGAATGAAGATTCGTAAACAGCCGACGGGTGATGGTCATCTAACTGGAGGTTTAGGCGTGGGGGCTAACAGACTGTCACGGCAAATGGTCCTGCAAGTTACGAATTGTTAAAAAAAGATTCAGTGGCTTGGATGGATTTTTAAACGGACTTTTGTAGTCCTAATGTTTAGAGGGGTGTTAATATTGAACAGCGGCACTCGTGAAATAGCTTGTAAATGTGTGGTATTTATTCGTCTGGTTTAGGATCAACGCCAGCTGCAGAATCTTGTGAACACTGTACTTAACATGCTGACCTCGTAAAAGGAGGGAAATTTGTTGACTATTTGGGCGGTTGTTGGTTCGTCAAGACGTAATCTGCTGCACGTATTGAATTTGGACAAATATGCTTCTTTCCTGCAAAACACACACACACACACACATACACACATACATACATACACACATACAGATGAGTTCGTGTCCGACGTATTGCACTAGTTTATATATAAAGGTTACTTCTACATGTTTCGGCCTTAACGTACGACCATCTTAAGGGAGTACATGTTGTCCAAGGGTCATATCCAGTTCACATATATCATCGTCGTTTGTATAAGGTAAAACATAAATTGAGTAAATGGAGTAAGACATATTTATGTACATATATAGACATTGTCGTAAGTGAAATATGTGTTGGGCTAGATTAGTAACTGTTGCATCCAAGCATATTCACTTCCAGTCAAATTTTAGTCATAAGCCCTCTATGTACTTTTTACTTTAGATGCCGGACTGCTGGCTAGAATTCAGTATTCGGAAGGTTCTGCGACCGGACACCTCGACACAGGTTTTTCTTGGTTTCCCTGTGTCTATAAGCAAATGCTGAGATGGTTCCCAAGATTCCAAGTTGCCACTACATGCTTCTCACGTAGCCCTCCATTTCATATTTTGTGTACATGCAAATAACCACTGCCACCAGTTGACAACCCAAGTGCAGTTTATTATTATTATTATTATCATCATCATCATCATCATCATCATCTCCTTTATGCAGGGTATTTATACTTATATTCCTGAGGCAAACTATGTCCCTAGGGAATAGAGTGTTGCAGCTATTCAGTTGTTACCATTCACAGTGCTTATATCGCTAGTTCCTGTGTTGACTCTATGGTACTTTTACATTAGCACTTTCCCAGATATGTGTGCAGTGCCCAATATGGCTGTTTTATATAGTTCCTTGACTTCATGGTTTCCTGCTATGTTGCTCACGTATTTTCTAAATGACTTTGAAATAGTCCCAGTCACCCCTATTATTACTGGTATCACCTTATTATTATTATTATTATTATTATTATTATTATGTGTTTTTCATGGACGAACACTCTGCACTTTGTACATTGTTCCGCTAAGACCGTTAGTTAAGACGGCAACACGTATTGGTAAGTTTTGTGCGTGAACGGGTGCAGTAAGCTGGAAATAAATTCGTCTGTGTACATATTTAATTATTAAAGTAGTTAATTCCTAAGTTAGCCTAAATTCTAACCAACATTGGAGAGGTGAATTTGTTTTCTTGATGACGAAATGTTCTTCAGCTGGCTTAGTGCTGTTAGAAAACCTGAGGAAATTTTGTAGTAAGCAAAAACACTCATGTATTTTTAGAGTCTTACGTCTTGTACTGCGACACGTAAAGATAAACTTCCGTAGCTTTCCAAAATTTTGTCGATTCATCATATACTTTTAGTATGTTATGTACTGTTTTGTGCACGATGCGGGGCGTAGCGAACAAAATAAAAGCCAACAAGCACGTACAACAGAATTTGAAGCGGTTTCAAGGGAAGGAAATATATACAACCTTCGCCGTTAAAATATGTCTCCTTTTCCTACTAACCGATTCAGAAACGACTGGTCCTCATCATCCGTTGTCAATTCGACTCAAGAAAGGGCTATGTAAAGCAAATCGCCTTTCAGCGGGGAATTCTCACCCATATTAAGTGATGTAGATGTGGAATAATAAGAAATGCAGTGCTGTGCACATGAACAGTAATCACAAGTGGTGGCGAAAAATACCACCACTTGCGAAAAACGTGTCACTTCCCAGGTCTACCAGCTCGTAACGTTAAAGGACAGTATTACTGCACTGAGCAGCCAATTGCAATTCTGAAGTGATTGATCTCATTGATTTCGTTTGCTTCGCCTTTCTCCCAGCCACGAGTAGTTATTTCTAAGCGTCATTATGAAGGACATTCACGAATGACTTGAATAAAAACATGAAATACAGTTAATTATTAATTTAAATATTACAAACAATGAACTTGTCCTTAACAAATGCTGTTTTCAGGTTATGTTTCTACGTTTATCATAAATTGATCGGTAATAACTGACAGCCCAGCAGTTATAATTACACAGACACAGACACTGTCACAGACTGCAGCAGTGGACACAATAATTACACAGACACAGACACTGTCACAGACTGCAGCAGTGGACACAATAATTACACAGACACAGACACTGTCA
>Ga0123355_10012677_pt1 | contig 13069 bp, 9 predicted proteins | sample TergutEmb28metaG_3_FD_89872 | JGI IMG/M metagenome (GOLD analysis project Ga0123355, IMG submission 89872) | Embiratermes neotenicus P1 segment gut microbial communities from Petit-Saut dam, French Guiana - Emb289 P1 | ecosystem: Host-associated > Arthropoda: Insects > Digestive system > Gut ... | reverse complement strand
GTTTTTTTTTAAAATTTTTTTAAATTTTTTATTTTTAAGGTTTTCCATTTGTCTTTTAATAAAAAATCTCAAAAAAAAAAAAAAAAAAATTTGAAAAAAAAAAAAGAAAAAAAAAAAAAAAAAAAATTTTTTTGGGGGGGGGGGGAAAAAAAAAAAAAAAAAAGAGAGAGAGTTAAAATTTCATGCATTATTCACCATAAACACCATTCCTAATGTTCACCCAAGTCAACTGCATTCACAACTTGTACATTACCTGTAAACCTAAAACCACTACAGACTTCAGCAAGTGGCATAAGTAAGAGGACACAAACAGCAGAAAGCTTCATACTAGCAGTAGTATATTTTCTAACAACCACATTATCATTATGAATGCCACTACAAAACAGTGAATTGTACACAAGTAGTGGGACAAGCAAAAGTTATCTTCACTTGTGTAATTTGGAGAATATACACCGATTAGTCCATTTCTTTACAGCATCATATCATATTCAAACACATTTATTATATGCCATGTAAACTGGTAAACAGTTCAAAGCAACGTAGTGCCTTCGTCTTCCAGGTCAAGCAATCCATGAAGACTATATACCTCTATAACATAAGCAGCTATTTACCAACGGACACCGCAAAACTTCCCAGAACACCTAAATCTTCAACAACACTTCTGTAAGAACATCAAATCATGCACCTTGTTTTCAACTATAAATAAAAGATAAAAAGGTTAATGTCCACCTGACATGCCTGTAATTCCATAGATATTCCAAGAAAATTTAGTAAACAGAATGCTACAATGCATGGAATATTCAGATCTAAAATTTTCTTACTACTAATGTGCATTCTGTACCAGACTACACACACTCTGCCAAACTTTTACAAACACATGGTACCATATGTACAATTATTATTCTAGTCACCAGACTATAGAAATGTGTTTGTTATAAAAGGGGTGTGTGTTGTCATCTGTGCAACACAATGACTGGCATATCGATATCATAAATTATTCACAATCTTAATCAGAGTTAGTTAACTTTCTGCACTATTAATTACAATTACTAAGATGCACAATCCTTCACAAATCTGAAAGTTTATTGTGGTCACCCAAAAACAAAAACCAATATAAATGAGTACATGAAGTTACAAAAGGCATGCAGAAAAATTATACCTCAACAAATGAACAAGAAAATATGTATTCTGATGTTTAATTACTTTCAGGGTGCAATTTACACACACAGTTTAAAGTTACAATAATACAAAGAAGCTCAACCCTCACTAAAGTTAGAAAAGAAAAGGTAATCACACGAAAAATGGAAATTCTTAATCATCTAAGGTCACAAAATTTTGTACTTGAATGTCAGTTTGTTAGAATTTGAAAATATTATATAGTCATGCAGAATATTTAAAAAAAAACAAACTTAGGATGTGCCTAAAATATTATACCCATGCCCCACTGTTTCTGAGAGTTTCCCCACTGTTCAGCAATCCTGTATTCAATTCAAATTTGAAAAACAATGTAACTAATATTCCTTAGTCACTCTGAGTATCAGCTGTATTTAACCTGTTCATCTCCATGGTCCAACACATTTCTTTGAATAACAATCACATTCAGGTAAAGATACAGTTGTACTTAAACACGTCATGAATGTCATATGTGGCAGTGGAAGTACACCTCTGCTCTTATCAACCCTAGCATTAGGAACCCTAGTAGACACTTTGGTGGGCCACCGAGCTGGTCAGTATGCTATGGAGAAAAGAGAAATCTCTTGCTCCTGTCATGAATCAAATGATACCATCAACACAACTTTAATGACATTAATGCTAATCAGTCATATTAATACGGCAGCAACATAATGCAAATAAGCATCACCATTTTCAGGCCATCCAGTATCAAAAACGTGGAAATGTTACAATTGCATTAAAATATGTGTAAAATATACTGAGATCTCAAATGTAATGTTTCTTAGTCTCACCCACAGCCTAGTAACAACACCAACTATGGTATCCAGGCTCCTAAAACCCTGTTCCATTCAATTCTAAACAACAGAATCTTGTTCCTATAAATAAATGGAAATGCCACAGAAACTATCCATAGATACATTTACGGTCTATTTAATGCCAATGTATTCACAGCTACAGAGTTATTTTCAAACAGGGGCTTAGCAGGTCTAAGCACTCCAGAATATGGAGCATCAACAGTCACCACGCAACAATAATGTCACCCATGCTACAGTGACCATTTCTGCAGTACAACATGCAATGTATAATAGTTAATGTCCACTTCCTGAACAGGTTTGTAGATTCTATGGGCAGGTTCTGCTGTAAGTTGTACATTCTGTATATGGCATCAAATGCTAGCATGATTGGTAAACTGGACAGAATGTAGAAGGAAACTGTTGTGACCTAACTTGAGGCATAATCATGGCGTTCATATTCTTAGTTATAATGGACAGTTTCCCAATTGACATTGGAAACAGACACCTCCTTAACACAAAAGCATTACCACCTGACCAATATGTGCACGGTCTGTACAAAGACACTGTACAGTAAGGCACAAAGGTGTCAGCAATATACCTGCCCAGCAGCTTCACAAGACAAGAATATACTGGTACATGCCAACCACGTGTGTTAATGCTTAAAACAAATACTTAACTCAAAAGTCAGTCAAAAATATCTGATTATGGAAGATATACTACAGCAGACCAGGTAAAGCATCCACAGAGAAGCCGTAATTCAGCACGCCTCAAACAACAAACTCACAAAACAAAATGTTATTCTGACACTTTGCTTTTCAACCATTTAAATTAAGTAAAGTATGACCATCAGACTATTACTGAAACAGTCCACTAACAACTTGTTACTGCCCAAAAATTACAACTACTTTAAAATGACACAGTGACTTGGTAGTACCCACATTATCAAAATACGCTGACAGCACTGTAAACAAGACAACACCATATCAGTTTACCTATTTGTGTAAATATAAAGATGATTTTAAACATTTTGGAGAAGAAACTTCCCTTATCCAACCAAACTATTTACATGAAATCACGCATAATGTAATTTATCCATCATACGGTATACACATAATCATGAAAACAGAATTAATTTAACAATATGCACAAATATTTTATGTAGTATTTATATACATGAGTTGGCACATGAACTAGCCTGTGTGGCTTTCCTGCTTGCTCCGAGCATAAATACGAAATGATCCTCTCACTGAAGGCACAAAGACTATTCCACTACAGCCACCATTTACAGACACATCCTGATGAAGCGTCACACCAAACACCTTGTAAAAGGGCAATCTATATCACATAAGGTACTGACAGTTGCAAACCCTGGTGTTCATGCACAATGCTCAAAAATAGTGAATACATTCTTTAACATGTCCACAGGAATAACTGAAATCTCCACGTGAACGTTTTTTTCTAGCTCATAAATGGGGGTCCTTTGAGATCATCGTCTCAAGAAATCTTCCAACTACCCTCATTTTACAGGCAACATCTCACCTCAGTCCTTGTTAACTGATTGACAAATGCACTGAACACTGCAAGGTACATCTTTGTGTGCATGGTGTAGTGAAAGAATATGGGAGCAATAATTTGGGTGAAGAAAACAGTAAACCACATGCCAATTTTTGTACAATGCTATGGCTCCTAACAGACTAGACATGAATTTGCCACCACCCACAAACTTGTATTTTGAGAGTTCCTGTATCCTCTTGAGATAAAACCATTCTTCAATTGTAAACGACATGAGATCTACAATCCTAGGTAGCTGCACAATCAACTGTTGCATCTATGCACAAAAACAAAGGTCTTCTTCCCATGTGCCCCCACACATACATGGCAAGGGTGCAGGCTCACTTTCATGGCAGTCATTTCATGTGTCATGTAGGGAAGTTGGGTCTCTTGGGAAAGTTTATGCAATGATTTGGTGAGCAAAGCCAACAATCATTTTCAGCTGATAATACAGTTTCAAGCCCCCTGCAGTCCAATCCAAAAGGCTTTCCATTATCCCTGATTTCCTCGCCAATTTTGAAATACATAATTTTTATGGCGTTGACATACCCAAACCTTGTTCTTAAATGACCACTACAACTCCCTGAATGATCCCGTTTGCCAGTATGTGCAAAAGAAGACCACAGACTCTCCGGTTGGATGCACCTTTCTGTCACAAAAATGGAATGCAGCCTAGCTATCACACAGCACCAAATAATCCAAGAATGGCCTGAACAGTCTACTACAGTCTGAGGGGGTAAAGAGATACTGTTTCACAACAACTGATCAGCACAACGGCATAAACAGTGGACTTACTGATGCAAGGGCTGAGTTTCTGGCCAGAAGATTAGTCTGTATATTAGTTATTTCTCAGTTACTTCAAAACAGTGCTTACACAGGCTCTTCAATGTCGAAATAAAATCTATGAAAGTACTCAGGGTATGAAAAGAAAGTTCCATTTATGAAACTGTATTATTAAATACCATTTGTGTGATTTCAGGCTTCTACTGCGAAGTAGATGTGAATAGTGCAGTTCTAAAGACTATTATTTGCTTACACAATTCATTTTAGAATACCTAAAATGAAAATGGCAGAAAGAGTTCACAATCAATGAATCTCCTTCCCCAATCTTACATTCATACCCACAGAATAAATTTCACCACCCTCTAATGCTTGTAACAGTAATGCCAACCACCTGATGTTAAGATAAACACATTTATTAATAGTAAAAATTAAATACGAGTCTAAATGTTATATCACTCAAAACTCTAAATGTAAATAAAGAAATAAATAAAAGCAATTAGTTACTTTTTTCTCTATGTTAATCACCAGATCCTCTGGTATGGTTCACCACTTGTACTTTAAAAGCAGCATTAATTTGTAATAACAAATACCATAAGAAGCACCTGTAAGAACCTACAGCCTACTGGCATTCATTTGCATGATTTACCTGCAGACATAATTTGACATGAAGTTTCAAATGTGTCTGCCATCACTTCCATATGAAGAGGAAGATAAAGACTTGTGTAGTATGAACAGTATGTAGCCAATATTATCCAACGATGCAAAACCCCCACAGAACTACAACGCATAAAAAACAGATACAATAAAGTCACTGGAATATTCTCACCAATTGATCTGGAAGAGTTTCAACATTAAAATGAATACACATCCCTCTGAACATAAAATTTAAATGACAATATACAAGCAAAATTCCTTGACAATGAACCAGGAAATAGGCAGCCATTACTGCAACATCAAACATCGAATTCCAAAACTACAAATTTGATATGTTCACACAGCTAAACTAGAGGACTTAAATGTGTAATATTGTACATGCTGTAGGCATTAAAAGTAAGTTGTTATTAATATGAATACAGAACGCCAGATTTGATAGTTGATACTTCAATTAGCGTGTGTACAAAAAAAAAAAAAACTGAGTTAATACTTGCTTATATCCTGCAAAAAGGATACACACTTTAATGTAAGGACATGTATGTGATATTCTGTAATAATACCAATGATTTATGCCCTTCACCCTCTTATGAGAGGGGACATTTAAATCAGGTTCTGGTACAGTGCTGATGAGTATTAAATCAGAAGTGGAATAACTAAATCAACATTTATAGTTGTTGACAACCGCACATTACACTCTCTAAACCAAAGAGAACCGGGTAACCTTAAAATCAAAGTTAACATTTTAAGCCTCAACGCATTCTTACATGCACAACCCCATAACACAACCCAGCCAGCATTTTCTCCTTACCCTCCCAGTTTCAACTACACAACTTCTATGTGGTCCTGACTTCATTACTAATAAAACACCCAGAAATCTTCCAAAAATGTCACTTGTATGATCAAATAAGCATAAGTGGTCTTCCAGGTTTTTACACTCTCTAGTTCACCGGTTTGATCCGACGCTTGGAAGGAACATGCTGGTCCCTTCTTCAAGGCACAAGTAGCCACCTGAAACAAATTCAGCCACCCTGAAGATGGAGGCAGTTTGTTCCTCTGAAATAGCGTAACAAACCCACTATAATACGTGGTGTAAATACCCATAAGACCATTATATCAATAACATCTACTGCAAAAACCGGAAAACTTAGTATAAACTGATATCAAAACATCCAATCAAGAAACAACAGGTGAGACCCTGTGCTGGCAGAACTCTTGAAACTTTTAGTACCAGGAGCCCCATGAAGAGTTTCCAACACATCCTATGCATTCACTTTGTCATTAATCAGCCACCTGTACAGAATATAACAAAACATAAATATAACATGACTACAGATGATGTACTCTGTAACATGGTACACTAGCATCATCAAGGCGTTCTTTACTTTCAAAATGTCATACGATTTCACAGTACCCATGTAAATGGAATTTCATTAATGCCCATAAAAGTGCAGCCTGTCCTCCAATTTTCATGAAACTCAGAAATGCTCAACAGCATTGCTTGCAAATCTGTTACACCAAATTTCATCCAAATTGGACAATAAATGTACAAAACAGGGAACAGAAATAATTTACACCACAAAATAAAGTATGTCTTTCACTGAGCTGATTTTCACGAAGCTTACAACTACCCAATACCATGATGTGTAGTTGTTCTACAATGGATTGTATCACAGTTGAATGAAAAATGTATAAAATACAGGCAAAATTTCATTTAAGCCCCTATAGATAAGTACAGCTTTTCTGCACCAATTTTCATGAAACTTATAACTGCTCAAAGGCATTATATGCAGACCTTCTAAATCGAATTTCACCTAAATCGGCCATGAGATAAAAAAATAACAATCAGAAATACATTAACACCCTTGAGTAAAATATGGCTTTCACTGCACCCATTTTCATGCAACTCCCAGCTTCTCAATGGCATCATGTTGGTACTTTTTTATGCTCAGTTTCACCTAAATTCGCCAAGAAATATGGAAAGTGGAGTAGAAATTTATTTTTGTCCTAAGCAAAGTTTGACTGCCACTGAGCCAACTCTCAAACCCCCACACTTGCCTGAAAAGGTTTTTGCAATTTAAAGAAAAAAACTTCCTACACCAAACTTGACAAAAGTCCCTCGAACAGTTTGGGCACTGATACTAGGTCACAGACGTAAAGGCAGATAGGAATGGTTGCCACATAATGTGTTCATTGTTTGACTTCATAAAGCATGCCAAACAATAACATACCAAGAACTCAGTTACTTTTTCAACCCACTTTACTACAACTATTATACCTGCAGCATGTGAAATCATTTCAACACAGTTCACTTGACTCATGTTCCACTCTAGTTCACACATACATTGGATTCTTCTGGTTGTTAGCCACATATCCAGGACAGGCAAATCCCTATTCAAACCAATCCACAACATTCAACCTTAATTAGGTACCACGGGTGTCTCTAGCCTAAAATTAGCCAACATCTTTCGAAGTTCCTACCAGCTTGCCTGTCACAAGATCACACGCATAAATTCTTAGGACTGCAATGAATATGTGATGTGCTGAAGACTGTCCCTGCCCCCATATTAACCTTGACTTCTCATGACAGATGTACAGACACTCTCAGATATGCTGGAAATTAATTCCATGCCATTATATGAATCTTAATGAACTCAAACAATATTACTGTAAAGGTTACACATCTGGTATCCTACACCAACATTATGCTGAGCAATTACCTATTGCCTGATATTTGATACACACACAACATTCCAGAAAGAGGTTTCACTCAAATCTTTAGGTATAATTAGTTGCCATTACACCAAAAATTGTTTTAATTTTGAAATAAATGGCACTGAGTATATGAGCAACTGTTAGCTTTTCAGGAAGGGCTCTGCTCTACGGATTTGTAAGCTGGTTAGTGGCAATGGTTGGGATGGAACACAGAATCCAGTAACCAAGAAGTCCCAGTTTCGATCTCAAAGAACGACATTACTCTTACAATAAAACAAAAGCAATAAAATATCTGTCAGTATGATTGCAACTAATCAACTGAAGACAAAGTGTGGAACCAATTTCCAAACATACTTGTACATGTGACAGACATACCTCAGACAATCCCAACATTATGTTGGTAAAATGGATCAGTCATAAAACTTATACAAACATGGCACATCACTGTTTCAACAAAATAAACATCTACAGAATACCATCCATCCAGAGATTTCTTTCATAGGAATGAATGAATAAATGAATGAATGAATGCACTCTGCCAGTGACAAATATACCACAAGTTCATAAAAAAGGAATGCAGTTGCTTTCACTGGCATGTGTACACAGATGTTACAACATTAAAGCTGAGTTTGTGCAACTGTTATGCACACTGCATTAACACTACAGTGCTTCTGGTGTGTACAGAGAACATCACATTGTCTCATTAATGAAAGATAAACTTAAGGTAAGCAGAACCTGGGCAAATCTTCTGTCTGAGTGGTTGCCTTCAAAAGCATGGCAATAATATCTATGTATAAGGATGGCCCAACAGTTCAGTTCATAAAATTATTGATCAAAACTAATATTGCTACCTTGGTGATAACTTGAAAACCCTGAACTACACTTGTCATATGATAAAACATCAAAATATCTACAACATGCCAATTAACCACAAAGCCTGCCTTGTTACTGAAAATGCATGCAATACACAAGTTCAATGAATAAGGCCAAGAATACGGGGAGGGGGGAAAGTGTTACTAACTGAACTGACCAATGAAGTTTACTTTTCAACATTTATAACAAGACACTTTCATTTTGAAATCAACTGTTGTTCTTTTGTATGAACTGGTTTTTAACTTCACAAGTTCCCTAATAGCATCTTGAACCTTGAAGACAGGACTGATAAGCTGTCCTAAAATATCAGTAACTAGCTACCAATCAATGCTGCATAACATCCCAGAACAGCAAAGACCTCAATACTGTTCTATTATACAATACCACATTGAATATATGGATTTCAATCCACGTCATATAAATCAAATATCAAAATTCCACACACAGATATACAAAATTTCAAACTGTAGCTGCTATAATTTTAGAAAACATAAACTCCTTTTCTCTTAGGTGCAGATCAACTGCTATGCACAGGAAGTAATTGACCTACTTACTGTTGTGAATACAAGTCTTCCTGTGCAGACAGTTGGTGTACTCGGTTTCCCCTGATTGAGAAAAGAAAGGAAGTATGATAAAAACTAAAGTACTTTCAAAATTATTTTAGCAAATCATAAATGACAGTAGGATAAATAAAAAGAGAAGTACCTTATATATGCACATATGAGAAGCAACTTGTATCCTTCTAACTGAAAAACTGGACAACCTAATCATCAGGATATTTAAAATTAATGTGTTTCTCAGTTATTTCTGACACACATAAGTCTTTCACTTCTGCACCACAGATTTATGATCATTACATTTTTTCATTTAATTTTAAAAGAAAATTTTTCCCTCAGTTCTGTGATCATTAAACAGAATTCAATGTTACTCTCATTCATTCTACACTCATAACTGAGTGCCTACCTTCTTCCGTAAGTTAAAATATTACTCTGAATATGTGGCTCCTCATCACGTGATGTTTAAAATTTCCTGTGTTTATCGTAATGAGAAAATGCAGTACTCTTAGGAACAAGAGAGGTGGATGTGACTAAACATAAATCTAACACACTCTTAATACCATTTTATATAATCACTCATTTCCCACCATTCTTCTATCAAACTTTTTATGACTTAAATCTTCACATAGCATTGTCAAAGACGCATAAAAAATTTACTCATTATTTGTTGTCATTTCTAAATGCAGCTAAACTATACTACCTTTGATTACAGCACCTGATGGAAATCCATTACAGATAAAAAAAATAATGCTAGCTGGAAAACTTTCATGGTAAAATGTTTAACTCTAACTAGAAAACCACCCCCTGAGAACGGTCAATGACTTGTTATTGAACACACACGTGTATTTATATTTTACCTTTGCTAGGCACTTCACCTATCACTTTACCTGGCACACATTTTTAAGCTATTCATTATACAGGACGTTCAGGTGGTAAATTACACAAATTTCCAAACTATTTCACAAGTATGACATTTTTAACAAAAATGATATAATATTGCAATGTTCCTAAAACATTGCATGCTTTTAAGATTAAAAAAAGTACTGTCTCAAGGACAGCTCTAAGTACATTAACTGCTTCTCTGTAATGATGACCTGTTATTGTATAAACTGTTGAAGTGTTATACAGTATTTTAAAATGTTAGACAATATAGTGTAATTGTTTAGAAACTACCCTAATATCAAATGGACACTTAAACTGTACTGACAGATGCTATGGTGATTTCAGGCTTCTGTCGCAGTGTAAATGAGGTCTTCGCTCTTCTGGGATGAGAAGTAGTGTTGACTGGTATTTATAACTAACAATCAACACTGTGTAACTTTCCAGAACAGTGAAGACCTGACAAGCACTACTAATTTGGAATATATTATTTACTAATTTTACATTTTCTATTTTCTGGCTTCAGTGTGTTCACGGTATGAACCATAAACAAACACAAACTTACAGACTGCTCCAATTACTGTGTACATATACACCTAAAATAAATCATACACTGACACATTTATGACAGTGCTACTACATACTGGAGATGATAATAAGGGGAGACTGTTTTATGCAACTGTGCACTCCCTGACAATGGGCCAGTGAGGCCTGAAACATGGAGCAGCTGACCTATTAAAACACTATTGTAATTATAACAAACTGTGTGCATTTGTTGGTTTACACTACAACAATTGTATTCTTTACTGTGTACCAAATCTGTAATTTAAATAAAAAAACCACACCACTATGACACAACTTATCAATGTTCTTCTATATTAAATACTAATTCCAGCATCTTTGGGTCCGGGCCATCATCAGCGAGTACACTGCTGATGCCAATCATATCAACTCAGGCTGCACTGACTTGGTCTGGAAGGAGCCATGACACTCCCAAGTGCCCACATACCTTACAATTTCTCTTCAAACTCATTCATATACCCAGGTGAAAAATCGCCATGAAGTTAATTATACATAATGTGCCAGCAAACTACCATCTTAAGCTCCTGCTACTGTACTGCTGTGTTATTTCTTGTATCAAAATGCCACATGTGAGATACCATTGGAACAGTAAGTGCCCATACCAATATGAAAGTGGCTGTGCATACAATGGAATATATTCTGGCATAATTTCAGGATGTTACAGTGCCATACTGGAAAGACTATTCACACAACTGTAAAACAACGGGACACGGTAACCATTCAACACAAAACAATAGCAAATTTTGAGGGCCCAATGATGAAGAATTAGATAAAAATGATGCTGGACCCTCAGCGCTTTGCACAGGAGATCAGGTTTCAAAAACATCAGCCCATACTGCCACAACATCCTTAAAATTGAAACCATGCCAGACAACAGCATTGTGCATGGCAGCTGTTAAAACCTGAATGGATTAATACTGAACAGAAACTATACTCCACACTAGCTCTTAGTTTGTTGAGGCTACCACCACTACAAATCTATCAGATCAGAGCTGAAGTACAGTCCCTCTCTCCCTCCCTCCTAAGACAGGTAACAGTATTTGGGTAGCCATCAATCACACTCCACTAACATATTTTGACATTCTGTGCCAGAACTTAACATTTGGCCTAGAATTTACAATTGAATGCATAATATAAAAGGTAACTGAAAAGAACTGTACCTACAAATCAATAAATTAAGACCAGGAAAGAACCAAACATGTTCCAAATGTTTACAGAAGACATCACTATTATTCTGAATTGGTTTCAGATATATCAACAAAATCATTGGGGATTACATTGTTCTACCTTACACATAGTCTAAAACAAACAGGACACTGACAGAGACTGAAAGACACAGTGTTATGTTTCCAGAACCCATGAAAATAAAATGAAGAAAACAAATCATCCACATTCATAACCGACATTGTCAAAATTACTGTTGTAAACTTAATAGGCAATGGACGGTCACATGTGGAAAAGTTACTGATTCAAAGGCAATATATACATATATAATTCTTCACATACATATACATTTATGAAGTGTGTAATTACAATTCCTGTATCTGGACTATTTTTTGTATTTTGACATACTGGCATCACTGACATTAATCCTGCCAGGAAGCATAATAGTAACAATGCTGTTAACACAAAATACAGTAAGCACTGCCATAACGCATAGGCAAAGTTGTTAAACGTAATAATTGATAAAAATCTCCACATCCATACCAGATTTAATCAAAATGAATGTTCTAATTATAAAAGGCATTGGACAGTCACATGTGGGAAATTTACCAATCCAAGGGGGATATACAGGGTGTTTCACGACTTTAGGGCATAACTGCAGGAGGTGATTTCCTAGGTCTCTGTGATCAAAAAAGTTCATATAAACATGTGTCCGATTTTGGACGGTTACGGAGTTATGGGCATTTTTTAATTCCCGTACACGCACTCTTGTGAACCGTGTTATGGAACCAGCTGGCAGATGATGTACTCAACTTGGTGGCTTATCGCTTGCGTTGCTAGCTTTATTTTTGCCACAAGACTCACACACCCAGCTGCAAATAGTTCAGTGACCATATCACGACACTGGGAAGGTATTTAAGGTGGGGTGGCTGGGTATTCGCCTGGCCAGTGTATACTGCATGACTCAGCTACTACTACGTATTCAAAAACCCTTATCACTAACATTACAGTAACTGTGCCGGCTGCTGATGTTCAGAACAGCACTGCGATAGTTTCGTAAAGGCATGGGAGGTAGAAGCGACAGTGTGGAGTGGCTGTTAGTCCCGTATGTATGCTCATCTTAGTGCGTCTGTTACGTTCACGATGCCATTTACACGTGCAGTTGCAAAGTATGCAGATATGATTTATGTGTAGGGTTTTAGTGACGGTAATTTAGTTCAGGCTGTAGCTGAATATCAGCAACGTTTTCCGAACCATAGAATACCAACCCGAAGAGTGTTTACTCGAGTTTACCAGACATTGCGAGATACCGGTACACTTCCCGGCGTTCACATTGCAGCCGAGCGT
>Ga0123355_10012675_pt1 | contig 13070 bp, 12 predicted proteins | sample TergutEmb28metaG_3_FD_89872 | JGI IMG/M metagenome (GOLD analysis project Ga0123355, IMG submission 89872) | Embiratermes neotenicus P1 segment gut microbial communities from Petit-Saut dam, French Guiana - Emb289 P1 | ecosystem: Host-associated > Arthropoda: Insects > Digestive system > Gut ... | reverse complement strand
GCTCTCTCTCCCCCGCCTTTTGGGCGAGGGTTTTGAGGTTGAAAGGGGGGGGGGTGTGTTTTTTGGTTGGCGGGGGGGGTTTTCTTTGGGTTTTCCCCCCCCCCCCCCCCCCGCAGGGGGGTACGCCCCCTTGACCCCAATTAAAAAATCGCGCAGAGCGCGATTTTTTTGTTAAATTTTTTGGAGAGGGGGGTTAGGGGGGAGAACTTTTTTTGTAAAAAAAGGTTCTCCCCCCTAAAAAAACTCAGCATTCACTGCGCGTTGCGCGGGTATTCAAACGTAAGTCCGTCCCGAAGGCGAATTATCAGGCTGTCGCCGTTTTGGGAGAACATCAGGCTCGTGAAACGGAGCTTTTCGTGCGGTTGCATTAAAATTACGTTGTCTGCGCCAACGGTGAAATTTCCCAAAAGAACATCTCCGCCGCCTTCAAACTCGTTGGTTTCGAATGTGCCGTTTTCGTTAAATTTGTAGTAGAAATCGCCGTCTTCGGGGTGACGTTGCCACTTGCCCAAAAGTTGCGCCCGAACGGAAACTTTTTCGGCTTTGGGTTCGCCGTGAAGAAGGGTTTCGAGGGCTTTTGCGAAAGAATCGGGCGAAATGTCGGGCATTTTGCGCTCTTTCGGGGCGAAGCCGGCGGCCTTGTTCCGCTCGCGAACCTCCGCGTTGTACGACGTGATGCAGTCTTCCAAAAATTGTTTGTGCGGCGCGCTGTTTTTCACATTCGGGTCGTTTTTGAGCTTCAAAATAAAATCTTTTTTGCGCTCGAAATCCATTTGCGCAAAATACCTCTTTAAATTATCAAGACTGTCCAAGTTGTTCCCTCACTTTCGCGGCATATTTTACATAAAGCGTCCAAGTTCCGGCGGCGATAATTCGGGCGACGAAGACTATTGCGAAGGCAATTATAAGCCCGGTTCGTGCGTTGCCGACCGCCGCGCCGAACCCGCGATACATCGCAACCCCGACTACCGGCATGACGGCGTTTGAAAGAGTTGTAAGCACGATGAAAACGGAAATTGAAAAACTGCGGTATTCTTCGTCAACGACTTTCAAAAGGCATTGAAATATGTTCAGCGTTACGGTGGAAAATGCGAGCATTCCCGTTGCGTGAAGCAGCAAAAAAATCGGTACGCCGACGAATTGCCACGGCATCGAAACGCCGACAATCATTGCAATCGGCGCGATTGCGAGGCCTAAAATTCCCCACACGAGGGGTCGCTCGACGCCTTCGCGGGAGTTTTTTCTGCTCCAGCGTTTGAGCGTAACGAGCTGCGCAATCATCGCAACAACGGGGGTGAGGCCGAGCAAAAACTCGTTCATTTGAAGATAATTTCGTTGCCCGATGAAGTACAGCGTCCAATCGACGTGCCATGTCATGTGGAAAAATAAAATTACAAGCGCGAACAGGATGAAAAGTTTGTTTTTCGAAAGGCGACGCGCCGCGGTTTTCATTTGCGCAAATGAGATGCGTTTGGGTTCGGCGGGGCGAACGGCCTTGATTTTGCGAAAATGAACGGCGTTTGAAATCAGCAAAACAGCCGCAAGCACGTAAAAAACCTGGTGCGCGGCGAGTTTTCCGGTGTCGCTTACGATTGACGTCAAAATTATGCCGATTGTAAGAGGCGCGACGAGTTGAATAATCATGGTCATGCGGGCGCGAAAGGTTAAAATATTATTGCGCGATTCGCGAACGCCTTCATCCCATGCGTTTTCGGGAACAACTTCCGGAAAATACGATTGCCACGAAAGGTTTGCGATTCCCACCGACACGTTTGCGAGTGCCAAGAAGCCGAGAAAAAAATAAACGGCGTAAACCGGCACGAAGTTTGCGCCGCCGGCAACGGCAAAAAAAATTCCGGCCAAAACAAGTGCGGCGGAAAGAAGACGCCGTTTGTTCGAAACGCTGTCGGCAAGAAGCCCCATCGGAACAAGCAAAACAAGGCTCAGCATATGCGGTAAAAATTGCAACATACTGAGTTGAAATTCGTCCGCGCCGAGCCTTTGCGCAAAAAGATTGTTGTTATTTGAAGCGATTGCCACCGCACCGGGAAACAAAATTCCGTCGATGCCGTAGCGAATTGTGAGCGGGTTCGTTTGTCGGAAACTTTTAAAATTTCGTGCGGCGATTTTTACTTTTGCAACGGCGCGCTCAACGAGCTTCATTGCTCCGAGCCCATTTGCTCAAAAAGTTCGCCGATGGATTCGTTGTTGTGGATGCAATTTATTGCTTTGCCCACGTATTCCGCCACGGAAATTATTTTTATTCGGTCGCCGAGTTTTTCTTTTTTGGCGGGGTCGAGTTCCATAGTGTCGAGAAGGATAAGTTGTTTTATCGGGGACGCCAAAATATTTTCGACGGCGTTGCCGCATAAAATTGCGTGGGTTACGCAGGCATAAACGTCTTTCGCGCCTTTGTCCATGGCGACTTTTGCCGCATTTGTAAGCGAGCCGCCGGTTGCAAGCACGTCGTCGAGAAGAATCGCATGTTTGCCCTGCACGTCGCCGATGAAATGGTCGATTTCACTTTTGCGGTCGTCAAGGCGGCGTTTGTCCACGATTGCGAGCGGAACGTTAAGCATGTTTGCGAAATTTTTGCATCGCGCCACCGAGCCGAAATCCGGCGACACGACCACTACATCCGACATGTTATTGCCGAAAACCTCGGGGCGCTTGTAATGATTCGCGAACAGATACACACCCTTGAGATGGTCGAGGGGGATGTCGAAAAAGCCCTGAATCTGCGGGCAATGCAAGTCCATCGTAAGAATGCGGCTTGCGCCGGCTTTCGTAATCATGTCGGCAACGAGCTTCGCGCTTATGGGGTCGTGCGAGCGTGAGCGTCTGTCTTGCCGGGCGTAGCCGAAGTAGGGGATAACCGCCGTAATTCGCCCCGCCGACGACCGCCGCATTGCGTCGAGCATGATTAAAAGCTCCATTAAATTATCGTTTACCGGCGGCCCGGTTGATTGGATTATAAAAACATCCGCACCGCGAACGGTTTCGTTTACGGTGATTTTTGTTTCGCCGTCGGAAAATTTGCCGGCTTCGGAGTTGCCTAAAGGCAACTTCAATTGCGCGACAGCTCCCTGCGCTAATTTCGGATTGGCATTTGCGGCAAAAATTTTTATGTCGCCGACGGTGGTTGTTTTTGTTGTTTCGGTAAGACCGATTCCGGATTCTGTTCCGGCGGATTCGGCCGTTTCATTGTTAGTCATCAATGTCCTCCATGTCTTCCTCCATGTCCATTATTTCGATTTCCAAGGAGTCGTCGTCATCTGCGGCAAGAGCTGCGGAGTCAACTTTAACATAGTTTTCGGGTGCGGCAAGTGCTTCGAGCGTTTTCATGCCGAATTTTTCGCGGGCGGAGTTTTCGATTTCGCGGCGAAGGTCGGGATTTTCGCGCAAATAAGTTTTTGCGTTTTCGCGACCTTGCCCGAGGCGAGTTTCGCCGCTCGAAAACCACGCACCGCTTTTTTTGACAAAACCGAGTTCCGCGCCGAGGTCGAGAATATCGGCTTCTTTGGAAATTCCCTCGCCGTACATGATGTCAACTTCGCACGTTTTAAACGGCGGGGCAACTTTGTTTTTGGTAATTTTTATTTTTGTGCGGCTGCCCACGGGTGCTTCCGACACCTTTATTGTTTCCGCGCGGCGAATGTCTACGCGAACGGATGCGTAGAATTTTAACGCGCGTCCGCCGGTTGTTGTTTCGGGGCTTCCGTAGGTTACGCCGATTTTATCGCGGAGTTGGTTTATGAAGATTACTATGCAGTTTGTTTTGCTTGTTATGCCGGTGAGTTTGCGCAGTGCCTGCGACATAAGGCGCGCCTGAACGCCTACGGTTGTTTGCCCCATTTCGCCCTCGATTTCCGCGCGGGGAACGAGAGCCGCTACGGAGTCGATTACAACGATGTCGATTGCCGACGAACGCACCATGGATTCCGCAATTTCAAGGGCTTGCTCGCCGTCGTCGGGCTGAGAAATGTAAAGTTCGTCGATATTCACGCCGAGTTTTTTTGCATAAACGGGGTCGAGAGCGTGTTCCGCGTCAACGTAGCCGGCAATTCCGCCGAGTTTTTGGCACTCCGCAACAACGTGCAACGCAAGCGTAGTTTTACCGGAAGATTCCGGCCCGTAAATTTCCACGATGCGCCCTTTGGGAATGCCGCCCACACCGAGCGCGAGGTCGATACTTAATATGCCCGTTGTTATGACGGGAATATCCATGTCGCCCATTTTTTCGCCCATTTTCATAACCGCGCCCTTGCCGAATTGTTTTTCGATATTTGTAAGGGCATTATGTAACGCCTCTTCCTTTGCGGCTTGGTCTTCAAATTGGATTGCGTCTTTGTTCTTTTTGGATTCCGCTTTTTTCTTCGCCATGATTTTGCTCCTTCGCAAATTTTTTTAAATCCTATTTTTTTAAACCCAATCGGTAGCCGGTTTGTTACCGATTGATTTTGTCACTTCATGTATTGTAAATAATTTCCCGGGTAAGGGCAAGTGAAAATGAAGCGCACCGCAATTTTTAAAATCGCGGGACTTCGCCCCGAACCCCACGAACTTTTTTGGAAAAAAGTTCGACAAAAAACTTAAAAATCGCGCGATGCGCGATTTTTTGATAATTTTTGCCCCGCTTTTTTTTAAAAAGCGGGTGGGGGTTTGGGGGCAACGCCCCCGAGGTTCATAAAAAGTCCATTGAACGAAAAGATTTTTTGTGATATTATCAGCGCGAGAATTGTTCAGGAAGCTCAACCGAAGCAGGGAGGACATACTATGAAACTTGTAATGGCAATAATTAACGACGAAGATGCCTTTCACATTATGGATTTGCTTAGTGCCAAGGGGTTCAGCGCAACAAAACTTGCTACCACGGGCGGGTTTTTGCGCGCGGGAAACACAACGCTTATTTGCGGCGTTTCCGAAGAACGCATCGACGAGCTCATTGAAATAATTGAGGCAAAGTGCAAAAGTCGTAAGCAAATTACGTCAATCAACAACGCGAGTGTTTCCGCAAACGAAGGCTTCGCGCCGTTTCCTGTTGAGGTTACCGTTGGCGGAGCAACAATTTTTGTGCTTAACGTGGATAATTTCAGAAAAGTCTAGGGGGGCTTATTATGGACAACATGAAGGTATCCGAAATGCTTGCCGCGCGCTTTCAAGAGGCAAATACCGTTGAAAAGCGTCCGGCGCAGGAGGATTTTCGCTTTACGCTTAATCGCCTGAGCGACGAAGGGCTTGCCGACCGCTTGCAGGGGCTTATCGGCGAAATTGCAACGCAGGGCAAGCGCGTTGCGCAACATATGAACTTCGGCGAATTAAAAACGTATCGCAGCTTGATTACCGATTTTATTAACGAAGTTGTAACCCATTCGCATGAATTTTCGCGCGAAAATTTTCTCGATCGCCGAGGGCGTCACCACGTTTACGGCATTGTGCGCCTCGTAAACCAAGAGCTCGACGAACTCGCGCAAGACCTTCTCAGCAAAGAAAAAGACAGCCTTTCAATTTTGGATAAAATAGATGAAATAAACGGACTTCTTTTGGATATGATTGTATAGACGGCGCGAATCAAGAGTTCAAAGCAGCAGCGAGCCGTTTGCAAGGCATCGGCGAGGTGTTGTTTCCTGTATCTTTGATTCGCGCAGACAATGCGAATCCGCATTATTAAGAGAGGCTTCTGATGGCGCAAGCGTATATTTTCGCGGATTCCCGCAAAAACGCCCTCGACTTCGCAAAGCGGCTTAACTGCGCCGCCGGCGGCGACATCGCTTGCGGCGATTGCGCGTCTTGCCGCGTTTTCGAAAGCGGCAATCATCCCGACACAATTTTTGTTAAGGGAACGAAGCAAACCGGCATAGGGGTTGATGATGTTCGGCGGCAAATAATCATGCCCGCTGCTCAAAAGCCCTTCAAGCATCGGTATAAAGTTTTCATTACCGAGGAATCGCTTCTTCCCGCCGCGCAAAACGCGCTGCTGAAAACTATCGAAGAGCCGCCGCCATACGGAATTTTTTCGTTCCTTGCGCAAAGCACCCACGATTTTTTACCGACGGTAATTTCCCGGTGCGCGGTGATGAAATCCGGAGATGCGTCACGGCTTCGAGGGAATGTGTCGCTTGAATCACATGTCCCCGGCTCTCAAAGCGAGCTTGGCTCGTGCGCATACGCGGAGAACAGCCCGGAAGATGCGTCACGGCTTCGAGGGAATGTGCCGCCTGAATCACATATTCCCGGCGTTCAAAGCGGGCTTGGCGCACTTGCGGAGGAGATTTTCGGTGCGGTGCAGGGCGCAGATGTTGCGCAGGCATTCGCGCTTTATCGAAAAATCGAACCGCTCGAAAAAAGTGAACTTCCCGAATTTTTGAAGCATTTGTATATTCTTTGCGGCAAAGCGCGGCGGTTTGACGCCGCCGATGCCGTTGCGCATACGAAAAAAATTCTTTCCCGAAACGCAAACGCACAACTTGCGATTGAGCTTATGTTACTGAAAATGAGGTGACTATGGTAGTTATCGGAGTACGTTTCAAAGACGTGGGCAAAATCTACTATTTCGACCCGCATGATATTAAAGGCTTGGTTATGAACACGCCGGTTATCGTTGAAACCGGGCGCGGCGCGGGATACGGCATTATTGCGATGGAACAGCGCGATGTTGATACGCGCGGGTTAAATCGTCCGCTTCGCAAGGTTCTTCGTGCCGCAACCCCCGAAGATACCCGGCAGGAAGAATCAAACCGTCGGCGCGAGGAAGAAGCCCGCGAAATTTGCCTTGAAAAAATCAGGGCGCACAAGCTCGAAATGCATCTCGTGGATGTCGAGCTTGCTTTTGATTTGAGCAAAATAATTTTCTTTTTCACCGCCGACGGGCGCGTGGATTTTCGCGAGCTTGTAAAAGATTTGGCGTCTACGTTTCGTATGCGCATTGAGCTTCGGCAAATCGGGGTGCGCGACGAAGCAAAAATGCTTTCCGGTATCGGAATTTGCGGGCGCGAACTTTGTTGCGCGTCTTTTTTGGACGAGTTTCAGCCGGTTTCAATCAAATCGGCAAAAGACCAAGGGCTTTCGCTTAATCCCACAAAAATTTCCGGCATCTGCGGCAAATTGATGTGTTGCCTCAAATATGAAGAAGAAACCTACGCGCACCTTTTGAAAGGAATGCCCGGCGTCGGCGACCTTGTTAAAACTCCTGCCGGCAACGGCGATGTTATTTCCATAAATATTTTGCGGCAAACCGCAAAAGTTGCCGTGCGAATCAAGCCAAACGAAGAACCCGTTGCCGACATTTATCCCGTCGGCGAAATTAAAATTCTCGAACACCGTCCGCAGTGCGAAAAAAATTGTAAATGTCCCAAGTGCAAAGGCGGAAAAGACCATGCATGACGCACCCTTCCGCGTTGCAGCGGCAACGCCGACCATTCGGGTAGCGGACTGCTCGTACAATGCGGCGCGGGTTATCGAACTGATTAAAAAAGCCGAGGCGGAGAATATCCGCCTTATTTGCATGTCTGCGCTGTGCTTAACGGGAAGCACTTGCGGCGATTTATTTTTGCAAAAGGCGTTGCTTGACGGCGCAATGAACGCGCTGTGCGAAATCGGGCTTCAAACGTCGGATTGCAAGGTGATTGCCGTTATCGGAATGCCCACGTTGCGGCGCGGCGAGGTTTTCAGCGCGGCGGCGGTGCTTTGCGAGGGTCGGCTTTTGGGAATGGTTACGGAATCGGGCGCGTTTGAACACAACGGTCTGAAATTCGGCGTGGAATTGGGCGGCGTAAGTTGCGGCGCAGACGACGTTCATGTTGTTGCAAACCCGTGCGCCGAGCCGGAAATTGTCGGCGCGCGGGCGCGACGGTGCATGAAAATCGCAACGTTAAGCGCGAAACCGCCGCGAGTTTATGTTTCCGCAAATGCCGGCGCGGGCGAAAGCACAACGGATTCCGTTTTCGCCGGACATAATTTAATTTGTCAAAACGGCAGAATTTTGGCGGAATCGCCGCCTTTCGGCGATGCTTGGGTTGTTGCCGAAATCGACCCGAAAGCTCCGGGGCGCGGTCGTGTTCCCGCGCCGCCTCCTCGCGAAGATTCGCCGTTTTTTTACACAAACATTGATGAAATTCCGGAAATTCAGGCGCACGGCCTTGCGAAACGCCTCGCCCATACCGGCGCGAACGCCGTTTTGGGCATATCCGGCGGGCTTGACAGCACGCTCGCGCTGCTTGTAACCGTTCGCGCGTATGAAATTCTTGCCCGCGACAAAAGCGAAATAATCGCGGTAACGATGCCGTGCTTCGGCACAACCGCCCGCACAAAATCGAACGCAAAAAAGCTCTGCGATGCGTTGGGCGTCCCGATTCGAAAAATTGATATCACGAAGACAACCAAAGCGCATTTGCGCGATATCGCGCATCCCTCCGACGCCCGCGACACTACGTTTGAAAACGCGCAAGCGCGCGTACGGACGCTTGTTTTAATGAGCCTCGCGAATCAAAATAACGGGCTTGTTGTGGGCAGCGGAAATTTATCCGAACTCGCGCTCGGGTTTACGACGTTCGGCGGCGACCATTTAAGTATGTACGGCGTAAATTCCGGTGTGCCGAAAACGGTTGTGCGCAAAATTGTTGAGCATTTTGCTGAAAAAGCAAGACGCTCAGCGGCAGGCAACAACAAGCGAGGCGAACGTTACCCGATGTGCGGCGGCAAAGACGCGGATAAAAATTCGCCGCATGTTTCTTCGACCTGCGCAGGACGCGAAAAGCAATCGCCGGTTTCCGGCTGCAACCCCGCTCTCGCGAAAGTTCTCGCCGATATTTTGGCAACTCCGATAAGTCCCGAGCTTTTGCCTCCGCAAGGCGGCGAAATCGTTCAGCGCACCGAAGATATTTTGGGCTCTTACGAGCTTCACGATTTTTTCCTTTGGTATATGCTGAACGGTCGCACTCCCGCGAGCATTTTTGCCCTTGCAAAGTCTGTGTTTGAGGGCAAGTTTACTTCGGAAGAAATTTCGCGCCGGCAAAAAATTTTTTACAGCAGATTTTTTTCGCAACAATTCAAGCGCAATTGTTTGCCCGACGGCCCGAAAGTTTTTTCCGTGTCGCTTTCGCCGCGCGCATATAACATGCCGAGCGATGCCGTTGATATGTCGCTTCCGTGATGTAAGATGAAATCAAGCCAGAGCGCGTTACCGCTTTTGCTAACGCCCGTCTTTTAGTCGATTTTGCACTGCGTTTCGTCAGTTTTCTCTTGAGTGTATCCTGCACGCTGCTCCAAACTTCATCATCCGGCGCAAAATCGCCTCAAAATCCATGCATTATCGGAAGAGGGTTGCACGCCCTAAAGTAGTTGGTAAAACAATAGCCGGGTATGGCAATTGACCTTCTGGAAATCTTCAAAAGGGTCAGTTGCTTTTTTGTTTTGTAATTTTTGCGACTAAGTCCGCATATTTTTGTAAAAGCTACCTGTAGAAAGTGCTTGACAAAAGCACGCTTTAGTTATTGACAAAAAAATTGTTAATCCGGTAGAATTGGAGGGTAACGGGAGGGTGTTTATTATGACTAATGAAAGAAGGCAGGCTATCAACGACTTCGCTGGCAAAATACGCGAATTATTTGCCGTGGCTACAGATGAACCTATTGGCAAATTTGGTGATATTGTAGCGAGGTTGGGTGGAAGAATAGAAGAAACCTCCAAAGACTATTTGTACGAACAAGTCGTTAAGAAGTCAAGCGAAAGTTTTACTATTTATCTTGACAAGACCGGAGCCTACTCCTCCGAACAACAAAGGTTTACGACTGCGCACGAGCTTGGTCACTTGCTGATTCACATGGGCTACGGCACTAAAAATTGGGATTCCGTCAATATTGGCGACAATTATAATAAGGTATTGGGGATTTATTCTATTGTTGAGGAAGAGGCCGATGAATTTGCTGCAGCATTTTTAATGCCGGAAGAGGGATTTATAAAAGTTGCGAAGGAAAGCTCCAATGACATAGAGGAAATCGCAAAGCATTTTAATGTAGCTGTAATTGACGCTAAAAAGAGAGGGCGGTGTTTGGGGATATGGGGGAGGTAGACGGAAAAAGCATACTGCAAGGTATAGCTGACGCAAACAAATCCTTATTGAAAAAATCGCCTTTAAGCGAGGGTTCATCTGATGACCCTCGCGTTTTTATGTTTTTCTCCGTAGACTTAGTCAACGGCACAAAGTTTAAATCAGAACGCCAGAAGAAATGGACTTCAGCCCTTATGAGGTTTTACGAAATTATAAAGGAACAGGTTTTGCTTGAGTACAAGAATATTATAAAGGCAAAGGTATGGAAACATAGCGGCGACGAAGTTTTATTCTATCTTGAAGTTGAAAAAATTAGGGACATATTAGAAGCACCAAAAAAACTTCATAAAGCAATGATGTTGGCGCAACGCGAATTTCAAACTGCGCTTGAAAAGGAGGATGTGGGAAAGACAGGGTATTTTAAAGGAGCGTTATGGATTGCCTCTGCCCACGAAGGACATAATCCCGATGACCAAAATACAGCGAGCAAAGATGCTGAGGGCAAGAAATTCAAGCAATGTAATATCTATGTCAAAAAAAGCATAGCTATCGACGTAAAGCGAATGATAGATGCGGCACACGAGAGATTCCTAAAGAATATTGACAAAAGTATTGAAGAGAGTTCGCCCGTGAGTTTTGATACTCTTGTATCATGGATAAGCGACGCCATCGAACTTGACTTTCTCGGTCCTGAAATTGACGAAGGTTTCCGCATAGCTGAACGCTCAATTCGTGAAAAAATTGCAATTGACCCTAAAATTGCTTATTTGATAAACGGCGATACAGACACCGATAACATTGAGATACGCGAAGCAGCACAAAAACGGATGCAGCTTATTGACTGTGTAAAATTGAAAGGGGTCTGGAACGAGCGGCCGTACCCTATAATATGGTATGACGAGAATGCAGATCGGAAGACGTTTTCACATGATGACAGATACACGCATAGTCTTGTCAGGGTCTATTTTTCAACAGATGACGAAGAACGCTCCATAGAAAACATATCAAAGATAATCGACGAACTGAATAACACTCTTGACACGTCAAAATCAATAACCCCTCTCGCATCAATAGAGGACATAAAGTACATTCTTAAAAACCGGGAACAGAGCAATTTCGCTTGAAATTGCTCTGTTGGACTGCTACAATTCGCCTTTATGTAAGCATCCGAAATCCCGAGAATTTCGGCGGTGCAGAGTTTTCACTCCACATTACCGCGGGATGACGCCCCTTCCTGCGATGGCAGGGTTCGTCCTTTGGCATGGAAGCGGCTGCTTGATTTATCGGTTACAAGGGTAGGGATATCCCCACGCACCGCGCATCATACGATGATATGCGGAACGGTTTTAAGGCGCGGTGTTCATAGCCGTTTTGGTGGTATAAATTTTCGTCAATTTGGCATTTCTTATGAGCTACCCTCCTAATTTCACTCGTAATGCGCTTTTACTAAACTTCGAAGCATTCCACCGCGCGTTCTAAAATGCCCGTCATGCAGCTTATGGCGATGCCGAAGTTTGTAATCGGAACTCCGGCTTGCACGGCGGCGTTTTGGCGAAAAAGCATTTCGCGTCGGTTAAGCATACACGCGCCGCAGTGAATTATAAGGCTGTATTTTGACAAATCCTCCGGAAACTCGCCGCCGGAGGTGAATTCGTATGCCGGACGCGCTCCGGTTTTTTCATTGCATACGAAACTGCATCCGGCTTCGAGGGAATGTGCCGATGCAGACATATGTCCCCGGTGTTCAATGCGTGCTTGGCGCGCTGAATGCGCCTCAATAAGGCGCGGTAATTTTACCGTTGCGATGTCGCCGCATTGCCGATGATGTGTGCAGGCTTCGGCAATTAAAATGGTATCGCCGTTTGCGATTTTGTCCAAAGCGTGTGCGCCTCGCACGGCTTCCGCCAACGCTCCCTTGCGACGCGCCATCAAAATTGAAAACGACGTAAGCGGAATTTCGGGCGGAGTAGCTGCCGCAATTTGGCGAAAAACCTGCGAATCGGTAATTACGAGAGCCGGATTTCGGGGGGGAGTGTGTGTATGCGACTCAACGCATTTTTCGTCGCGAAGATTATCGCGAACGTACTTGAGAAGCCCGTTCGGGCGTCGTCGGAAAACGCGCTGAAGCCCGCGATTTTCCGCCTCGCCTTCACTGTTCTCAAGGTCGTTCGCTATACTTACATCAAACGGAATTGCCGGGTATTCCGTTTCGCGGCAAACAATCGCGATTGCCCCGACGTCTAAAATTTCGCGAAGCACCTGCTGTTGCGGCAGAATAATTCGCCCCTTCGGTGCGGCGTCGTCGATGGGAACAACAAGCACAACCGTGTCGCCCGGCGAAATTAAATCGGAAACAAGCGGCGATTCTTCGCGGGCGGTTGCGTTCATTTCCGCGATTTTTTCTTTCAGCTCGTTGATGCCCGCGCCGGTTTTCGCGCTTGCATACAGAGTGTGCGCTCGGAAATCATGGCGGGGCAGGGAAACTTCCGGCGAATCCGGCACGATATCCGCCTTGTTGTACACCGTCAAAAAATTTATGCCCGACGCTTCAAATTCGCGGCGCAACTCTGTGTCCTCCGCCGTGATTCCTTCCGTCGCGTCGATTACCAAAATCGCGAAATCAACCTTGCGCAGGATGTTTCGCGTTTTTTTTATGCGAAGTTCGCCGACTTCGCCGGAGTCGTCGATTCCCGCCGTGTCGATAAAAACTACCGGTCCGACCGGCAGCAGCTCCATAGATTTATACACAGGGTCGGTTGTTGTGCCTTTTTCCGCCGACACAACCGCAAAATTTTGCCCGATAAGGGCGTTCAGCAGACTCGACTTGCCTGCATTTCGCTTGCCGAAAATGCCGATATGCAGACGCTCTCCGCGCGGTGTTTTCATAAATGCCTCCTACATAGCAGTTTTTGTTTCGGTACGGAAAATTTGCTATGCATTGTGAGCGGTGCGCTCGTTGTCGTTTTCGGGAAGAACGCCCGAAAACAACCGGTCGCGCACCACAATGCATGTACGCAAATTT
>Ga0123355_10012674_pt1 | contig 13070 bp, 10 predicted proteins | sample TergutEmb28metaG_3_FD_89872 | JGI IMG/M metagenome (GOLD analysis project Ga0123355, IMG submission 89872) | Embiratermes neotenicus P1 segment gut microbial communities from Petit-Saut dam, French Guiana - Emb289 P1 | ecosystem: Host-associated > Arthropoda: Insects > Digestive system > Gut ... | reverse complement strand
TTTTTGGATAGCAACCTGGAAGACAAAAGATTCTGCACCGAATGATAGCAAGCATTTCCTGACTTCAATCTGCTCTTAATTTCTTCTGCAATAGAATTTTGATTTGTTAAAGTTGTTCCCAAACATTTAAACTCTTCCACCCTCTTGAAGGTACTATTATCAATCCTCACACTGTGAATTCGTCCTGCATTCTGATCTCGAGATATGACCATGTACTTAGTTTTATCAGCACTTATTTCCAGTCCAATCTCCCTAGTAGCAGCTACTGAAGCTTCTGCATTTTCCTTTAGAGTATGTATGCTTCCTCCCAGTATATTAACATCATCGGCATATGCCAGAAACCGATGTGTACCATTTAGTTTCAAGCCATCCTGGTTTACCTGAACCCTCCTAATGGTGTACTCTAAAGTGAAGTTAAAAAGCATTGGTGATAGAGCATCTCCTTGTTTCAAACCATTCCTAATAGGGAACCTGTCAGACACTTTCTTGTCCACCCAGACTCTGCTATATGTTTTAGTCAGACTCATCTTTATTAACCTTACAAGTTTCCTAGGGACACCAAACTCAATGAGAATGTTAATAAGATCTCCCTCCTAACTGAATCATAAGCTTTCTTGAAGTCTAGAAAGAGCTGATGACCTCCAGAAAAAAACCTTCAGTATCCAATGAATAAGAAGCTGGGTGGGACCGACAGCTGGTTTGGATATTGTGGTGACAAGAGAAATCTCTTGCTCCATTGGTATTCGAACTCTAGATCATTCAGCCTGTAAATTCATCACTATTTTGGCCATGCTCCATAAAAGGGACATGTGGGTAAATAAATTATTAATCTTTTAAGGAAAGGGGAGTGTAACCTCACATTCGGTCCCAAAGCTCCAGGACCACTGTTTTATGGTGTGACTATTTACCATATTCACAGCTACTGTCCATATCAAGAAGAAACCTGCTCCATTCTGTAGCAGATGACAAGAAACCAATAGAGCCTGGAAATCTGTTCATTTTCATGTGCAGACATAATACTCAAACTATCAATTATAGGAGAGGCTAGACCACGTGCTATATGAGTACATACTCATAAAACATACAGCAGTACAACTGCATTGCACAGGAGGTCCTCACACCATTATATCTGAGAACTCAAGGTGTCTAGGACGTGATGCTGTATTGTTGGATAAGTCATTCCCAACAATCCTTCATAATGTTGACCACTCACCTGACACAACATCATATACCAGAAGGTGGACTTGATTCTTCAGAGACAATGCTGTGAGAACATCAAATTTTGCAGAGTAATACCGTAACCGCCAGATAAGTCAAGTTTGCTACACGATATAACAGAGATAAGACTGGCAGATGCCAGGATGCTTTTCCCATGTGCTACTCTCTTCTGCGGTCCTAATACAGGACTTCAGGGTCAATGATTCCATTAAGTAATTAGATTAAAATTGGTTGTATTGTACAAAGCTGATTTCCACAGCAAATGCAGAAGTTGCAGGGTTTGTGGAAACTCATACAGTAAATATTAGTGTATATATGTAACAAACATGGTTTACTATAATACACTGTCATAATCTGTGCTGAAGATACAGGGCTACACGTCACAAAAATCGGTTCAAGTCAGTTATCACTTGGTACATACTTTTGAATCAGATGCAGTAACTTCTGATACAAGAATGACTGCCTGCAATCAAAACAATAAGCAAATGTCAATAAAAAGGTAGAGTTACTCCAGTGCCAAACAGACATACCATTAAACTTCAAAGTATTTAAGGAAATAATTCTCCATGCAGTTGTAACCTGAGGAACAACCCTACTTATCAGCCAAACTATGGTTATTATGTGCAACAATGATTAACAAAAATATGTACCACAACCACTGGTGCACCTTCCATTGCCACCACTGTTCCTCCTCCTCTTCCTCCTCCTACTACTGCTGCTACTACTTCTACTACTACTATTACTACTACTACTACTACTACTCCTTCTCCTCACAGACTGACACATGGATATTTCAGTGGAATACAACCACAAATAGGAGTTTTCAAAAGAATTTTGGAGGAGTGAGTAAATGAGGAATATGGATTGGACAGTGAGGGTTACAGCTCATAATTACAGTACTAAATTAAACATAAAGAACAAAAGATAAGAAAACTGGGTGAAGAATTTCATTCCAGAGATATTATGTGGTCCCTGCACATCACAAAATGTTCAAAATTGCATGCAAAATAAATTAATCCATTCCTCACTCCACATAATATTTATGCTATTCTATGCTAACTGAATCTACAGACAAAAGAAATCATTTGATCAAATCAGAAACAAATGCTGCAAGGTGAACTTTGTCATGCCATTAATCTGTCCTGTAAGACAGTGTCCAACCAGTTTGGTCAAATCAGTCTGCTGAGCTAATCTGAGAAATGTTAATGTTTGACATGTTGGATTGTGGCGATGGAGAGTATGTGACCTTATATATAACATGTCGGACTGCTTTCTACCTTACTTTGTAATAAGTGGGTTAAAAGACAAAAAAGGATTGATGTAAACTGCTTACCGACTACATGGCTTGCAGATACACAAATGGTCTTGAGGTATTTCAAAAAACTCACCAATGTCAGGATCTGAAAAAAGCAGATATGTCAGAAGTCTGAGAAACACAAGCATGTGAATACAAGTTATGTTACTATTCAGGATCAAAATCTACTCACTTGCTGAGTCAGTGGGCACAAATCGAAACTGCATGTGGAGGGAAGGCAGAAATGTGGCCTTAGTTTCAGCAAAGCTGATAACATCAATATTTGCCTTCTCCACCAAATTCAGAAACTCAGAATGGAGGCTGAGAAGTGCTGGAGAGTCTACAAACACAATGATACTCAGTCACACAACATAAATATTGTTCCGTGCTCCTCACACACATGACTGAATAAGAAGGCAGTCATTTTTGTCTGTCTGAATGTTCCATTTCTAACATTACTTCACTGATTTCATTTAAAACTGGTGCTGGAAATTTACAGCTCTCAGTTTAATGATGGACCCCACCGTGCAGCATTAACCTATACTTCAAATCAAGCTGGCATCCAACCACATAAGACTTCATAAATGGAAAAATTAGACTGTGACTTAAATAATATAAAATTTTATTTGGTGGTGCATTTTTTGATAGAAGTTTAACAAATACAAACAAAAGGACAAGTATGTTGAAAAGTGTGTGTGCATGCATGCCCCCCCACACACAAAACACAACACACACACACACCCACAACACACACAACACAACACACATAACACAACACACACAAACACACACACACACAACACAACACACACAACACAGCACAACACAACACACACACACACACACAACACAGCACATACACACATAACACAACACACACAACACAACACACACAAACACACAACACAACACAACACACATATACACAGCACAACACACACAACATAGCACAACACACACAGCACAACACAACACAACACAACAAAACAAAAGACACACAACAAAACACAACACACACAACAAAACACAACACACACAACACAAACAACACACAACACATGCATGCACGCACACGCGCGCGCGCATGCACACACACACACGCACACTCACACAGGTATGAATTGGACCCTTCTGTACAAGGCAAGATGCACAGAGTGCTAGTATTTTATGTGGTTATGACATTTTGTAAAACATATAGAGGAAAGTTAAAAAAAGGAGTGGGAATCTAAATTTACTTCAAACATGGTGGTGGTGGCGCTGAAAAAGATGGTTAGACATCTAGCTGATTTTCATTCAGATAAGTTCTTCACAACAGCCTCATGAAATCAATTTGCTAAACCATGCAGAAAGGGTTAGTAAAATGACTTGACATACATGTTCAATGACCACCTGCAGCTGGCCACTACTTACTCTCTCTGAGCTCCTGAACTTCAACTGATGGCCACAACAGTAGTTGAGAAGCATGTGACAGAGAAGCGACTGGCGAGCCTCGGTGTGGCACGCTATAGAACACCACGGCCTTGGTATTGTCATATAATCCACGTGCTCGTCCATCCCCATCTCGGAAAGCTAAACGCACAACAAATTCTTCTTCAGTTCCGAATCCCTTTGAATGGATAAATATATATTTGCTGTTATACTTTCCTTTGTACGACATCTTCTAAACCTTTCACCATCATAACCTGCTAGAATGGCCATATCAACTGCAATGTGGTGGAAATACACCAATATCTTGTTGCTAATCACCAAGGCTACTTGTAAATGTATACAATATATTTAAAAAAGACATAAAATGTGCATGTAACATGACAATAAGGGACATTCAAACATCTCTGTGTCCTCGACTTTGATGGTGATACCACTCGACATTTTGGGGTCATACTTCTTGTTACCATCACACATCAGCCACTTAAAGCAAAGCAGTTCTTGTCATGCTATCTTCACACATCCAATGAACGACACATTGCATTTGATTGCCACAGGCTAATGTGATATATGATGTGCTTTACTGGATAAAGCAATAGCCATACTGCACACCATTAGACCTGTTCAGATATCTGTATTGTGATATCACAGAAACAAATCTGACATTCAGAGGACCATGTCATGATATATTCTTGTAATTAAACCAATGAGATGCACTAATTTCTCAAATTTGTTTTTGGAATAGAACTCTACATGTTTTGGACAGTTTCTGTGTCCATCATCAGGAGTCTAGCACTGTACACACAGCAATAGGTATATGTCATACAGGTTATGGTGACTGCTTTCTAGTGCATGAAGTCACCATAACCTGTATGACATACCTATTGATGTGTGTACAGTGCTAGACTCCTGATGATGGACAGAGAAACTGTCCAAAACATATAGAGTTCTATTCCAAAAATAAATTTGAGAAATTAGTTTATCTCATTGGTTTTATTATAAGAAGAATGACAGAAACACTTTTCTCACTCTGCTTAACAGAATGAAATACATCACTTTGCCTTCCAACAGTTCTAACGTAGATATATTACATAATATTGTATTACCATTATTTGGAGTCATGTTTATATATTTCACATATCTTTCTTGATTTTATCCATGTTAAACTTATTAGTCATACATAACCTCAAAGTTTCACCCAATCTAAAATATTTTGTAATTGCTAATTTACAAGTAGCATTTCATACACAATTTTTAGGTACAACTGTAAGTTACCTGCACATCAAATTTCATACCCCTAAATATAAGCCATAAATATTAAAAATTATGATGGCACATTTATGTTTCCCTTCATCACTCATTATGAGAACTGCACCACCACCATCATCATCATCATCATGTCAAATTTAAATAAATGTGTACCAAGGAAAACAGGGGTATGAGCACATATGCGGAATTTAAATGAAGTCATATCATGTATTAACCCTTTAAACGCCAAGGTAAATCCCATCTGCCATTAGCTGACATTATTAGGAGCTCACCCTATTCTCCACATTAGCAGGATAAGGGTTAAAGGTTGAAAGTTACCTTTGGTTAGCACAGACTTGATGAGGAGTCCTCCCATGGAGTGGGTGACCCAGACAATAGGTCGTGAGCCAAGACCAGCCTGTATTAGCTTCTTCAACAGTTCACTGCTGCGATATTCAAGGTTCCTTCTGCAGACATGACATAATGAGGCACATTAAAATTTACCATCTTGGAAGAGGGGAGTTTAAATCCCTCAGTGCTGATTCTATTGTCATCAGCCACTGTTACAGTGCCTTCTTAAGATTCATTTCCACTGGCTCATCACAACCACTCTATAAAATTACCTTCTGTTCATTTATGTCCCCAAAATTCACCACCTCAAGCACGATAAGTAAACTGCAGTACTTTATATCATCTTTTCAGTCCTTCAGGTACCATTAAGCACTACAATACATAGAGTGTTTTGGTAGGGACCCTGATGAAAGGAGACTGCTTGGAAGACCTAGATGAAAATGGGAAGACAATACTATAAATAATCTTAGACTAGGAGGGCATGGTCTGGATTAACTTGCTCATGACTGGAACAAGTGGCAGGCTCTTGTAAACATGGTAATGAACCTCTGGGTTACATAAAATTTAGGGAATTTCTTGACAAATTAACCATTTGGCACTGGAATTATTTTTTTTTAATTTTAGCACACTCTGTATATAAAATGTGAATAAAACAGGAACCAAATATGTTAGAATTATTAAACAAACTGCATTTTGAAGAGAAAGAAACGGAGAGTGTATACCACGTTTAAAATATTCAGTACCTATATTTGTTGAATAAATATATAAAATGCAACGTTTAGAGGTTAGCGGTGCGGTACGACCACTATAGGGGTTGTTAGGCGTCAAAGGGTTAAGGAAATTTCAGCTTCTCAAGAAGGACTCTGCTCCATGGAGATAATTAATTTAGGTGGTACCCCCTCAGTGATAGAAAAAACCTGTATAAGTGTAAAGACACACACACACATATGAGATATCAGAAATAGATACACAGTTATTGCAAGAAAACCTGAAGGAAAAATACTACTTGGGTGACCAATGTACAGAAAATATAGTAATATTAAAATGGATCTTATATGAATAAGGAATGAAGATACTGGCCCACGATAGGGTCTACAGTGAATTTAACATGTGATGAATCTACAGTACTTCAAGAGCTAAGTGATTATCAATTTTTCAAGAAGAACCCTGCTGGATGAAGTTACAATTCCTTGCAGTTAATTAGTTTGTTAGCCACCCTAACTAACAAAATGACAGAACAGACAACTCACTTGAGTCTTTCTACAGGACACATTGGTGCCCACATTGACAAGTTGGTATCGTAGTTCACGCCAATAATGCGCAAGTGACGGCAATCTTGTGCGAGCCAGTCACGTGGCCAGCACACAGAGTACGTCCTGCCGTCCTCCACGGATTGTCGAACACACGGATGACAACTGCAAACAGACACATGTGAAAAGACACATACAAAAGACTAACATTACTTTCTAAAATGCAACGATAATTAGGTTTGCATCCATGCAATTTGCTCCAAGCACAGATGCACTGCATGATTTATTAGGATAAAATAAAGGCTTACTCTTTGTACCACTTAACTCTCCCTCCTTAACTTTGACAAGATGGTTATGCATCACACTGCAGCAACCTTTCTGCTTCCCTTTGCCCTTCCAATTACCTGATGACCAATTGCAAACAGCTGTTGAAGAATTTTATGTTTTAAACCATTAGGGCATTTAGTCAGTGACATCATTTCTACCTGCACTACACCATCCCGATAAACTAACTGCTTGAAATCACCAACAAATTTGACCTACTGTATTCTGAAACACATCCAAATTACTTAACTCACCATTCTCATATTTCTTTCCATGTTTCACATGGCTGCTGCTGCTGTAATCTTCAACATACCATTGACTACATCTGTCCCATTCTCAATTACCACCAGTGGGATGAAGGGAATAAAACTGTCCACCTGTGATGGTCAAGTATTCAAAATCACAACTGACACCATCAGAACTCTGTAAGGCTGGAGGGGCCTTTCATTAACAAGGCCATGATATACAGCACTGTCACAAAGCTGTATCAGCATTCCTAAAGTATGTCAAAGACACTGAAGTTATCAGGGTAACAGTGACAATTCATATCAGGCTATCAAAGTGGTGAGAAGAAGTCAAGTCTTCTGGGATGTAATGCCAAGCAGTTTGATAGATACATACCAACCGTTTGGAGAAATTTACTGCCTCCATCTTCAAGGGTGAAGTATGAGATGAATGGAGAAGGAAGTACAGAACATAAGAAATGGAGGGTTGGGAGCAGGAACTTAAGTGAGAAAATGGTCAGTAAGGGCGCTGTTTTCTGAAGGAGGAGGGAAGGAAGAAGGGTAGGAAGAAGGAAGGAGGGACAGAATATGTGTAAGTGAAAGTGGGAGAAAAAGTGGGAGGAAGAAAAGGCAAGTGAAAATACATAAAATGACGGAGAGAAAAAGAGCCTGTAAAGGACAATTATCAATGGGACCTAAGAAGGAACAAACTGCGTGATTGCAGGCTCCTGCTGCAGTTTAGATGGAATTTACATTTTTCTGGGATGTAATGCAGTCTACACGATAACTTTGTTGTCCTGATGTGCTCAGTCTGGTAGGTGATCCTCTTAACGGGAGACAGGTGTGGTTCACCTAATCACATATAGTTTTAGTGATTTTCTTTTTACTTGTGTTTTATTTATTCATGTTATTCTTGATATAAAATAATGGAGTGCTATATCCAGTTAAACAACTAGATCATTTCTAGGAAACTGACACGGTCACTTCTCTGTACTCCCACTTACACCACACTCATATGCGACTGCTTTCGCACTAGATTGCTACCGTCCATTAACTGCCCCCAACCATTTCACTGTTTAAATCTCTCCCTTCCTACCTATCACCAATGGTTCTGAATATACATTGACAGATTAAACCCAAAACATGTGGCTATGAAGCATCTGTAACTGATGCCAGCAAACCTCAGAGACAAATATATAAAAAATGTTTGGCTACAGCAGCATAAATCGGTAGTTTGTTACTGAAGTGTCGAGACAACCTACCGATCCCATCTTCGAGGGTCAAGCAGTCCAAGAAGTCTACTGGACTGTCATAAAAATGGAAAAAACCAAACAATGAAAAAAGTACATATTTTTTGTAAGACTGTGAGAACTTACCCAGTATATGAGTATGGTCCTTTACCCATACTGTTTGCATTCTCAGGACAGTCTGAAAGGACCATTTCAAAATCTGACCCTAACGTGTCCCACTCATCCTGCAGGAACTCTGCCACATCTTGAAGGTACTTCTTTGTCCGCTCATCACTTACATTGCACTCAATGTCTGGCTTATCATTATGGCTGTGACCTCCTTCTGAAAGTGAGATATCATATGTCATGACATAACAAATATCACTGTGTGACTCAGTCTCGTATGTCTGTATGCAGTTGGCTCATTTGATGAATTGGTTATGAGCACTGGTTGAATTTACTTCACACAAAAGCCTAAGTACAGACACCTTCACCTTGAAAATATGAAGTTGTCCATGGACTAAATTAGGCACTACACAATAAAGGCACAATGGGAGTTGGAAGTATAGATCTGTGCTCTGTTAACCTTGACACCAAGTCAATTTACCTCCAAGAAAAGAGCACAAAGCACCCCACTTACAAAAATAAAGGGCTGGGTGGGCCTCAGACCCAGTCTGTATGTTGTGAAGAGAAAAACTCTTACTTCTGCTGAGAGTTCAATCCCATCTCCTTGCATCCAGCCCACAGCCACATCAACAGACCAACCGAGCAACCTGGGTCATATCACTGTATTACTAACTTCATATAACTCCTACTTACCATCAAATATGACACCAATAATTAATCTACTGAGCCTGCCATGGGTTGAACCTACAGGCTAATCATGATGGGTGATATTTCATATTACACAGGGGTATTTTTATCGTGTCACATAGCACACCACATACAAAGCCTGCATTTTTGGGGAATTTAGAGTCCATTTTTTCCCCTCCAGTTCAGCTTACCTTATCTCACAGAAGAGCCTTGAAGCACTCATCTTCAGTTTCAAAGGAGGCCTTATGCATTCCAATATATTTCTTAACACACAACCAAGCTTTTACCCTGAAATCTTAACAATTTCTCTTCAAAGATTTTCTTTCAATTCTGCCAATGGGTGTATTTTTCACAAAAATGTTGGCAACATTTTTTTCCATGCCACATACTTTGCAGAAGGATTGTAAATCAACACTCTTTGTTCAACTTAATTTCTTTCACAGACATGCTGACTACCAAATGGGGTCTAGGTACACCAAGAGATAACTGGAACATCAGTGTCTGTTGTGGCTGCTTACTTAACAGCAGCAAAAAAGAGGGCCAGAATATTGGTTATGAAGCCTGTGAATGCCAAGTTGGTACTGTCCTATGCCCTGGGAAACAATCAACCTACCTACCTCTCTGTATAATGTGAATACCTGTTTTTTGTATTGCCATGTACTTACCTGACAACTGTATCACATGTTCCAAGTTTTAAATACAGTACAAAAGTGACACTGCACAACAAAATTGGGTCATTATTTTTCTTACAAATGTAACGTTACCTTAAGAAGCATTATCCCCGTTGTGTTTATTAGAAAATAAAGGAACAATTATGCATAGGCATAGCAGTCCTAACACAACTATATTGCTATTATACATAACATATCAACTACATGTTTCGGCCATTTCTTATTTGGCCATCATCAGGTTGGATACAATTATCAGAGAAACTATATAACATAATATAATACGATACAAAGAACACTGACACTGCTGTTTGTATCGTATTATGTCATGTTATATAGTTTCTCTGACAATTGTATTCAACCCGATGATGGCCAAATCAGAAATGGCTGATACACGCAGTAGATATGTTATATATAATAGCAATATAGTTGTGTTAGGACTGCTATGCCTGTGTATAATTGTTCCTTTATGTAATGTTACCTAGTGAAAAACTGCATAAAATTTAAATGTGTCACTAAATAATGTTTCCACATATCCCCCAGAAATCAATTCTGAACATCAGATTTGGAAACACTTCTTAAGATCAACCAGCTCAGTCGTTAATACTGGTACACATACATAACCTTAAAAAACTTGTAGAAAAAGTCCAAAGGAGCTAGATTGAGAGATCTGTGGTGGCTTATGCTACGAGTATTACATAATATCTGTTAATAACAGAAGTACCTCATGCACTCACAGTCTTTGTGAACTATCTCACTTCCAAAAATGAAAAAAAGTATTTCTTATTATGTTCTGTTCCAACCAACAACACTCCAACTTTTGCACCTATTAGTTCATTTACAAACACTGCTTTTTAAAAAGATATTCTTAATTTGTAATAACCCCATATTTTTGACTGTGACCAGCCTCCTGGTCCAGTGGTCAGAGTCTCTGCCTACTAATCATGAGGTCCCGGGCTCGATTCCTGGTTCTACTGTGGGAATTTTCTCTGAAGGGGGAGGATTCCTGTGGTGACCATGGTCTGGATAGGTTAGTAGAATTTAGGTTTAATGGCCCTCCTGGAACTACATCCTCCTATATCACCCCTCATATCATTGGGACAACATAACCGCGCTTCATGGGCGTCCCAACCTCAGAAGTCGGTTACACTTCTGCCATGCCTAGGAGGGAAGACCACGAAGTCCACAAGGACATGTGGGGGCACTGGGGGGGAAAAAAATTTTTTTTTGACTGTTTGCATGGGAAACAAACCCTACTTCAAGAATTAGCAATGAAAGAGTTAGTACTTACTTGTCTCACATGGTATGCTAGACATAGCAGCTTCAATATGAATAAGTTTCAATCAGTCAAGTTCTAACATACGTACGTGAAATGCCCACATTTGTGGGTTCACGGTCTCTCTGGCGCCATGTAATGAAAACTCCACCAAGGAGGCCATGAATGAATACGACATCAAGTTTTGGCAAATCGAAGCGCCGCAAGGTAGGGTAGAGCAAATGGAGGTGTGATGAAAATTTAATTTCAGGTGTGCCATCCACATCCAGATTCGCCAATGTGCGTGTGGCCGTCATAGATAGCTGAATGTTGGGATGCCGTGCCCACCGAGCCAGGAGCCCAATGCATCCTGCGACATGTCATACAGAATCTGCCGTTAGTCATGTTAAGTAGCTGTTGCACTTCCCTAGAGTTTCTCTGTGTCAAACACAATGCCATGAAGACATATAAGGGACATGAAACTAGAGACCCAGACAGGCCAATTTATTCCTGGAGAAACAATGTCCAATATACACTGAACAGGAGCCTCTCAGTAGGAGGATGCATGTCTTCTGTAACACAACCCTGTGTTGTTGTATGAGTAGTTCCCAGAATTTCAAAGGATCATAGTGCCTTCATCTTCAAGGGCCAAGCAGTCTAAGAACTGTCTCTTCTTCATGGACTACTTGGCCCTTGAAGATGAAGGCAATATGATCCTTTGGAAAGTCAGGAACCACTCATCCAACGAGTGTCACATCCCACAAGACACGAACCCTTAGCAACACCACTGCAAGAACCTCAAATCTCTCAGCCTCTCAGTAGCTTCACCCGTAACTCCGTCACCTTCTGTCACTGTCCACACTTTCGATCCAACTGTAAGAACAACTCTTGCCACTGTCTTAAGTACTTTATCATAGTATCCTTAAAGTTTTACTTCTTACATCTCTGGCAGAACATCTCTCAGCAGCCATGGCTGCCACAGTCTAAATATCCTAAGTCTGGGCATAATTCTTGATGATGGTTTATTTCATTTATTTTTTCCATATTATTGCTACTTATGATGATATAGCATGTTTGTTCCCACGGCCACTAAATTGGACATTAAAGGAAATTAATGTAAATGTCTTACCAGTAGCAAAAAAGTGCTGCAGCATACCATCCTGCACAGATATGTTGGACAGCACTTTAACCAACTTGATGGTGACATCTGTATCATCTTCAAAATGCCGGCACAAGCTCACGATAAGCGGCAAACCACCCAAATTTACAATGTCTAAAAGTATCCAAGCAAAATAAAACCACCTCAATAACAACAACAACAACAACAACAACAACAACAACAACAAAAACAACAATAATAATAATAATATTGTGCAAAAGGAAGCGGAAAAGAAGTTAAAATACAAGAGTTTATGTACAGAAATACAACAAATGTGGAACCTGAAATGCACGATTGTACCAGTAATAATTGAAGCCACTGGAATAGTAACAAGAAGCTTAAAGAAAAATTTGGAAACTGTACCAGGAAAACATTCGATAGATTCACTACAAAAGACAGCTATACTTGGAACATCACAGATAATATGGAAAGTACTGCAGTGTGAAGCTTGAAGCCTGAGCAGTGGGGATCACCGCTGGTTCAAGAGAAGTACTAGGAAGAAAAGGCCTGTGACAAGAGACATCCATATCGTATAATAATAATAACAACAATAAGGAGACAGCAAGGAAGTTAGAAACTACCGACCCATTACATGCTTAACAACCATGTACA
>Ga0123355_10012673_pt1 | contig 13070 bp, 1 predicted proteins | sample TergutEmb28metaG_3_FD_89872 | JGI IMG/M metagenome (GOLD analysis project Ga0123355, IMG submission 89872) | Embiratermes neotenicus P1 segment gut microbial communities from Petit-Saut dam, French Guiana - Emb289 P1 | ecosystem: Host-associated > Arthropoda: Insects > Digestive system > Gut ... | reverse complement strand
TCTTAGGTACAAGTGCATCTGTAGAGAATATGGTATTACCTTGCAGATGTGTGAAAATAAGACAGAAAACATGTATATGTATGTATGTATGCAGCCTATGTATGTTTATTTATAGTGTCACAACTGTTGGACACGCACTACTCGGCAGTTTCTTCCAACCGAACCTATCATAATGGGTAGCATTTCAGCGCCAGAGACAAAGCTCGTCAGTAAATTTTATCCTGTTAGAGTTGGCTAAACGCATGAAGCCAAAAACCCTTACATCATTAATTCAAGTCCTACGAAGTGCAAAATAAGAACGTGCAGCAATGACAGGACCACACTCGTGCTTGCTGGCCGAGCGTCTCACATTATTTCATCTTGAAGGGGTTACCTTTTTATGTGTCAATTCTTCCTCCGTATCATTGAATAAGCTGGGTTTTAGCTTGCCTGTTTCACTGTAAAACTGTCCGGAATCCGTTTATGTGACATTCAACCATCCGTTTTAGTAGCCATCTTTTTCTCTTACGTAACGCGAAATTGCCAGCAAGCACGCAAAGTGACACTTAAAGAATTCAAAGAGTTCAAACATTCCTCCTCAGATTCGGTAGCCTTATTACGCTTAACAATTCACATTGTTCCACTGGAGGCCCAGGATGGCCCGTTATTTCGCCTTTGGTAGAGGGTATTGATGTAATAGAGCAATTGTCCTGTAAATTTTATTGCCTTACTCGTGACCTTCCTCTCCTATCTTGGTCATTCGATGTATTATCTTATTATCAGATAAGGAGGCAAATATATTATTCCTGCTCTCGTCTTCTGCAGTCACAAATTTAATCGATCCTGAACATGAAGGCACTGATATTTTTCAAACTTCGATAACTGTTTTACATGCAAAAAAGCTTGAATTTCAGTTTATTTCTTACGTGTGAGTTGTCTGAAGATACTTTCCGTTATGGAGACTGTACAGCAGCTAGCAGAACGTTGAATTTATGAATAGGAAACTGCACTGAAGGCTGCGACTGTGGCCCACTAGATATACTCTCCAATCACTTACATAGCGGAAATTACAAACAGTACGAAAAACCATAGGTTTATTGATGCCCCGGACAAGATTCTTGATATACAATTTTCTTTTACTTCATTTAAAGAGAAACCAACTTGATGCACAACTTATCTTCAGTATATTTCGGCAAACACCTCTACATGTTTCGGGCGTATCTACAGCCCATCATCAGGAGGTACACCGTATGGATAGAGCAATTGGTACTTATTATTCATTTTAGATGACTGTCTCTTATCCTGGCTGAAATAAGAGACAGTCATCTAAAAACAACAATAATTATCAATTGTTGTGTCCATACGGCTGTACCTCCTGATGATGGGCTGTAGATACGCCCGAAACATGTAGAGGTGTTTGACGAAATATACTGAAGATAAGTTGTGCATCAAGTTGGTTTCTCTTTAAATGAATATATCGAGATGCACCATTAATGAAACAAAATTTCTTTTATTTCTACGCTATGTTCAGTGTTTGTTTATTTCATCGTTTCTGTAACACAGTATTCTCTACTAATCTCTTTGTTGAGCTGTTATTTGGTAGGAAGTAGTGACCTGAATTCTTTGTTATTTGCGATTAGAGACACGTGTTACCTACGTTACCACAGCAAGCAGATCGTAAGTGTTGGAACCTGCAGTAAAATTGTCACATTCTTGTCATTTCCATGAAGTGGACACTTCATTGTCAGCAACAAACTGAAATGTTCATTCCTGGGCCCCGTGCTCTTGTTACTCTTCGTTTTAAAGCTTCATAATTATATGTTGCTGTAGGCAACTTGTTCTCATCCATTCTGCTTACGTCCAAGTCTTCCTTCATGTGTAAGTTTATTTGAATCCTCATGTATATTAAGTGTTTTTTTTTCTAACTAGCCGTGTATATTTAGTTATGCGTGTTTTACTAGAGGCATGGATTATGACGTATTATTTAGCCTAGTTATATAGAGAGCGATAAAACAGTTTAGTACTTGTTAAAGCTCCGTAACTGATTCCTTTTTAGAGTGCTGTAGCCTAATTCACAATCACTTCTAAGACGATTCTCTTCCATAGGTGTCAACATTTGATATGTACTCGTATAATCGTGTATACTGAACACAGAGGCGTGCATAGAGAGGGACATCATTTTACCGATATGTTTGAAAAATATTCCATTCAGGATCTAGGAAGTGTGTCATCCCCGTTGGGTGTGTGAAAATTGGAAAGGGTATGTAGTCACAAACAACTATGTCAATTAAGGTGTATTTAATGACTATATTAGACAACTACATGTTTCGGCTTTTACTAGCCATCTTCAGGTTGTCTTCCAGAGAACTTAACTTAAGGTCCTACTATATACATTGAGCGCGCTCGTGGTGCAGAGATCTCTAATACGGGCCTTATTGCGTAATGTAATTACATATATAGAAATTACATTACGTAATAAGGCCCGTATGTAGAGATCTCTACACCACGTGGGCGCTCAATGTATATAGTAGGACCTTAAGTTCTCAGGAAGATAACCTGAAGAGGGCCAGTAAAGGCCGAAACATGTAGTTGTCTAGTATAGCCATTAAATACACCTTAATTGACATAATTGTGTTTGACTACATACCCTTTCCAGTCTATTCAGCACTACTTATAAGTATTTGCCTTTTGTGTGTGTGTGTGTGTGTGTCGGTTTGCCTGTGGTTTAGTCAAATTTTGTACCAGTTAAGTCATGCTACACAGTTATGGTTCGATTCTCAGTGCCCTGGTAGCGAGAACAAGATGTTTCATGTTGAGGTGAATTAAGAGTTCAAAGAGCTTTTGGTGATGTATTTAGCTGTACATTTATACCTGTTACACATTTTTGGTCCTTCCACTTGGCCAGTATAACGATACGAATTCTTTTGTCAGAATGGACTGGCACGAAAGAGCGGAATTGAATTTGATTTTAAATGGTGACGATTTGCAGACCTGCAGTCACGTAATTTGGTTATGATGTTCCACACAAGGAAGATATCACATGGAATTAATATTTTTTACTATACCGTATAGAACTGGTAGCTTTGAGTAATGATATGCTTCAGGTTTTCAAACGAAAATTTCGACTTGCGACTATTCTGTTCAATCACCACATTGGTCGTATTGTTCTTGGTTCGATGTGTGTTGGATTTTCGGTGTGGTTGGGTTGGAGTGGTATCCGTGTTGCAGGCTTCAGTCTGCAACACGGATACCACTCCAACCCAACCACACCGAAAATCCAACACACATCGAACCAAGAACAATACGACCAATGTGGTAATTCAACAGAATAGTCGCAAGCGCCTGATGATGGACATATTAATGTCCGAAACATGTTGAGCACATAAGAAGTGAAATAAAATAGGAAGTGACATCAAGTTGGTCTTTTATTCTTCAACTAATTCCTTAATTCTTTAAAGTTACGGCGTAATTAGTAATTGGGTACTAATTTTGTGGCAAGTTAATTACATTTGCACTTATCTGGGAGTTTTTAAAATATATTACATCGTTCTTATATCGTATCGAACGCCAAAAGTAGCCCAACCACTGCACGGGTTTAGACAATTCATTCGGTAATATATTTTGACAGGCATCTGATTATCTTATAAAACTGAACAGTTTCAGAATTTACTTTCAGTAATCTGTTCCGGCCAAAGTCTTGGATCCGTTCGGAGTTATTCAATTGCCCTTTGTTTTGTGCACCAGCAAACAACGATCTCATGATTGTAAAATAATTTCCCTGCACAGAGTCTACTAAATCGATTTGCCTGCTTTGTATACCTCTTTCCATTCTCAGACACGGCCGGACGTACACGCAGTTCCATGTGTAACAATAATTTATCTTTGCGTGTTTATGTAATAAGCGTATACGACTCAATGTTATTAATTAATAGACATGACTCCATCCCCCTACAATTCCACTCTGTTTTCTGCGTGTTACGACCGTTTCCTTTATCCGTCCCTCTCTCGCTCTCTCTCTCTCTCTCTCCCTCTCTCCCTCTCCCCCTTTCCAAACTACTTCTTATTCTGAACAAAGGACGAACTGCCTTATGTATTGTTCTTTTATGACCGTGCAAACCATTCTATGGACTGATGGATGGAATAGCCTATGAACTCAATAGCCATGTAGTGTCTATATATATTGCACGTATTTGTGTGTCGGTTGTGTAGTGAAGCCATGCATTGTTTTAGAGCTTCCTGGAAGGTCTCAGTATCATACATAGGTATCTGTATAATCATCTTAAATATAATCTATCCAGAATATGAGATTTCCCATAGAGGCACGTGAAATTTAACGTGGAGGATACAGAGAAAGAGCAAAAGCGACGTAGTGCGGTTGTATACGTGTTGGCAATTGTGACAGATTTCTTGTACTCCTCACTTCGTGGGTTGCATGGAACTTGATTGTGAGCGACTCGCGTTTCTTCGACTAGGGGAATGATTGACCCTGTATTTCAAATCTGTCTACCCGATAGAAAATACTGTGTAACTAAAGTGCTTTCTTGCGGTGAATAGTGTTAGCATTCGCATTAATTCTCGTGATGTAAATGCAGAAGATGATGGCGATAATAACAATAATAATAATTTTACAAAATACTTTACACCAAATATCGCGGTTTATTTTGCAGGAAATTTCAGTAACTCTTTTGTTCGGCCGCGGAATATTCTGCCATCACATTTATTTATACAAGAGTTGAATTTTATCGCCGATATGTAACGTTAATAATCGGGAGTTTCCGGAAACAAATTAATGGAACACAGTCCTTGTTTAGAATTTAGTAGTTTCTTGCCTAGGCAAGAAATTCTCATTTATACAGTTTTATTACGTGCGCACAACAGCCCACCACTTGTCTCTGCGAGCGATATAAACCCAGTCTACGAAATCCCATTTTAATAATTTCAGATCAATTTTCACATCATGGTCCTACCTACGCGTAGAACTTTTGTATGGCATTTCCCTTCATGTTTTCCCTCAAAATGCTATGCACATCTCTTCAGAAATATCTCAAAGCTCTGACAAAAATATCTCAATCTTTTTGATGTGCCCCGTTACGGTCTTTGATCACTGTAGTCCACTGAGCATTAATTAATGAATTTTTGAATGGAAAGGTGCTAATATTTAATTATTCCTGACCTATCGTACATATTGCGACTGGTAACACTTCAACATGTGTGTGTGTGTGTGTGTGTGTCCCGAAAGCTTGGTATGTCTCAGTGCTGTTAAAAGTGCAGTTAATTCCAATTTCTGTCAGAAACTTCCGGTCGCAAATATGGCCTCCCTGCCTATTTTGTGCGGAAGGAACACAACAGCGCTGTTGTGACCACTACATGGCCGGATAAAACTGTAATATAGCCCATGTACTTAACGATAATGTTCACTGTAACTATCATTCTGCCGTAGACAGATTGTATCTCCATGTGTGTGACGGGAGGGCCGGGAGTTTGTGTCACGAGATGTTTCTGTTTTTTTGCTCAACAAATCGAATACCTTCCTCCTTTGTAACTTTGCCTTTGATGTATTATCACAGTCATCAATATAAAAAAAAAGAGTCGTAGCGGCTACACTTCTAACTATATAGCAACCCCAACGGTCCGTGTAACACACTGCGCAAGTTTCGTCATAGTGTAATTAAAACAAATACTCTTCAGGATTTTACAAACTGAGTTTGATTAGTTCCTTACAGTGTCATGTTTATCAGTGCATTACAAAATTTACTAAACCTGCAATGTACAATGTTTGTCTTCTCCGACATACTACAATTATTTATCTGTTCGAGAAATGTCTGTATTTTATGAAACCCGAATTTTCGTTAGGCCTGTTGTGTTCGGTATAGCGACTGACTACGGGCTGGGCGGTCCGGGATCGAATCCCGGTGAGGACGAGATTTTCCGACCATCCAGACCGGCCCTGGGGCCCACCCAGCCTCCTGTAAAATGGATACCGGGTCTTTCCCGGGGGTAAAATGTGGCCGGGTCGTGCTACTAACCACTCACTCCCTTCTAGTGCCGCGGTCATGGAAGGGTAGAGCTATACCTCTATCCACCCTGTGGGCCACACCGGGTCTGTAAAGGGGTCACTTTACCTGTTGTGTTTAATACGTCCGCGTTGGACACATTAGTGAGAAAACTGAATCCAAAATTTTCCTAACTCCTCACTGACATTAATTTTATTACCTGGCACAGACTTAATCCCATTTCTCCACGAACAAAGTTTTGTAGCTACGTTTCTTCCCATGAATGCGTACTACATGTTTCAGCTCTCAGTTCCTCACTTTTTTGCTGACCCTATTAGCACCATTTGCACGTTACAGATGACAGAGCCCCTGATAATGCCATTATTTTCAGTGTTTTGTACTGAACCTTTCGAGTGCCTAATTTCCCCAGAATCGTGTTTTCAAACCCCTTAAATCCATGAGTGATTTCAGACTTCCCACGCGAAGTACATGAGAACTGCGTTCTTCTGGGTTATTACGCAACGGGTAGTGGTACTTCCTTGTTAATGTTTCGCGATAACCTATCGTTCCCGTTTTCAAGGGTCAAGATTAACCCTTGACCCTTGTAGATGGGACCGATAGGTTGTCCCCAAACGTCTGTAAGGAATTACCACTAATCGCTGCTTAATAAACCAGGAGAAACACTGTTCCCCTCAATCCAAATTAGACCACATAAACTGAATCTATTTTATCAGTCACTTCAGTGATTCCCAAAGTGGGCTCCGCAGATCCCAAGAGATCGCGACAACTCCCAAGGGGTCCTTGGGTACATTTCTCTAAAGGTAATTTTGAGTTTACTTATTTTTTAATGAAAAGAATATGTTATTAAAAATAAACGGGAAACTTCTTTAATTTGCGATGTGTTTATTTCGTATGACATTTAGAATGTCCGATTTATAAACCCTTTTACCACAACGCGAGCGAACATGAGCTTAATTAATGTAGGTGACCAAGGATGTGAGAATCCTTAGTTATTTTTTCAAGCCAAAGGTTTTCCGCCAGCAAAACGTTTCTGAAACACTGAGCTACTTCGATACATCACTGCCATATGCAACTATGTCACACACTTTTATGGTATTCAAATCCCTGCGATAATTTTTAAAATTCAAGAATACACCAACAGATACACTATACCACAATATTAAGTTTTTACATTTAAAGCACTAGAATTCCGACATGTTTCCAGCTCTTTCTTTTGGTCCAACCTCAGGAAGTGTGCATCAGTATTTGTATAATAGTTTGATACTTACACGTCATCATCGTCATCATCATCATGTTCCTGAAGGGTTAGACGTGTTTGCTGTTCCTTGATCCTCGAGATGAAGTTGGTCCCTTCTTCTCTTCCTCGGTCTTCCTATGTTCCTTCGTCCTTTTGGTTTATACTGTAGTTCTTGTTCTGGTAGTCTGTTTGTGTCCATCCTCCGCACATGTTGTAGCCACTTTTTCTGGTACTGGTTTATTTCCTTTACTATGTTCTGTGATACTTAAACGTTTTATTTAAACTTCGTACAGAGTCTTCATTAATGATGTTTTAATTAAAGTGACTTGATTCAATAAATATGGAACTATATTTTAACTAATAAAAGAGGTAATCTAGTTATTTTAAAGGTAAAAAGTAAAGCAGTCGCATTACAGGTCTGGAAAGGCCCAGAGGGTTCCAGGAAGTTAAGGTTCCCAGATTTCGTGACAACGGCACAGGATGGTGGTAGGTCGCCAACCTTACGCACCGATCGCCTTTACCCCCAGGAAATACTCTTGGTACTCATTTCTGTTAGAGTCTGAGTCGACCCCAGGGCCATAGTGCGATCGGAAGGATTTTATGTCAATGAAAAATCCCAATGACACCAGCCTAGATCGAACCAGCGACCTTCCGATTTGTAGCACAGCACCTTAACCACTGTGCAACCGCGGTAACCTACTTAATTTTGCAAGATAAAACTTTCAGGTAAATGTCGGCTTTCACACATTTTCCAAATACACAGTTAGCTAACAATTGCTTATCGGTGTCTGCAGAGACTGGTTACACAGAAAGAGTATAGAATTTGGAAAAAGGAATAGGGTGTATATTTCATAATTACATATTTACGGGTGCCATCGATCTTTTGTCTTCATACCCAAGATACTAAAAATACACTTGCATTGGGCTATTTACATAGCCTCCGGGGAAATTCGGGTTCTACTTTATTCCCTTTCAAAGGTACGCTATAAAATACTTTCTCCCCGAAGACTGGCATCAAAAGATCATTATTGAATAAATTTTTTTATTTTATAGTGGCGTGGATGTAATATGAAATATTAACATAGCTTCTGCCTCATTGTAATATTTATGGTCTCAACATCGTGCTGCTCTTATGGGTTTATGTACTGGCAGGAATAAATATAGAACACCAATAGATTATACAGGGCTTTTGAAATGGAAGCTGAAAGCTGCACACCAGCCTTCAACATTACTGGGGGGTTTTCTCTGATCTTCCAAATTTTTTGCAATTATTATTTTACTGCATTCGGTTATGCAATCTATTGTTTGAGGCTTTCAATAATGAAACGTAACTTAATTCCTAGAAGACTGTGCACTGTGAGGATGCAGACATTTGTCGACTCGTATAGGTTAATAAAAATAATGATTATTGTTATGAAAATGTCGATATTGATGTTTATGATGATGATGATGATGATATCAAGAAAAAAGAACATATGAGCGCTCTATTAGCATATCCAGAAAAGGGCCTATGCTCTACCACTATCACGAGGAACAACTATAATCAGCTGAGTCAATGTCATAACTAAATTTTACCGATCTACAAATCAATAAGATTTGAACAATGGATCGAATTATAACACTAGTTCATTTCTGATTTGTATATTTATGGAAAATAATCTGGGCCTTCAGGTTAATAAGCTAGGCAGGCAAAGTACTTATTACATGACAATGAGGCTCCTTCGCGTAACGATTTTTGCCTTTAAAAAACAATAAGTATTACATATTCTATGTTTGTATCTATAGTCTTAGGTATCCAGCACGCAATGCGCATGCGCTATATTGTCATCTGTAGCATGTCCGGCTGTACAATAGTTTTCCACATTATCTCATAAACGGTACGATTTTCAGGATAAAGTTTTTGAACATATTGTGTCTGTTTTGACTATCTGTACAACTTTTATCTGAACGTTTCTTATGCTAAGGAGAACTGAGTGGGATATTGTCTTAAATATACTTAGGTCTTCATGTAAAGTACCAGTTATTCTTTAATCAAACTTAAAATTTGCAGACAGATTTCCTCAAAAATACTCAAATATCACACTTCATAAAAATCCGTCCAGTGAGAGCCGAGTTTTCTATGCGGACAGATGGAGAGATGGACAGACAGACAGACAGACAGACGGATATTGCGGAACTAATAGTCGAATTTCGTAATTTTTCGAACCCGCCTAAAAATCATTCGGAATCATAGAAAACGTAAGGAAACGGCGTTGCTTATGTGAAGGAAGAAAATAAATTGCCATAATTGAATACTGCCTTGTTCATATATTTACATTAATGCTTGTATCAAGGGCAAAACATAATCTCAAGATAGACTGTATTGTTACGAAATTTAATCATTCGCTTATTTATTCATAAGGCTTGTAGGGTCAAGGTTTACAACTTCGAATCCTGAGGTTTTCATGACGCTGTGATTGACTCCATTCTTCCGGTAAATGAGGCCTCATCACTGGCCAGTCATTTCCCGAAGTTTCGAAGGCATAGTATTTCTTATCGTCATCGGTTACCGATTACCCAGTAAGGAGGCGTCATATCTCAAAGGAACGGAAACCTCGGTACTTTAATAGCGAACACATTTAGCTGTGTGCGATGCTGTCGATTAATGACTCCTGTTCCTGAGCTGGTAATTCCTTCATCACTGTCAGCTCATTTTTAACTTGACATTTTTCTGATCTCTATGCATGTAATATTTTTACATTATTTGTTCCGTGCAATAAGATTAAATTAAAAAAAAACAACATTTGCACAGACTGTACATTGAGATAAAATTAACGTGATCCCGTTACGGGCCCGGTGTGGCCCAGAGGGTGAGTAGAGGTATAGCTCTACTCTTCCATGACCGCGGCACTAGCAGGTTGTGAGTAGTCAGCAGCACGCCCCGGCCGCACTTTACGCCCGAGGAAGACCCGGTACCCATTTTACAGGAGGCTGGGTGGGTCCCAGAACCGGTCTGGACGGGCGGAAAATCTCGTCCCCACCGGGATTCGACCCCGGACCGTCCAGCCCATAGCCCAACTATACATAGTTATACAAATCTGTAATTTCTCCTGCACGTTCCGGCTGCCTCCCGCCACCATCAGGGAGTACATACACCAATATATAGAATATAGTAATGTATGATATGATAAAAATGTACTAGTGATATTCACCTTATCGTACATTTCCATGGTTATACTTAGAGGACGTAATAAACAGCTTGGAAATATGTGTTTATTTAAATTATATGCTTGATATGTTTTTAGTTTCTCACTAGCTTACAAACGTACAGTATTTTTGTTGATCCGCAGTGCATATAATCCCTCTATTGTGTAGTTTGGTAATATATTGTATTTTTATATTTCATTATGGTTTAAATATGTTGGTTTGTACACTCCCAGGTGATGAATGGTGGTCGCCGAAATACAGGGCGAATAAACAAATTTTATCTATATACTCTGTGCAGATGTTTTTAAGTAAAAACGATGGAAACTTCGTTTTTGAGTATTACTATACAATATGTTTCATTCCCGTACTACGAGACAATATCGCCAAAGCGTGTATGAAAATGTGTGTATAATTACGTGATGTGTTTCATGTATCACTTTTTTTTGTCCTTTGTGTAGGCGTCATTTGTGTTAATAAATTGAACAGCGAGTATTTATCTCTCGATGTTACCCAACACTGCCTATGAACTAAGTAAATTGAATTGAACTTGGTTGCTTACCGCCTGTTGAAATAAAGGACCTCTCTTTCGAGCTTAAATGGACTGAAGGCGACAGGAAGCTGTAAAATAAAAAGCTCAGAAATAGGCAAACAGAGGGCGATGAAATGAGAGCAACTGTGTTAAAAGTGATAAATACGCCAGCGAAGTCGCAAAACATAAAGAAGATGTAGGCGTAAATGGAAAGATAACATTAGAAAGTCATTCAAGAAATAGGTTGTATGTTCCTGAAGTAGACTGATTTGGCTTAAGACAGGGAATAGAAGAGCGAGCGCGGTGTTCAGTTTTTGGGATCCACATTGAATGGCAAATTGTTCGAGTAGCTGACAGACGGCTATCTTCCGACGGAAGAGTACTTCATAGAATTACATTAATTGCTATTTAAACTGGGTACAATTCAGGAAAGGTGTGACCGCGGTGGTACAGTGGTTAAGGTGCTGTGCTACAAATCGGAAAGTCGCTGGTTCGATCCCAGCTGGTGTCATTGGGATTTTTCATTCACATAAAATCCTTCCGATCGCAATATGGCCCTGCGGTCGACTCAACCTCTAACAGAAATGAGTACCAGGAGTATTTCCTGGGGGTAAAGGCGGCCGGTATGTAAGGCTGACAACCTTACCACCATCCTGTGTCGTTGTCATGAAATCTGGGAACTTTAACTTCCTGGAACCCTCTGGGCCACTCCAGGCCTGTAACGGGACTGCTTTGCCTTTATAATTAAGGAAAGGTAGACATTCCTGCTAACATTTTTTTCAATGCAAAGTAGGAAAATTAACTGCCTGACGAATCTCCAATGGCTGCGGAGTTATTTCCGAATTGCTGTGTTGTCAAAAAAAAAGTATTTAATTTTTTTGTGCAGCGACATCGCATTCAGTGTGCCCATCTTTTAACAGAATTATCAATATTTCTTTATAATAGTCAATACAATTTATGTACTTTTTTATCCTCAAAACCCTTTTACCCATGAAATGAATTCGTTAGCATATCAAAACCCCACCATAATTCCAGGTAGGTTACGGCCAGAAAATAAAAAAGTTCAGCGCTAAGCTTGCTTACTGTTATATGCATGTTGTAACGACATCACCCACGTCAATCAAGTTGACGTTTGACATTTTTCCACCCTTCGCCGCCCTCTTTCATGTTCTGTATATTCGCCTCTAGAAATATGTGGGCAGTGGATGGGGTTGGGACTAAATACTATCCAACAGTTGGCGACAAATTCAACCGAGGGGAAAGTCCACTCGACACGTCATATCAAGGGGGTAGGATATTTATCTTTCCAACCCCCTCATGAATGTTTCACAAGGGTAAAGAGACAGAGAAGAGCACGAAAATTATAACTGGATATACATGTTTGTTCATTAAAAATCAGCGCTTATTTTTATTATGATATATTGGGTAAAAGAAATATTTCACATTTTGCGTCTTTATGGCGACAAAAACATCAAGTGTTCATTATTGCGTTTAAACTGTGTGAAGAATTTTTAATTTGTGCTTCAAACCGCCATTGTGAATGAAACGGCTATAAAGCACATTTGTGAAGCGCGTCCCGTTTTAGTAGTACGACTTCTAATTTACATGAGGGAAAGCAAATCAATTTTGTGCGTATAGATTCTGACGATTTCTGGCGGATAATGCCGGTTGTATTTTAGGGTGATTAGATAAGGGAGGATGAGATAAACGCCGACTGGGCTGACCAGATTCGGGGAGAAGTGAATGTTTAAAAACACGATCTCAGAATATTCAGGAAAGATTCTGCTTGGAAAAATCTACGGCTTGATGGAAGAATAATATGAGATAAAAACAGAGGATGTCATTTGTCACCCTGGGTAGGGTTGCTTTCTTTACTAAAATCAAAATATTGCGTAACTAAACCTTCAAAGTAGACTACTTTATTTCACTTCTTATATGCTCAATATGTTTCGGACATTAATATATCCATCACCAGGAGCTTGCGACTGTTCTGTTGAATTGACACATTGGTCGTATTGTTCTTGGTTCGATGTGTGTTGGAGTTCCGGTGTGGTTGGGTTGGAGTGGTATCCGTGTTGCAGGCTGAAGCCTGCAACACGGATACCACTCCAACCCAACCACACCG
>Ga0123355_10012672_pt1 | contig 13070 bp, 12 predicted proteins | sample TergutEmb28metaG_3_FD_89872 | JGI IMG/M metagenome (GOLD analysis project Ga0123355, IMG submission 89872) | Embiratermes neotenicus P1 segment gut microbial communities from Petit-Saut dam, French Guiana - Emb289 P1 | ecosystem: Host-associated > Arthropoda: Insects > Digestive system > Gut ... | reverse complement strand
AGGAGCTTGCGACTTATGTGCTGAGTTATTTCATGGGTTGTATTGATCTGGTTCGATGTGTGTTGGTGTTACGTTGTGGTTTGGCTGGGGTGGTGTGGTATCCGTATGCAGGCTGAGGCACTAGTGCCTCAGCCTGCATACGGATACCACATCAAAACAGCCAAACCACAACGTAACATCAAAACACATCGAACCAGTTCAATACAACCCACTACATAATTCAGCACATAAGTCGCAAGCTCCTGAGGATGGATGTATTAAGATCCGAAACATGTTGAGCATTAAATAAAGAAATAATAAAGCAAGTTACATCAAGCTGGTCTCTCTTTACTCAACTATCAAGATGATGCACGGTCCAATAAAAATAAGATTCCTTAATATAGTTAGAAATTTTTATGTAAAAATACAGGTTATTTAGTGAGAGCTTTCCTCTTTAAAGCCCTCTGGAATATGCAAGTAATTACATTCATACGTCATCATATGATAACATTTTCATGATTAGAGATCGAAGAAATGGGGTTGGTTTATGAAAGAAGGTAACAAATTTATATATATGTCTGTATATTTTCTGGTGAAACAATAGATAAATTTACTTTTTTCCCCGCGTACGTTAAAACTACAGAAGTCTATCTGTAACAGAACGAGGAGATTATTTCATACTTTGACTATGAATGTATGATAAGTTTGAGTTTGATATAATTCAGGGATTTATGCGTAAGGCAGGACATTTGGTTAGGGTTCCACACATTTTTCTTGTGTAATTAAAATTACTAATTTTGATGTTTTGCTGACCGTGCATCTCAGTACATTTATCTCAGTAATTAACCAACTTGATGCACAAAATTTTTGTTTTACAATAAGTTAATTACACGCCTCTACATGTTTTGAGTACATTTGCTCGAAACATGTAGAGGCTTGAAATAAACTTATTGTAAAACAAACATTTTGTGCATTATGTTGGTTAATTCCTGACACAAAATTAGTACGTTAAAACGGACCCTTATATGACTTAATTCAACATTAAAACATAGAATATATATATGTATGTATACGTGTGTGTTTGTGTGTGTATAGGAGTTACTTACAATCTAAAGTGCTTTAACAATGCTGCCGAATTATTCGTAAAAAACAAGTACTCATCAGGCAAAAAAAGGGAACCAGCAGACGCAGGACTTGCAGTTTTAGGGCATTTGGCCTAATATCACATGGATAAAGGAAGTTAAATTTCCCATGAGGCTATTTAGTGAAGAGATCTTAAGTTTCTCGTTTTCCTTGATTTGTTAAATTCGTCTTGCTTTTTCTCGTTCCCTGTTGAAGAAAGTATAAAAAGAGGATTTCGTGGATAAGAAACTCTATCCAGTCCACTGTCTTGAAGCAACTCGATGAGAGAAAACAGTCCTGACGAATTAAACAGAGGCAAAACGCTAAACATAACCTCGATCTGCTTTTCAGTTTAAAAAACCAAAAACTCAAAATGTAGGTTTTACATGAGTTTGATAGCAAGCGATAATAATGGCCTCTGTTCCTTTCTTAGTCACAGTATGTCAATCTTCTCGACCCTTTTCTAAATTTTTAGCTGTCAGCTGTAGGCAAACAGTTACTTTTATACGGTAAAGTTAAAGCAGTCCCATTACGGGCCTGGAGCGGCCCAGAGAGTTCCAGGTAGTTAAAATTTCCAGATTACATGACAACGGCACAGGATGGTGGTAAGGTTGTCAGTCTTACGCATCGTACGCCTTTACCCCCACGAAATACTCCTGGTACTCATTTCTGTTAGAGGCTGAGTCGACCCCAGGATCACAGTGATTTTATATCAACGAAAAATCCACTGACACTAGCTCGGATCGAACCAGCAACCTTCCGATTTTTAGCGCAGCACATTAACCACTGTGCTACCGCGGTCCACTACTTTTATAAGACTTTCATAAATTATGTGTATTTAAACATATGATATATTAGTATAAGAGTACAGTCAAACCTCGGTTCACGAACTTAATTCGTTCCTCAAAGTCGTTCGTAAACCGAAACTATTTTCCTCATAAGAATTAATGTAAAATGGATTGATCCGTTCCTGAACTCCAGATTATTGCTTATTTAAACTTTTGCAACTACTTTGTGCACAAGTTAACACAAAATCAATGGAAACCATTAAATCCATCACAAAAAAGATAAACACAACACTAAGCAGATCATATATAGACAAAAACTTAATTTAGTTTTACCCTACCTGTATGGAGAAGAGTTGACGGCGTAAGTGGAAGGTGGTGAGGAAGTGAAATGTTATTGTTTGGAAGGGGATTCTTTTTCTTTTTTCTGTCTCTTGGAACCATTCGACTCTGCTTCAGACCCACTGGGCTTCTGTCTCACTAAAACGTTTTCCAGTGTGATTTGTTCTTGTCTACATTTTGACGGCTTGCGTGTTCGTAACTCGAGACACAGTACGTCATCCGAGACGCTTTGTGTTCAGAAAATTTGTTCGTAAACCGAATTGTTCGTGATCCGAGGCGTTCGTAAACCGAGGTTTGACTGTAGTATAACTAAAAGTCAATATTGAGCGCTTAACAGAAATGAGTTGCGGAAGTATTTCCTAGGGGTAAAAGGCGAACTGTGCATAGGGCCGACAAACTTTTCGTCTTCATGTACCGATTGTCTAGAAATTCTGGGAGTCTCAACCCCCTGAAATAGGAATAGGTAGCTTATAGGTACATGTCAAAGGTAGAGTAACTTTTATTGTGCCGTGAGCAAACGAGGCAACAACTGTGAAATCAATCACATTTCTTGAGTACTAATTATGAAACCTATCAATAATCTGTTTTTTCTAGCCTCTCTTATGGGTTTCTAAAGACATGTGCATGTAATAGATATTAAAACTATTTGTCGACAAAAGCCCAGCAAGGCGTGATTGTAATATACTTGTCCAACCAATAATCGGAACTTGCTCGCAGTATTAATGCTCTAGAGTGGATAATAATAACGTCAGGACATTATGCCTTTATGATTGCACAGCAGGTGGCTCTTGTTACGTGCGTCGTCAGGAGTCTAAAAAATTTGTTGCATAGATTTTGCGGCGTTCTTCGACCTTCATCGATAAATCATCGGAAACCCTTATGAGTACAGATCTTGTATATCGATATGAAACGGACTGTTATAAAAATAAATAATAAATTAGTCAGAAGTTTAGTATTACCTCTTATTTCATAAGTTGGTATAGCTTGGAATTTACAAACTCAAAATTTGTTGGTATAATTATTAATAGGTTACCCTTTGTCAATTTCCAAAAAAATAATATATTTATTAAATTTTCCTTCTTTATTCAGTATATAATATTATAATATGGCTTCTTAGAATTATTATAATTTTTAACTTCAGACAGTTATAAACGTGTGTACGAAAAAATGTTAAAATAACGTAACTTCTATCATATGTTTACCCATTACTAAAAGCATAAAAACTGTATATTTCTGGGGTGAGCTGGGAATGACTTTTCATAGCATTTAGCTACGTTGTATGATCTGAACTGCATGGTCACTGAGAATATTCTTATATTGTATGTTTCTGGTACTATATTTTTATTCCGTGTATTGTCAGGCTAATCATTTCCAATGAACTGCAAGTTTCTGTATCTAAACACGTGCCTTTGAACTGAACCCTTTTGTGATTTTTGTCAAGTAAAATGTTCCGTTACTGTAAAAGTGGAAACAGTTTTGTCTATCAAAAAACACTCCTTTAATTATCAACAAGAGAAGTTATGCACATATAACGAAACATCGAGGCGCGCTCGCGTAGTCATTGTTGTTATGGTAGAGGTATGTGTATTAATTGTTTTCAGTATGTTTCTCTAGATTTAGTTACCCAGCATACAAAGCACATGCGCCGTATTATATTGACATCTGCAAACTGTCTGTCTCTACCGTATTTTTCCACATTGTGTCATAAACTGCAGGATTTTCGGGGGGGGGGGCGAGAGAAGGGGGGATACTGAATAAAAAAAATGTGTGTTTTTTCTTCAAAACTTTTGTCTGAAACTTTTCTCATTTTAGGAAGAATTGAGTGAGATATTAGTCATAAATATACATAGCTCTTCATGCACGTTACATGTTATTCTTGTCATATTTTAATGTAACTTGAATTCTATTGAAAGATTTTCGAAAAAGTTTCTAATATCAATTTTCATGAAAATTCTTCTCATATTAGCCGAATTTTTACAAGAAGACGGACGGACAGACAGATATGACGAAGCTAGTAATTGCTTTTCGCACTTTTTCGAAATCACCTATGAAGTGTGCCATTTTGTTAGATGTGTTATTCGTGACAGCTGAGGAATTGAAAGAGTCGATCAGAGTACCTGTCTACAAAAAGGCGATAAAACAGACTGTACTAATTATAGAGACATATAATGTTTGTCAACTACGTACAAAATTTTATCCAATGTCCTGCTCTCAAGGGTAACTCCATACGCAGAGGAAATTATTGGGGATCATCAATGTGGATTTGGAAGGAACAGGTCGACAACAGGGAGGTCTTATATTATATTCTCATTCTCATGAAACTGGATAGGCTAATAAAATGTGTCTGATAGAAAGGTATGGCAGAGTCCGGGTAGACAAGAATTTGTCAGATATGTTTCCTATTAGGAATGGTTTGAAACAAGGAGATGCTCTATCCCCATTGCTTTCCAACTTTGCTTTCGAGTACGCCATTAGGAGGGTTTAGGTAATCCAGGATGGGTTGAAATTAAATGATACACATCAGCTTCTGGTCTAAGCCGATGATGTTAATATAATGGGAGGAAACGTGGTTACTACAAAGGAAAAAGCAGAAGCCTTGGTAGTGGCTAGTAAGGAGACTGGACTGGAAGTAAATGTCGGTAAAACTGCATACATGTTCATGTCTCGTGATCAGAATGCAGGACGAAATCTCAGAATGAAGACTGATAATAGATCCTTTGAAAGGGTGTAAGAGTTCAACTAATTGGGAACATCTTTAACACACAAAAATTCTATTTAGGAAGAAATTAAGAGCAGATTGAAGACAGGGAATGCTTGCTATCATTCGGTGCAGCATCTTTTGTCATCCAATCCGCTTTCCAAAAATTTAAAGATTAAGATATAAAGAAGTATAATTTTGCCTCTTGTTTTGTATGGGTGTGGAACTTGGTCGCTGACATTGAGGAAGAAACGTAGGCCAAGACTAGGGTGTTGAGGGGAATATTTGGGCCTAAGAGGGACGGGGTGACAAGGGAGTGGAGAAAACTACATAATGAGGAGCTCAGTGATCTGTACTCCTCTCCCAGTATTTTGCAGGTGATAAAATCGAGAAGAATGAGACTGGTGGTGAATGTGGCGCGTATGAGGGAGGGGAGAGGTGTGTAGAGGATTTTGGTGGGTGAACCTGAGGGAAAGAGTCCATTGGAGAGACCAAGGTGTAGTTGGGAATATAATATTAAGATGGATCTTCAGAAAGTGGGATGTGGAGGTATGGATTGGATCGAGCTGGCTCAGGATAGGGACAGATGGCGGGCACTTGTGAATGCGTTAATGAACCCTCGAGTTCCATAAAATACGTCGAATTTCTTAACTAGCTTCAAACTGGTTAGCTTCTCAAGAAGGACTCTGCTCCATGGCGTAAGTTAGTAATTTATTCTTGACAGAGAATTGGGTAGCGTAAATTACTAGTATTTGAGGTTGAGCTCGTGATTCATGTTTTATATCTATGGCTGTCCTGGAACTAATCATATTCAGTTCTTTATTACTAATTTGCTGGCAAAATTAAAGAGACTTCACAGGAAGGCAAAAATTCGTCACATAAAAGACCCAGAAGGAAACGCCGAGAAAAGGGAAAATAGGAACAAATCACATAGGCAAAAGAGGTTGATAATATTAAAACAAGAAATTCAGGGTTATTCAAAATGATTGTCGGGGTTTTAGCAACTTGTCGTACACAATACACTTGAGATAGGAGTATACGTTTCTTTTTATTTACTAGAACAACACTCCAAGTTTACGTTACGTAACTTACAGGTGCTCTATATTGCACCCTTTGTGATTCTACAAACAACAACGTGATAATCGAGTTCGTTCCAAACTGTTTGTAGCATGTCGCCGGTGATTATCGATTATCGTGTTGATGTTTGTAGAATCACAAAGAGTGCACATATAGAGCACCTGTAAGTTATGTAACAAAACCTTGGAGTGTTGTTCTAGTAAATAAAAAAACACATATACTTCTGGAGAAAGAATACCAACAAGATGCAACAATATAAATATTTATTGTCAATTCAGATGTTTAATATTGACTACTGTCTCGACATGTTTCGGGCATCTTTATGCCCATCATCAGGACAGTAGTCAAAATTAAACATCTGAATTGACAATAAACATCTATATTGTTGCATCTTGTTGGTATTCTTTCTCCATGCTTTACTCACGATGCACGGTCACAGGAACATAAAGTTTACACCTACTCCTGCCTTAAGTGTATTGTGTATGACAAGTTGTTAAAACCCCGACAATCATTTTGAATAACCCTGTATTTTAGATTAATAATACTTCCCTGAGTACACTGGTAATTCAGTTCATGTCAGTTAAAGTTTAAGTACAGGTTTAAAGGCGAAAGTCCCCATTGCTAAGTCATTAGGCAATGGAATGAATGTAAAAACAAACAGATACAGCGCATATATTCGACAATAAAGTAATTACACTTATTATAATATATAAACTAAAATCGACCTAGAAATGGAGAATAACTTAATAATAATAGTCATAAAACAATGATAATAATGAGAAATAACGTTATTTGTAACTGAGAATAATTAAATATACATACAAATATATATGTATATATATAGCAATGTAGGCTTACTAAATCTCCATACACTTAATTTACGATAAACAAGGGCTAGAGAAACTTAGCCCAGTAGTGTTCTATGGAGCGGAAGCATGGACGTTGATGAAGAAAGAAGAACAAACTCTCTTAATTTTTGAAAGGAAAATATTTAGAAGAATACATGTTATTTGGCCCTAAATATGAAAACGGGGAATGGAAAAGTTGGACGAATCGAGAGCTAGAAGAAATGAGTAAAGGAGAAAATATAGTAAAATGGATAAAAGGGCAAACGAATAAGCTGGTTAGGTCAACTAGAGAGAATGGAGGAGGATAGGATGTCCAAAAAGATCTTCACTCAAGAACTGGAAGGGACGAGAAGAAGGGTAAGACCCAGGAAAAGATGGAAAGAGGAAGTAGAAAGAGATCTTCAAGTTCTGGGAGTGAGAAGATGGAGAGAGTTGGTGGCAGATAAAAAAAAATGGAAGGACATTGTTCGACAGGCTAACGCCCACGGTGGGCTGTAGTGCCAATGGAAGAAGAAGAAGAAGAAGAAGAAGAAGAAGAAGAAGAAGAAGAAGAAGAAGAAGAAGAAGAAGAAGAAGAAGAAGAAGAGAAGTTTAGGTGGAAAGGCTAGGGAAAAGTGTCTTAGGATACCGAGGCGTCAGTGAGAAGTAATATCAAAATGTCCGTCAGGGAAACGCACTTTAAGGCGAAAACACCACCTGAAATTCGGATTTCGTGGTTGGCGCCATCGTGTATCTATTAATGAAATTTCCGGTTTTAAAATGGTATGTAATTTGTATGAGCAGCAGACTAATTATACATTTCTTCGAATACAAGAGCATTATATACTTCCTTTCCTTCCAATTCGTAACAGTCATGATCTTAGATTTACAAAAGTCTAACTTAGGCGCACCTTGTGTAATATGGCCAAGAATAAAATCTGACCATCTCCATGTACTACCGATGTTAAGAAGAAATTGCACAGTGGTACATGTTCCTTCGTTGTATTCACAGCGAAAATTTCACTTCTAAAATATATTGCATTTTTGGACAACAATATAGTCATAATTAGGAGCCACAGTTTCTCGTGGCACTGATTCTGACCATAAATCACAGCTGAGTCTGAAGAAAATTTTGACATTGGATACAACATTTTACACAAGAGATATCTGTCTTTTAGAGATGTAGGAGAGAAAACTCACAGCGAATCTATGTAACATCAAGTATGTCAAAATAACTGTCGAAAGTTGAAGTAGGTGTTAACTGTACATTTAAGTAATTAAATTAAATTAAATTAAATTAATGTAAATAATTTCGTGAAATTGATTTAATCATTTGATGTTTATTGGACCGTACATCATCTTGATAACTGAAGAATAAAAAACAACTAGATGCCACTTATTACTTTATTATGCTTATGTTAGGCTCAACATGATTCGGGCACCATTATGCCCATCATCAGGAGCTCACGACGATAGCGTTGGTTTCCACATAGGTCGCCTGGTTCTGTAAAGATGTATGAAGTAACGTTATTGTAAGTTTTGCTATTTGTGGTGTGTATTAGGTGCGAAATGTTTTGTAGTTTTTTGTCGAGTGATCATAGTTGGTAGAAAGTGTACCTCAATTTTTAACATTTATGATTTTCATGTGTGTTGTCGCAGTAATGTAGGTGAGTGTACTTGCGGGTGTGAAGTTTCTCTTTTGGGGTTAGCAGATTTGCATGTCGTGAATTTCTGGTGTATTAATTAGAGTTATGAGAAGAAAGAAAGTTACTGGACATAACTCTAGTTGCTGCTGGTTGGATGTTAAGTGCAGGCGGAATGGATGAGTATACTTTTGTCTGATCGCAAATAACAGAGGGATAAAGCTTTATGAAAACTGAATTCAAAGGAATTAAAAAAATGAAAAGGATGTAAATACTTTGGTACTTCAAACATTTCTTTTGATTGATCAGTTGCGACATTCGGGAGACTAGGCACACAGCATCAGAGGAGAAAGTAGATCTTACATGGCTTTTACGTAAAGTTATAACACAATGAATTACTAAAGTACAAGTGACTTTCTAAGCACTTTCGACCATCCTAGGCTATCTATATGATATCTTCCAAGTGCACTTGAAACTTACAGCCACTTAAACGTATCTGTGTAGTGGGAATTACATGGCGCTATTTGGGGAAACTACTCCATGGGGATTCTGTGAGGCTTCTCTTAAGACGCCGCACCCAAAGCATTGTTTTAGTTTAGTCGTAACGGTCAACATCTGAACTGGGGCCAGGTGTGGATTGTAGCCACTGAAGTAGAATGTTTCAGTTACATGCCAATTCAATACCAACTTTCTGTACGTAGTGGTCCACTAATAACAAACTAACATCTAAAGAAACAATAACTAAGTTTCTGGGCATTTACACCAACAAGAACGTAACATAATCGAAAAAATTCAAACTGCTGCTTCTTAATTGTGTGTAACTAATTTTCGGCAACCACATGTGTAATATTCTACAGTTACAGTTAACTCCCTGGTGGTGTCTAGATAGCGCAGTCGGTATATTGTCTAAGTATGGGTGTGATATCCGATGAATCGTTCTTAGATTTCAGATAGAAGCAAGAGATTTTCCCATTCTTCACAGCATCCAGACAAGTTCTGGTACCAACGCAGCCTTCTCTGTAGTGGATAACATAGTTCATAATAGGTAGTGTAATCACAGTCAATAACACAACAATGTATATCTAATTGATGTTTTATTAGAAAATTACAAACCTAAATATTTCGGGCAACATTGGCCATCATCAGATTTTTCATCCGAAAGATTTGTATGCTGTAAGAGTGTTTATATATAGTATGCAGCCGCGCGTCGATGTTGAGATCTCATCATCGAGGATTTCGAGTTAAACATGGCTTATAGCCTGAGTGTGGAGCTTAGTGATTAGTCCGTGGGCAGTGAGCAAATTGGGAAGGGGGGGGGGGTCCGTCGCGCTGTATGTTAGTATCCAGTTTGTTCCCGTTGTAGATGACATTTGCGCGTTACTTAACATAATGCCTCTCCTTCGTAGGTATCTGTCTTCGATGAGGTGTTTTGCTTCTTGTTTCCTTAGTGTGTAGGCTTGGTCTAATGGTAGTTTCTGCGGGAAAAAAAATGTTTGTGTGTGAGTGCGGTTTGGTAATTCACAGGAAAGAGTTTCTCTCTCGTGACTAGGGGGTAAATAAATAAATGGTACTTACGTCTGTTTACTCTTGTATCCCTTTTGGTATTTCTAATGTGTCCGGTTGCTCCTTATTGCTCGCGTGTGAGTGTGATCTCTTTATCTCTTTTTCGTCTTGGGGTGAGTTCGGCTTCCGTCGTGTTATGTGTTATTCTAGTGTGGGATGGAGTAGTCTGATGTACGAATTTTATTTTGTGTTGGGTTCACAGTTATCGTATCACCAGGCACTGTGTTTTATTATTTGTTGTGTTATTGACTGTAATTACCCTACCTGTTCGTTACTATACACAACGGGGACGGCACAATTCAAAATTACCGTACTTCATTCCTCTGGGTGAAGCGACAGGAGGCGTGAGGCTGACCACTGGCCTCCATTCAATGTTTCCATTTTCCCAGATACACGTACCTTCAAGGCATGAACAGAAAAAAATTTACAAATTTTTGTATTCGTGAAATCCTCGGTTAAATGCTCAGAGTAAGAAGACTAAATGGATTGGTGATATTGCCATTTCCCATGGCATTTATAAGCAAATTTCAAACGAGTACTGTAAATTTGTTTACAGTTTCCTTTTAGCCCCTTTTTATAACCTATTTAATAAGCCTGGTGTCAGTGGCCGTGCGATCTAAAGCGAGTGAAGAGGCTTGATTGGTGAGACAGCGTTATCAAATCCCGCTAAAAGCAAGGACGTTCTTGTCTTGTGTTTGTCGTGAGTTGCGTAGGTAACGGCCACTGCGAACAACTGATCACTGGTTAAGAGAAGTCCTAACGAGTGTCGTGTGTCTGTGTGTGTTTTTGAAATCACAACAATGAGATGGACTTGGTCTACCACTGAACGCCGCTTTAAGTAAACAATCGAAAGCACCGGTAAATAAATCACGAACAAAAGTATTATTACATAGATTTTGTATGTTCTCTCTCAGAACTGGTCAGAGATTTTGGCAACTGATACAACTTGGTTAAGTATTGGCTAAAGACAACGAATCTTTACTATTTTAAAATTGTAGAAACTAAAGAAAAGATTAAACTTGTATTTTCCGCGATATGATGGCACACTGGGTCCGCAGATATAAACTCCACTCTTTCTTAGCTTTCGCACAACACAGCGTAGAATTATCGTACCATAAATATTCATATCATGTCTCCGACGTGTACGCAGCGGGACGTAAAGACACATTAAGATAGGTAAAGACATGTAAAGAAAAACAAGGCGTTTATGAAATCCTACCAATAATGAAACCGCGTCCATAGTGTGAGTGCAGACAAAATAAATATTTTTTAAAATCTAAAAACATTTTTAAAGACTGTTTAATATTGTTGGAGCAGTTCAGGCCTGCGAGGCGGCTAGACTGATAAACTACTCCATTTCTCCCTCCATACAGAACTGTGCGAGTCAGTATTACGCACAAATAGACAGGCAGTGCACGTATAAACGTAATATTGAGGCGCGTTCGCTAAACCATTTTTGCGGAGGAAAAGCTGTAAGTATTGCATGTTCTGAGTGTGTGAGTATAGTCTCAGTTATCCAGCATGCAAAGCGAATGTACCTCTTGTTCGTATATCCTAATAGTTACGGCTATTAGACTGTACATACTACAACGTAAGTTGGAAGGTATAAAATTCAAAGATAAAATGTAATTTACAGAAACGGAACTTCTACACATTATTTGACAATACAGTCACTTGAACGAATGAATACAGCGCGTAACTGAAGGGTGTGTGTGAGGTAAACAACGATTAGGTTTAATTTGTAGGTAAATTCCATTGAATTTGCCTTGTGACCATAAAACCAAAAAGATTAATTATCAGGGTAATATAATTATAATGTGAACAATTCCATAGATGCCAAATTTTGAGTACCTGTGATGCTCTCCAGAAAGTTTTATTAATTCTCCTCCGTGCTTTGATTTTGTTTGTTCATTAACCACATTCCATTGAAAACCTCTAAAATTGTCACTCCGAATTGGATTTCATTTCATGTCCCCAATTAATTTTACCTTTCAACTCACAAAAATAAAAGTACCAATTGCCTGCGGACAATTGAATCAACAACGCAAATATCAAAGGCAAATTTCAATGATACGACAGCAGGTACAAAATATAACAGAGCTCATGCTACAGCAAATATGAATTCTACAAAACAAAGGAGGGGACGTTCCTGAATTCAGTTTCAGAATTACACTATATATACTCATGAGTTCACGTACGAATTGGTATAGCCAGTGCATAGAAACAAGTAGCAAGCAACAGCCACTCTTGGCTCTGCTTTTGGTTTATCGGAACAGCTGACGCCCCGCCCGCAGTTGGTCCTCTAAACAAGAATGTTGGCTTTCTGCACAAGAATTCTCCCCACTGCCAAATTGTTCTTTTACGCCTGAAGACTGTGACCACAGACAGGTGTTACAATACAGAACTGTCAACAGAAATAACAGTTGGCCTATAATACTCTCATGATTTTTTTCCTTTCGCACGTGCTATTCAGAGAAATTATAAAATTTCTCAGTTTGTTTTTTAAGCCTACTTCGTTTTTTTCTAGTTTCTCTTTATTTATACTTTTTTCCTTGTTATCATTATACCTTTTCGTATTAGTTCCCTTCTTCGTAGTGACTTAAACAAAACTTCCAAAACAAACAATAAGGGGGGGAAAAGCTTATGCACTAGATGACAGGGGCTTTTGAAATACAGGGTATTGAAACATACATCGAAACCGTAGTCGAAAATGACATTACTTGACACCTGAAAATATTAACAATTGTGTGTTCAACGTTCGTTTACTGAACAAAACAAAAACTCACATTTAAAAGCACGTTCAATGTTCGTTTGTTGGTGTGTCATGTGAGTGTGTAATAGTCACTATTTTATCACATTAAAGTGTGTTACATGAATTGAGTACAGAACAGTATTGTGTCTGACGACTCTGCGTACATTTCATCCTAGATTTCGTTCCGTAGCCCTGCTCTGTTATAAGCACGAAAGTGATTTGAACACATTGTTCTTTAACAAAGATATCTGATAATTTATCATAATTTTCAAATTTTATGTT
>Ga0123355_10012669_pt1 | contig 13072 bp, 10 predicted proteins | sample TergutEmb28metaG_3_FD_89872 | JGI IMG/M metagenome (GOLD analysis project Ga0123355, IMG submission 89872) | Embiratermes neotenicus P1 segment gut microbial communities from Petit-Saut dam, French Guiana - Emb289 P1 | ecosystem: Host-associated > Arthropoda: Insects > Digestive system > Gut ... | reverse complement strand
GTAATTCAACAGAATAGTCGCAAGCTCCTGATGATGGATATATTAATGTCCGAAACATGTTGAGCGCATAAGAAGTGAAATAAAATAGCAAGTGACATCAAGTTGGTCTTTTATTCTTCAACCTAAACCATTAATAGGTTTGAATAGGACAGTTGCATTGTACAGTGCAGATTATGGGTAAGTTTGCTTCAACAGTTGAACCAAGTACTGTGAGATTACTATTTTATTTTGAAAAATTCCACAGTGACATGTTGTTAGAAAATAATGTCAATGTTATGTGAAGATTTGTGTTTAAATGTCAAGATGTTAGTTTTGGTGGTATAACAATTATGGCTGGTGTGGAGGAAATGTCACCGTCAAGTTTAGTTAAGATTTGATTTATGTTTTTGTTTTACGTTAGATTTTACTTTAGTTATTTGTTGCATTAAAAGTCATGAATAACCAGTTCATTTTCAGTTGACTGTGCACTCAGCTCTCAATTTTGAAGTAATGAATTTGTGATCAAATTCAGTCAGGTGAATGTTTTATAACCCGCAGTCAACTACCTTATTTCTGTTTAGTAACTCTGACTTTTGAGATATTAGCCTAGCTATGATTGGGGATTAGTGTTAGTGTGAATCTTAAAGAAATTATTTGAATGATCAAATCAAGGATGGTGAGGTGAATAGGGCATGTAAAATGTATGTGGGAGGAGAGATGTGCTTACAGGGTTTGGTAGGGCAACCTGAAGAAAAGAGACCACTTGGAAGACCTAGGCAGAGATGAGAAGATATTATTAAAATGGATCATTAGTGAATGGTATAGGTTGGTGTGGACTCCATTTATCCGGCTGAGGACAGGGAACAGTGGAATGCTGTTGTGAACCCAGTATAATGAACCTTGGGGTTCCATAAAATGTGAGGATTTTCTTGACTAGCTGAGGAACTGTTAGCTTCCTAGGAAGGATGCTACTCCATGTATTTGGTTAGGTGGGTTTGGAATAAAGAGGGTTTGAGGAACTTCTCTTCCTAAAGAAATCGTGGGAGATGTGTGATTGGTGTCAAGGTAAGGCATAAGGACAGGAATCTTTGCAAGGGTTGGTAGATAAATTAAGTAGAAAATCCTCTCTCCTGGTTATAAAAACTGAGTATTTGTTGCATGAAGATAATATTCATATTGCACATAGAGTCATGGCACTCTTATGTATGCAGACTTTGGCAGGAGGTATAAGAGGCCCTTATGTCGTTATTGGAAATAAGAAAGTTGATAGAACTTAAGGCTAAAGAATCTGTCACACCAAATCCTGTTGGCATGGCTGAATTCAATAAAATTCTCTGATGATTCACAGCAAGAATGTGATTGTAAAGAGGGTGGATCATGTCAGATGATCAGCAGCAGAGATTCACAGTAGTACAGGGCACACAATTCCTATGTGTCAATTGTGGATGCAAACATAAGTGGAAGGATTCACTCCCAAGACATTGATCTTTGACTCTGGGAAGGAAGCACTATTCCAGTGCCAATATTGTCTTGTGTGTTGCAAGTCCAAATGGCATATTCTGTAACACCATCAAAATTTCCAGTTGCACCTTACAACATACCTTGATATTAAACACAGAAGATTCAACGAAAATACTTTGCTTGCATCTGTAAAATCTGCTGACAGAGCTGAAAAACAATTGTGCTGTTGATTTTCAGATGTCTGTACGACCTTCGATTGAAAGGTGTGCCACTTTACTGGGCACAGATATACATTGCTGCTTCCTTAAGTATAATTCATCCAAAGTGTATGTGAGATTTGGTTATTTTGGTGGTGAGCATGAAGGCTGCTTTATTCTTGGATATTATGCTGTGTGGTTTGTCTCCTTGATACCAATTTTTTGAGGAATCTGTTGCCTCCATCTGTGTAGGGCTGAAGAACATGAGTCTACCATGAGGGGTGAGGCAGTAGGTTTCTTCAAAACAGTACATATCTACTGATTTTCACAGCGTCACATCATAGAAGAAGAAAATTTTTATCTGTTGTTCAGAATACAGTCTGGTCACATTCAGATCTTAAGTCATTAGTTATATATCTGAAATAGTGAGTCATACTATATTATTTCAAAGTTCAAGGTAAATAAAGCGAGTTATTGGTGTAAATACCTTTCTCATGTCCATTTATCCAGAATGATACAGATTAGTTCATGAGGTGTCTGCCAATCTTCATGGGCACAATACAGTGATTTTGAGTCACAGGGTCCTGTCAACAGGTGTCTAAGTGGGGGAAAGTTTAAAGGATGAAGATATAAAAATAAGGGGTTAATAATTCAAGTGTTTACAATAACTTCAATCTAAAACTAAAATGGGTGTTATTTTATAATGCAGTGTGGCTTCATTTGAGGGCCTGTGCTTTAGACTACTGAAAATGAAATTGTCTATTCAGCTATTTGTTCAGACAGTATTTAGGTTAATATGTCATTCCTTAGGGAAATATTTTGCAGTTTACTAAATAGACAGTCAAGTACCGTCCAACACAACAGATGTGTTGGACGGCATTTGTTGATTGAATATTAGAACCACAAAGGGATCTCCTCCATCAAGTTTTGCTATTTAATTTAAGGATTACTCAGATGTAGAATATTCTGAACAGTGTACCTTTTTGAAATAGGTTCTGAGAGTTAGCGGGAATCACAGCAGTTCCAGCAGTGTTGAAAAATTGCTCTCCTCCTGCTGTCTTTCAGCTGTAATTCTGTTGCTATCAAATGTATCATTTTGACAAATGTTCATGTCACACTTTGTTGCAGCGTATTTGGATATGGACAGTTACGAAGAAAAGAATTGGTTCTCCAATGAAGATATTGTCAACATAATCAGCACAGATAAAAGAGGTCATCGTGTTCCAATAAAACCATTTCCTTGCCTTCGGTGTGGACGGAGCTACAAGAGGAAAGGATCTCTAAACAGCCATCTGACAAATGAATGTGGCAAGGAGCCACAGTTCCACTGTCCACATTGCACTTACCGTTGTAAGGTCAAATCAAATCTCATGAGGCATTTTCGAACCTTCCATACCAGAATGCAAAGTAGTGATGAAGTAGACTCAGATGTTACATAAATGTGTCATTAGTATTAGTGTGAAGTCTTTGAGTAGGCCATTTTATTTAGAGTTTGAATATTGTGTAAAACTCTTTTCTATGTAGAAAATAGTTTTGTTCTAACTCTTTGGGCTTCAGGATTATTTGAATGGGTGTCTGGAGTCCCATTATCTCAGTTGGTAAAGTGAGTAGCTATGGGCTGGATAAGCAAGGAGTCAGCATTCAATTTCGAATATAAGCGAGAGATTCTGTCATCTTCAGAGTGTCTTTACTGTTTCTGGGGCTCGTGCAGACTTCCTATCCAGTGGATGGCTGGGAATGTTTCTCTGGAGGTGAAGCTGACCTCTCACTTCCACTTAGCATAGAAGTTAAGCTTGCGTAGAGCTGCACCTCAACTCCCAATATGTCTTCATGGAATAGAGCTTAATTAAGCACAGGGATAGCTCTGCATTTACTTCACCTTTACTCATAAGTTATAAACATTTAGACAAAACCTTGTATGTCTCTTTGCAGGGTATGTATTATTTCTACCCTGAAGATGGAGGCAATATGTTCCTCTGAAACATGAATAACCACCCATGTAATTGGGCTGTATGTAGGAATTCTCTGTTTTCAGTGTTAAATACACATCAGTTTTATAATGAATGCCAAGAATCTGAGAATAGTGGATAATACATTTTCTTAAGAATTTTATAACAGTTGAGATTCACAGGTATTTATTTATTTGTCCCATTCCACTTAATAGATGATTCAGTGACTTTAGTTTTGTTGTAGTTATTGTTATAACAGATAACAATTGGTAAATACAATACTGTGTGTTGCGGGTGCAGGACTGGCCTGTGTCTTCGGGTTTGCTTCTAAAATGTAATGTTATCATATAATTATTTACACTGTTCTGTAATACATACTAATGTCAAATCAGTGAACACACCATGTTCCAAAGACAGTTTCAAAACTATGTTAATACACATTTCGCTAACATTGGATGTTTGATCTTCATCGCAAGTCACTGTAAATATCGTCTTGCACTAGACTGGTTTTTTTTTTTTTTGGGTGATAGTGTTGTGTTAATTAAAATCTGATTAAATATGTATCTTGACTGTTGATGAAGTTACTATACGATGTGTTCTGTTCACTAGAGATACGAACTCTTTAAAAGAATTTTAAATAATATTGTATTCAAATATTGTCTTGTCTTCATATTAAAGTTTTGTTGAGAGCTGTACCATCATAATTTATATATTTTTTCATATTAAATTACAAACAACTATACTAAAACACAGGAATGAAGATGGGTGAGCAAAACATATCAAACAGAAGGAGAAAGAGTTACTTTTACAACATTGCGAGATTTTTGCTGTAAGAACAATAAGCCAGTAAGCCTGGTGTTTCAAGCCTTGGCCATCTGTTTCTGACACATGGCAGTTCTGTTGACAGCAGGAGCGTCTTTACAAAACCCAGCATTTCAGCCAACTGATGCTGATTGGGTGATGAACATATGATCACATCCATTGTCACAGCTCGTCTTTGGCACCCGCCATCATTCTTTCATCTCATTCTAGTTCATTTGTTACTGGCACATGTTAGTCGAACAGCAAACTTCACAGTATGTTAGCTATTGCACTATTTTCTGAATTTCTTTATTTATACATGTAGATTTTTTGTATTATGATCTGTGATGTACATGTTGTACCCTATTGATGGAGTCAACAGGTTCCTGCAGACAATATTATGTGTTTACCCAGCACACCACATGGCATTACATTCCAGTATGCTGGGGGCCTTAATATTCACTGCTGTGAGAACCTGAGATCTGATATGGTGAGGAAATTCGGTCAAAAACACAACTATAAATATTTGGCTAAAGGATGGTGTTTGTTAGCAATGAAAAAAACTACATGTTTTGGCCTATAGCGGCCATCTTCAGGTTTTGACAACTTTCTTGCTAAAAGAGTTTTATATAATATGCCTAAATTGCGTGGTGATGTTGAGATCTCATCATAATTCTTTTTATTTGCTTTTGTTAAGCTAAGTTTGGTGGGATGTCTGTTGTGTCAATGAATTTGTAGGTAGCTGGATGTGGATCTTTCCGGTTGGGTAGGTGTAGGGTTAGGAGGAAACTGTGATTGCAGGTGTGGTATCTTATATGCTCTCTTTTAGCAAGAAAGTTGTCAAAACCTGAATATGGCCGCTATAGGCCGAAACATGTAGTTTTTTCCATTGCTAATAAACAGCATCATTTAGCCTTATGTTTATAGTTGTGTTTTTGACTGAATTTACCTCACCATATATTTTAAACACATAATGGGGATGGCACACCTCAGAACTGAGATCTGATGTTGATTTAAGGGTTTTACGCGTATTATGACTGCTGCAAAATATGTATTTTACTTAGTGACATTTGTGGTTAATAACACTGAACTGTTCCTTTTGAACTCAGTGATGTATAAAATTAGTCATGGAACAAACGATCTTTACAGACCATTTTAGTGCACTGTGTTGTATCAAAACATGTCTTATGAAAAGGAATAAAAGTACATCTAAAAATACGGCCTTGTTCGCAAGCAAAAGATATGTAATGTGGTGGTACATGTAACTTGTACTGACTTGCTTTTTACTGGATTGGTGATTTTGTAAACTGAATTAGTGTGAGCAGTGTGTAAATTCAGTTTTATTCTTTGATTATTTTTTTCCTGTTATTCTGTTTTGTAATTGTGTATTGATTGTTGTGTACAAAGTTTGCAGAATATGATTTTTTTTTAATTGTTCATATGCTTTATATTTAACCATTAGGTGAACGTTGCTTTGGTCCATTCATTCAGTATATCAGCCTCAAATAACTTTGCGCCAGCTAGATGGATCTCATTCCTGATTTGCCAAATTCACAGCCTTAGCAATTCAAACCAAACTGTGGATAATACTCATACTTGTGAGGAGTTTCTGTTTCTTTATCTGCGTCTTCACTTTTTACGTTTATCATCATGTAAGACGATGTCTTTTATTTTTACCTTTGCCATAAATTATGTTTGTAGGTTGTGTTTTCAGTTTGTGCTTTTAAGGTAGGGGTCCACAAACTTTCCAAAAATCTAGAAACCACCTTCAAATCCTAGTTGTCAGAATGGTGACATGAAACAAATTACATACTGAAAATCCTCAGTTCTGTTATGACTTGTGAACCCCTCACTATTAACTGGTGTTTTCTGTTCGTTGTGTGTGAACTGTTGTGCATTGTTTTAAGGAAAAGAGGCCACAATGATCATGCTGCACAATGAGCGGATCTCAAGTGCTGAACACGTTAGGCACCACTGTACAAAGTCTAGTCACCCTGGGTGAACAGATGCCCAGGATTTGTGCACCCCTGGTTAAAGGCATTACTGTAATAAGGCCTGTTTGTTCACATAATGAAGTATCCAGGCTTGTTGCTAATCTAGTCTTAGAATATAAAAATGTTATTTCATGGTTACCGCTATAGGCCTACTGATAATGTAAATGTTTGAAACAACTGCATATTTATTTCAGTAAAGACACATGTTTTATCTACAAGAATTTTTTTAATATTTTTCATTCCATTTTCCTGCACTGTTTTTCTGTTTATTGTTAATATAAACATTAAAAGTATGATTGATGATGATGATGGTTATGATGATGATGATGCTGATGATGATGATGCAGTGGAACTTGAGAATTAATGGAATCCTGTACCAGTGACTGTTATATTCAGACACTGGTTATGTTTGTCCTTTCATGTTTTGCAGCAACACTTGCTGTGAGCTGCTGCTTCAGACAGTTCAATGCAAAACATTCTGTTCTGGTGTTCAGTCAAATTCTGGATACTGCCAAGAGATTAAGGCAGGCAATGGAATATGGCGTATTTATACTGTGAGGTACAGGATCGGAATTTTTTTTTACAACTATCGTTTGTCCCTTCCCACTGTTACTCCATTGCATGTGTGAGCAGCTGCCTGAGTCGGATATGTTAATATGATAAACAAGCTGTTTGGAAGTGGCATCCAATAGCCATGACATAAAATAATGACCTATATGTGAAGCTTGCTGTGATGTGTGTTGGAATGATTTCAGTTCCAAGTTCTATGTGTGTGAAGTATTTTGTTGCATAGCGTGTCTGTTACGTTGAGAAATTTCTTCTGACAGGATGCCATGATCATCTACTCTTTCATGGAGAATATTTTTGGACCTGCTGTTAAAATTTTGTCTGTTCAGTGACAACTAAGTGACTAGCTGCAGGAGTGCATTGAAGGTGTTTAATGACAGAAAGATGGTAATGCACATTGTAATATTTTTGAAATGTTAATTAAATGTAGTGTGGTTGCAGTAAACACAGCGTATATTTATTTACAATATTTTAATTTTGTTTTACATGTTTTAGTGTCAGCACACCTTCTTCAGGCCAAAATACAAACTACAGACATACACAGTAAAATGCATTAGATGTGTATACTACAATATTAAGATGTTTTTAACACATGATAAAGCCCAAACCAGTAGAGTATGTTTCCTCAAGGACAATTTGGACACGGGTTAAAACTGACCATTTTTATCCTTAAAGAATGCATGCCGCTTGACATGTGTGGATGGGAACTGCCAGCAGTTTGCCCAGGTGGAACAGCCAGAAAATTAACATTTTAGTGTATGTTTAAACCATTTAAGAATATGTTTTCAGATTTGGTAGTGAAATTCTTAAACTTTTTTTTTTAAATAATTCCAATTTTTTATATTAACTGTCAGTACACTTCCATCTTTCTAAATTTTTTTTTTAATCAAGAGAAGTTGGAGGTAGGGGAACAAGTAGATGTCTAGCTTTCCATTCCATGTCATTGTTCTTCATACATCTTTGTGGTGTTGCATTTAGATAGCATGACATATTCTATAAATTTAATTTAACTTTATATCCTGTTTTACATATTTGTTGTAAGAGTGAATTTAATGGAATGTGAAATTCCTAAGAAGTATTTTTAGATGGTGTTTTTTTGTTCTGACACCATGCAGATTTATGGTTGCAACATTCAGATGAACACATTATCTGAAGATTTAGGGTAGATGGAAGTAGATTTTTTTTCTGAGACATTTGTAACTAATCACCTATCTGTCTTTGCATTCTCATAACCTGAAGGATCACAATATAAATGTTTACTACCATGATGACGTCATATCTCACACCTGATTAAATAATTTTGAATAAATATGCAAACTAATATGTCTACTGTGATCTAGAAACCTCAAATACTTAGTGTTAAATGCTCAAAACAGGCCCTCATTAAGTATGTGACACGGTATTTGTTGTTCTCTGAAATGTGTCAGAACAGAGACTGATGTGAGTCTTATTTGCTCTTGTTTCAGATTTCTTTGTTGGCACTGATCACAGTGGAAGTCTTCCTCATCTGCAACTGTTCCCATGCCTTCGTTGTGGCCGAACATATAAGTGGCGTAGTTCTCTCAATAGTCACATTCAAAATGAGTGTGGAAAAGAACCACGCTTTCAGTGTCCATACTGCTTTTACCGTTCCAAAGTCAAATCTAATCTTCTCAAACATATACGAAACTTCCATAAAACCCCTACTTCTGGCGTCTTTTGTCCTGAACTACATTCATAGGAGTTTTATATGATTGTGGTCAAATTGGAAGACTGCGTGGACACATTCTTGTATATTACATAACCTATATGCTTTGTGCTGTGCAGTTCAGTACAAAAGGTATTGTACAACTGCTTGCTTGATCAGTTTCATTCTCTGCACTACTATTTTATGCAGGATCATTCCAAAATTGTAGATATACCTTTCTTGTTCTCCTCCTACCTTAAAGAAGTTACTACCAGTATAATTTAGGAAAAACATGTTCTCACTTTTTTTTAATCTTAATAATTAACCAACTTGATGCACATAGTTTTTGTTTTACAATAAGTAACCTCCTGATGAAGAGCACATGGTGCTCTAAACATGTACAGGCATGAAATAAACTTATTGTAAAACAAAAATTTTGTGCATCAAGTTGGTTAATCACTAAGATAAATATACTGGAATACATGGTCAGCAAAACATCAAAATCTGTTCTCACATTTTGCAATCCTATGAACATTAATTTCTTTGTGGCAGTTCAACCATTCTGTGCATTCAAAAATGGCTTTCCAGTCTGCTGTTTCACCGCAATCTAAGATAATTTCATTGGCATCATTTTTATCTTCTCACATATTTATGAAATGCTCAAAACATTTTATTCTGCAGGAATGTGCCTCACATAAGTCTGCTTCTATACAGCTGTTTGGTGTGTCAATATATGTGAGGTGTTAGTGACAGCCTAGAGTTGTCTTGTTTATTATAATTTCAACACATACATTTATCAGAGTAGGGATAATGGATAAACTATCTATTTCTCCACAAAGTTATCGGAACAACAGAGTCATTTATCCAAGTGATGCACAGCCTTTTCATGTCCATTGGAGAATAAATCAGGGCTTGGTATCTGGTTCATCCAGATTTTTCCCCTTCCAGTACCAACGTGTTTAGCAATAACAGTGTACACTGAATGTTGCTCTTTGGTCCGTGAATTGAATAAGTATCAGTGCATGCTGAAATACCAACAACAGTAACTTCCTCACAGAGTTCTGGAAAAGTCTTGTATGTACAATATTCATTCATGCCCTTGCAACTACTGATTTTCACTTTTGTTAATTACCAAATGTCACTTAAAGGACCAAAAAAGCACATCAAAGGGATACATTTTTCACATTATGATACAATGAAAGCAAACGTGCCTTGGTGGCTGCCAACATGAAGTCCTTATTTCTTCCCCACGCAAACAGAATATGTCGTGTATTGCTGGAACAGATTTGGCAATTAGTCTGATAATTATGTAGAGAGATAGAGGGACTATACAATATTTGTTGTTGTTTTGGTTTCCTATAGTGAAGTAATAAATATATGGTCTATGAACCCTCTGCAGGTACTTACTGACAGTTTGTGTATGTACACACTGTAGTTCAATATGGGAAATTGAGCACCAAGTTCTAAAATGATTACATGATTGAGAGGTTACATCTGTCCACATGTTTCACTTTCAGAACTGTGGGGTAACAGTTAATATTGTGATCTCTCCTGAAAATTGTGAAATGGATTTTATTTTATCTTGTTCATAGCTGTGTACTAATATCACTATGTCACATGAAAAATTGACTAATTCACACATTTTTATTAACACTGTGTCACTGTGACATGTTTCAGCCCTCAATGGGTCATCTTCAGAAAGTATGACAGAACATTTGTCTGTATCTTTGTTAATAAGTGGTGTTAATAATAAATGTATGCATTAATCAGTGTTTTATGTGGAATAAGATTTCATTTTGTTGAATTATTAGTTCACTATAACCTCTGTTTCATATAAATATCATATTGTATTATTTTAAAATTTGTAAGAGAAAGACAGCTTATTGTACATAAAATATATTTTTCAATAAGCCCTTCTTCTTCCAACTCAAGTAGTGGAAGCTACAAGCCCATTTTGATGTTCATAAATTCCATCTACTGCTGAATCTTCTCACATCTCTCTGTTCTTTGGTTGTGTAAGTACGCTTGTGTTGATAATGTGCTGTTTTGCATCATTTACACATTGTTTGCAATATAGTTCATATTTATTTACTCCTTCTGTGCTGTAAATTGTATTTGAAACATTCATTTTTGTTGTTTTATATTTAAAAAATGTAATTAAAGTATTTTGCCCATATATAGTTCAGTTTCATTCCATCAGCACTATAAATGATGATGCATTGATATATTGTTGTTTCTGCACTGCATGAGCATCAAGACTTGCAGGAGATGAAATCACAAAGGGCACATTTAAAAACATGTGCTTACTATTTACAGATATCTGTAGTCTTAGAGCCTAGTTTTGTCATGCATTATAGTTTTATGTTGACTCTTGACCATCATGTTTGTTGGTTAGTTCTTGAGAGAGTTATTATAGACAGAGATTGGTGTCCAGCCAGACGACGTGATTGACATCACCTTGTGACCTACATGCACCTGTATGTATGTTTTGATTAATTAAATTCCGTTTATATGTATATGTGGTTCGTCGTGTAACAGGTGTGATCCAGAAGGAAACTGTGAATGTATTAATGACTGTTTTGGTAAGCAGACTTACTGTATTTAATAAAGCATCCTATAGATTTAAAATTTTTGGACTTCATTTAATTCCTTCAAGGTTGGTTTTTCTTCATACTTGTTGTGCATGAATTTATTAGGACACTTAAACTTGTTTGTCATGTGGATGGTAAATTGGAGACAGGTAATAAGGTGCATGAATAACATCATTACTTTAAAAATTGTATAAGATATTTTATTTATTGGACTGTGCCCTTTCCTCCATATGAAACTTTTAATATGAAGCTACAAAGGTTTCAACGTTTATGTTGTATTTTTGTTTGTAATCCCTTAAACAATTCAAAACAAATTACTAAATATATTAACTGGTATTTTGTGACCTGCATAATTAAAACAACTAAGTGCAAAATTTATGGCCAAATTTACCATATTTTCCTGAATACAAGACACCCTCCTTTCCTTGAAATACACTCCCTATAAATGCCTGTGTTTTGCACTTGCAATGTAGAGCAGTATTTGTTACAGAAATGCTGATATTAAGACTTTGCACATATTCTTATATACTACCGTGTCTAAGTACAGAAGAAGGCTTGTGTCACCTGTTTTGGGGCACCATTCAGGCTTTTGAGGGGCAGAAGAAAACCGTATAAAGTCTCAGACAGAAAAGCCGATATCCTAGCTGAGATATAAATTGGTTACAAAATGCATACAAGTTTACACTGAAATTGCTGCACTAATGTGTGCAGTTTGTTGATACTGCTGATAACTTTGCATTATGTCATTTTGTTATTCAGATATTATACACTATTTCATTTATATTTTCCAGCAGATGTGATGGAAGATCAACTGGGTTTGTATTGGACAGCTGTCAGTTCTGGGCAGCCGTTTCAATTAAGTACAGAGGACTGGAATTCATCAGCTTCAGGTTCCAATGACGGTGTGCTCTTGCATGCATGTCCACGCTGCACCAAGAGATACAAGTTCCGCACTTCACTATACCGACACCTGAAGTTTGAATGTGGGAAGGAGCCATCATTTCGTTGTCCCCATTGCTGTTATATGGCAAAGCAGAAAGCACCCATGCAGCGACACATACGACATACTCATGGCTTAAACACATAAGCAAGATTGTACTGTGAATTTTCTTATATGGAAGAGATTTGAATGAATCATTTGATCATCTTGCAGTGAGCTTTCTGTTTTTCTTAATAAATTAGATTCCTAATATCATAATTCTATTTCTTTTCTAATAAATTTTGAATGATAAAATTAAAAGGATTTAGGCGGGCAGGAATATACATGAGGGAAATGAAATCCATACAAAGTATTGGTCAGATAATAGTTGAAGAACCTTTGGGTTCCGTAGACACACCTTTATATATCACATCTTTATATTTTGCTCCCATTTACATCTAGGCACCCAAAATTATGTTTTGCTCTTGTTTCGAGATATGTACCAGGTGTATCAAAATGATTGGAGTGGTTTTGAAGTTGATTATATTCACAAGTATGGTGAACAGAATTATAAATACTAGTAAAAATGAAAGAGTAACTCAACAAGTTTATGACACATATCTACAAATGTTTGATGTATGCACCCTTCGTCACACGGCACACATCGAGGCGATAGTCCAATTCCTGCCATACTCTGCTCAGCAAGTCAGGTGTGATGGTCTCCACAGCCGCAGTAATTATGTTCTTCAAATCAGGAATGTTCACATCTGTGGCCTGCACAATCCCCCGATATAACCCCTTGTGACTACTTCCTTTGGGGTTACATGAAGGACAAAGTGTTTGTGCCACCACAACCCGTGAGCATACCTGATTTGAAGAACAGAATTACCGCAGCTGTGGAGACCATCACACCTGACTTGCTGAGCAGAGTATGGCAGGAATTGGACT
>Ga0123355_10012668_pt1 | contig 13072 bp, 12 predicted proteins | sample TergutEmb28metaG_3_FD_89872 | JGI IMG/M metagenome (GOLD analysis project Ga0123355, IMG submission 89872) | Embiratermes neotenicus P1 segment gut microbial communities from Petit-Saut dam, French Guiana - Emb289 P1 | ecosystem: Host-associated > Arthropoda: Insects > Digestive system > Gut ... | reverse complement strand
TTTGGTGACTTCATCGGCAACCCACTTCGAGGGCTCCCCGAAAGCGGCGATCGGCCCAGTCTCCGGCGTGATCACGCCGATCTTGATTGGACGGGCGGCGGCGCGCGAGGATTGAAACATCCACGGCGAAGCAACGGCCGCGGCGCCCCCTGCGGCGATCATCTTGACTAGCCGGCGGCGTTGGCGGTCGACCCTTCCGCGCTGCAGAGTCACTTTTGCCGGATTGAGCGTCATACGGTGTTCCTCCTCCCTCATCGCACTTATTAGCCCACTCAATCTACGCTGGTGGGATTGAACCCGCATCATCGCAGACCCTCCAGAGCAAGGCTACTGTTTCGTTGCAAGGATCATGCTCAGAGAACGGACGACAGGCTCATGGCCGGATTCATGACGGACCTAATGGCCACAACGTCCTGACGAAGGGAGAAGACGCTTTGTGACGTCAGGCAGGAGGCTTATCCTATGCTAACGTTCGCAACTCCTCAAATTACGTCGATGTGCGTCTGTTCGGGACAACGCTGGAGGCAACGATTAACGTATGCGGCGCTTCCGTGACGAAGTGATGGCGAAGATCCGATAGGAGGAGAGTTTACGATGCGGCTTGGCATCACACTGCGCATCAGCGGCGCGACACCCAAGATCAGTATTGATGAGGTGCTAGAGGCGGAACGTATCGGTTACGAGTCGGTGTGGTCGGGTGAAGCCTGGGGCACCGACGCGGTATCGCCGGTCGCGTGGGTGCTGGCGCGCACGACGCGGATCAAGGCGGGCACCGCGATCATGCAGATGCAAGCGCGCACACCAGCCTGCGCTGCGATGACGGCGATGACGCTGCATGCGCTGTCCGGCGGTCGGTTCCTACTCGGGGTCGGCCCATCGGGACCGCAGGTGGTTGAAGGCTGGCACGGGGTTGCCTACGGCAAGCCGCTCGGCCGCACCAAGGAATACATCGAGATCATCCGCAAGGCGCTTGCGCGCCAGGCGCCGCTGACCTATCAGGGCGAGCACTACCAGATCCCGTATGCGGGCCCCGGCGCGACCGGGCTTGGCAAGCCGCTGCGCAGCATTGTGCACGGCGATCCTGACATGAAGATCTACACCGCATCGATCACGCCAGCGGGACTGCGCACGGCGGGCGAGGTATCGGACGGCACGTTGCCGATCTGGTTCTCGCCGGAACAGGCAGACCAGGTGGTGCAGCCGATCCTGGACGGGCGTGCCAAGGCGGGGAAGAAGCGTGACCTGGACGGCTTCGATCTCGCACCGTACGTGAAGATCAGCATGGGCAACGACCTCCAGGCCTGCCGCGATTCATTGCGACCGAACCTCGCTTTGTATATCGGCGGGATGGGCGCGCGATCGAGGAACTTCTACAATGATTTCGCGGTGCGACTCGGCTACGAGGAAGCGGCCGCGAAGATCCAGGACCTGTATCTGAGCGGCCACAAGAAGGATGCTGCGGCACTGGTGCCTGACAAGCTGATCGACGAGATCGCCCTGGTGGGCACGGCAGATCGTATCGAGGATCGCCTCCAGGCATGGCAGCAGGCGGCTAAATCGGGAAAGCTCACGACCATGGTGCTGACCGGCGCGACGCTCGAGGCGCTACACGTGGTAGCCGAAGCCGTGCTGTGACGTGCTGAGATGAAAGAGGTCGATCATCCTAATCGGCAGTAGCGGGTTGGCAACCGCTCCAGCACGGTCGCGAGGCGCCCGGCTCCAGCGAAAGGGATGGCCACGTAGGAGCGGCTGAGGCCGAGTTGACGGACCACCAGCTGTACGCACTCGTTGACGGTGTGAGATCTACGGTCCGCCGAGCTCGAAGATGCGACCGCGCACTGTGGCGAGGGGCTGAAGATCCCCGCCCGGGGCCCGACAAGCTAGATTCGCGTTCTTCCGCTGACGACGCACACGGCTCGCGGTCACGGATCCGACAGGAGGTGCGCAAGGTCACCAACGACGGCACCACGGACGATGGGAACGCAGGACGCAGGAAATTCCTGCACGATTGTATGTCCCGCATCCTTCAGCCGGCCGATGAAACGGTCGAGCTTCGACATCGCTGCTGGCAGATGATCGTGCAGGACAATCAGCGCTTCCGGCTCAACCACGCAGGCTTGAAGCGCCCGCTCGACCCAGGCCTCGGGTTCTTCCCAGTCGCGCGGCACGACGTTCCAAAGCACACAAGTGAATTCCTCTCGGGTTAGGTAATCGCGCGCCGCGCGACTGAGCAATCGCCGGTCGAGGTGACCGCCACCGCCGAAAGGGCGAAAGAGTTTATCGGGATTGGCCAAAGAACCAATGAGGTCCTGCGCGGCCCCGATCTCTCGCTCCGGCACGTCGGGTCGGCGATCCTGTCCCAGAGGTATCGTGTGGGTCATGGAATGATTGCCGATCCAGTGCCCGGCGTCTTTCGCCCTCTGGGCTTGCCGGTATAGAGTCGACTGCTTCAGCTTTTCGCCGAGAACAAAGAAACTCGCCTTCACCGCGTGGCGTGCCAGCACATCCAACACCCGCGATGTGATCTCCTCGTGCGGTCCGTTGTCGAAACTCAGTGTGACGCTGCCCATTCCATCCCCTTCCAGGGGCGGCCATCCAGCCATCGGCTCCCGCGGCGCCCGGTTCGGTGCGGTGCCGCACGATTTTATCGGCTAAACAGTCAACTTGGCAGAGCTTAGTTTGATCGCTTCCTGAAACTCATTTCACTCTTGAATCGACAGTTCCCTTTGTTGCGGCCCCGATGGCTGGCCTCGAGATAGGGCCGCACGTGACCATCGTCGCCACCATGGTGGTCGATGAGCTATCGCGGGGCCGGGTCGGGGGGACGAAGTGGCTGAGGCTGCTTTCGCTGATAGAGCTTATTGGACATGTGCGCGGGCAAAGCAAGCGTGACAGTCGCGATTGCGTTTTTGCCCGGGCGAAGCAGATCGATCCGATGCTGGAGAAGAATTTCAAAAAGCTCTACATGACGCAGCCAAGGACGAGCTTGCCCGACAATTTCACTGCGCTTGGGCACGCAAACCACTTGAGGCTGAACACCGACTCCCGAAAGTGCGGGCATCGACAAGAAGAGCGATGACATGAGTATCGAGACGGTACCGTGCCGGCGAAGAGCTTACGCTACGTCCCACCCAGCTTATGTGATAAGCCACGATCTGTGAGCGCATCGACGCACACTGGCGCACTCGCGCTTCATCGTCGCAGCATTTGCGAATCAGCTCACGGCGCTAGCCGACGCGCATACCTAGGCGAAATCGCTTTTCCAAAAGTAGTTCAGTAAGAGAACCTGATTGGCAGTGCCGCCAGACCAAGCACCCCAATTGCGTGGCCGATTTGAACTGCTCAGTCGAAACCATTGCGGTCAGCCGATGCCGATAGTTTACCCAGTTTAGCCGCAAGCGAGCGCGTAGGTGTGCTGCACGCCCTGCGGCAACGGCATCTGAAGCCAGCTTTCGCCGCCATCCCGAGTGCCGAATACCTCGCCATAGCGTGCTGCGACGTAAACCTGCGTGGCGTCGCCGTGATGCAGGCCGACCGACATAAGCGTGCCATGCGGCGTCACCTTGTCGAAGCGCTGCCAGGTTTTGCCCACGTCCTGGCTGCGGTAGAGCGCGCCGTCTTTGGATGAGGCCGCGATACTGAGACACGCGTAGAGCGTGTTCGGATTCTGCCGCGAAACCTTGATATCGCGCCCGTAGGTGAATGGGGAGAATCGGTCGACCCGCATGTCCCGCCAGGAATTGCCCTGGTCCTGGCTGTGGAACAGGCCCATGCGCCCGGCAATGATGATGTTGTCAGGATCGGCGGAGCTGGTGCAGATGGCGTGACAGTCGAGCATGCCTTCGGCCTCGGTATCGCTAACAAGCTTGCTGCGCAGACGCGGCTCCACTTTCGCCAGGCGCAACAGATCGGCGCTGCAATCGCTCCAGCTTTCGCCTCCATCCGTCGATCTCATCACACCCGAGACCTCGAGCACGGCAAAGATCTCGCCGCGACGGCGAGGATGAGGTGCGAACCGCATAACGCGGCAGGAGAACGGCATCTTGGCATGGACTGGCAATTGCGGATCGGGTGCGCGCTTCCAACTCGCGCCGCCATCCTCGCTACGATAAATCGAAACTGGCGATCCGCCGGCCAACATCCGCTTCGGATCGGCGCTGTCCTGGAGGAATGACCACACCTGAACGCCGCGGTCAGGAAAGTCGGCGCGACGGAAATTCTGACCGCGATCGGTGCTTCGATAGACGCCATCAGCAGTGCCGGCGAAGACGAGATCGGGATCGAGCGGATGGACGAAGACGGCAAACGCCTCGATCCCGCTCAGTGCGTGTTTCCAATCGGTGGCGTCAGCGGCGCAGCGAAACACGCCGGCAAGACCGCTTTGCTTGCTGGCGTAGTAACCGCCGACGCCGGCGAACACATAGGATGGGGCCACGGCAAGCTCCCCGGGGTAAGATTTTTCGCTATCATATCTCGCTGCGTGAGGCACGACAATGTGATGAATCTTTGTAAGTGGCCTCCCCTTAACTTTTGCGGCAAGTGACGTCGGCTGGACGGGATGGTCCGGCCGTGCTCTCGCCACGGCTCGCCACGCATTCTGGCCATGCCGCCCTTTGTGCGCCTCCGAGGGCTAGAGGACGCCAGGGCTCGCCGCTGAGGGGCCGATGAAGCAGCGGCTCGAGGAGCTCGGTGACGATTGCCTCGATCGAACTCGCGTCTCGTTTTCGGACTCTACGATGTCGCCGTCCTTCGGCTAGCAGCTCAGACCTGTGTAAAAAGCGCATCCTAGGCGCGATAGTCGAGATCGACCGGATGCCGGGCATGGCGACCGGTCCAATGGCTCCGATCAAAAGCAGCGCCGAAGTCGTCTATCATGCGGCCCTTCTCACCTCCAAAAGATGTCTTGAATCGTCGCCGCCGGCTCCATCTGCCCCGGCCGAGCCGCTTCCGAACTCACTCAATGCGTGACAGCCGACGCTCTGCTGGAACGAGTCGATGGCATCAAAACATCTATACGAATGGGTTTGGCGCTCGGAAGGACAGTACGGCTAGATATGAACGTTGGAAGCTGCTCGACACAGCTACCCATGCGACCTACTGTGACCCGGAAAGGACGCACGGGCAGCGCACCTATCTCGGGATCATGATGGCGGGGTTTCCAAACTTGTTCTTGATGACCGGCCCTTCAGAGCGCCGACGTCAAAAGCCAGATGATCCTTTCTTGCGAGCGGCACGTCGATTGGATCGCCGACTGCCTCCAATATCCGCGCGCGGCATATCGCCCATCGACGCCGCGCTGGATGCCGAAGACGCTTGGATGCGGACAACAACGAGGCCGCGAACCGTACGCGCCATCTGCAGGCGCACTCATGGTATGTTGGAGCCAGCCCGGCAAACCCCGGCATCTTCATGCCGCATGCCGGCGGCATCAGCGTCCATAAAGAGGGTGCGATGAGGTTGCGGCCAACGAATACCAAGGCTTTGAAGGGCCGCGGTCTGCGGCACAGTGAAGCGAAGACGGAGACTCGCAGATGAATCTCGAGGGCAAAGCCGGCATTGTTACCGGCGCCGGGCGTGGCATCGGTCGCGCCATAGCGCTGCTGATGGCCAAAGAGGGAGCGAGCGTGATCGTCAATGATCCTGGCGCAGGCCGCAATGGCGAGGTCACAACCGAGCGCCCCGCCGACGAGGTCATGGCTGAGATCGCCAAGACCGGCGCCAAAGCGGTTGCCAACTACGGCTCGGTCTCCGACTACGTCAGCGCCGGGCGCATGGTGGCCCAATGCGCAGAAACGTTCGGCAAGATTGATTTCGTCGTCAACGCGGCCGGCGTGTTGCGGGAGCGCATGATCTGGAACATGACCGAGGATGACTTTGACACCGTCATCGCGGTGCACCTCAAGGGCACGTGGAACATGGCGCACCATGCCATCAAGTTGATGCGTCGCGAGCGTTTCGGCCGCATCGTGACCTTCTCCTCCGACGCCTTCAAAGGCTCGGTCGGCCAGTGCAACTATGCCGCGGCGAAGGCAGGAATCATCGGTCTGACGCGCACGATCGCGCGCGAATGCGGGCCATACGGCATCACGGCCAACGCCATGTGTCCTTTCGCAGCCACGCGCATGACGGTAAACGACGCCGTAATCGCCAACTGGAAGCGGCGTGTCGAGGCGGGACTGCTGACCCGGGCCGAGTTCGATTCGCGAATGGCGATGCCAGGACCCGAGTTCGTGGCGCCGATGGTCGCCTACCTCTGCACGGACGCGGCGAAGGACGTGAACGGTCAGATTTTCCACGCCGAGAGATCGCACTACCATACCTATGCCTATGGCGAGGTCGCGCGCTCGATCTACAAGTATGAGAACAATGGCGAGTTCACGGTCGATGAGCTGATCAAGCTTATTCCGGCTTCGCTGATGGCTGGTATTGCGAATGTCGCTCCGGCGAAGGAGACCTGATGAAGAGCGGCTTGGTGAAGTGGATTGGGCGTCCCGTAGCACGGAAGATCTGACAAGCGACGGAGAGCGAGCAGATGAAATTCGGTATCTTTTACGAGCTGCAGCTGCCGCGGCCGTGGCGCACTGACAGCGAGCTCACGCTTTACCAGGACGCTCTGGCGCAACTCGAGCTGGCCGACCGGCTCGGCTACGATTTCGCCTGGGAGGTCGAGCACCATTTCCTCGAGGAATATTCGCATTCGCCGGTTCCGGAGGCTTTTCTCGGTGCGGCAAGCCAGCGTACCAAAAACATCCGCCTCGGTCATGGCATCATCCAGCTCACGACCTCGCATCCTGCCCGCGTCGCCGAGCGTGTGGCCGTGGTCGACCTGCTGAGCAACGGGCGCTGCGAATTCGGCATGGGCGAGAGTGCGTCGATCACGGAGCTCGAGCCGTTCGGTCGCGGCATGGAAGACAAGCGCGAGGTGTTCGAGGAGGCCGTCCGTGCCATCTTCCCGATGTTCAAGGAAGGCGGCTCACAGCACCATGGCAAATACTTCGACATGCCGCTGCGCAACGTCGTGCCTAAGCCGGTGCAAAAGCCGCACCCGCCGCTGTGGATGGCGTGCTCTCAGCTCGAGACCATCGAGCGGGCGGGCCGCAACGGCTTTGGTGCGCTAGGCTTCCAGTTCGTCAGCGCCGACGCGGCGCATGCATGGGTTCACGCCTACTATAACGCGATCACCAAGCGGCTGCATAAGCTCGCCGACTACATCATCAATCCCAATATCGCGCTAGTCAGCTTCTTTATGTGCGCCAAGACAGACGAGGAGGCGCGCCGTCGTGCCGACGGCGCCACGTTCTTCCAGTTCGCGCTCCGTTTCTACGGCAATCAGCCCGGCCGCAAGCGCCCGGCGCCCGGGACCGTCAATATGTGGGACGAGTACAACGCGTGGAAGCGCGCCAACCCGGACCAACAGGAAAAAGCCCTGCGCGGCGGTCTGATCGGCTCGCCCGAAACGCTGCGGCGTAAGCTCGCCCGCTTCGAGACCTCGCATATCGATCAGGTCATTCTGCTCAACCAGGCCGGCAAGAACTCGCACGAGCACATCTGCGAGAGCCTGGAGCTCTTCGCCGGCGAAGTGATGCCGGAGTTCCAGGGCCATGAGCCCGAACACCAGGCGTGGAAGCAGAAGGTGATGAACCGCGACATCGAGCTCGAGGAAATCGACACCACCGCATTCCGCGAGCGCTACGGCGCGCACAGAATCGATGTGCCGGTCAAGGTAGCAGCAAGCGGGTGACGCCGCGGGCTCGTCCACGTTCGTACGCGAAGCTTGGTCCGCGCTTTCTTAATCAATCCTCGATTGTGACAACTCAAAAACGCTCGATGGTCCCGCGATCGTGGTAATGACGGGTGCCCATTCCCCGGCACCCTTTATTGAACCATCGTGTTTCCGAGTGAGAGGGGAGCAGGCCTAGCGCGGCTGTCGTTCGCGAATTTGATCAAAGCTCGCCTTTATCGCCGCGAAACGCGCAGCGATCATGGGCTCAAATTCAGCGTCCGTGAAAATGTATGCCCAATCTTTCTCAATGCCTTCACGGACGAGTTCGCCAACATATTGCGGATCGACGCCCCTCAATACGCGGTCTTGGATCATCTGAAATGGCTTCGACGCGCGGATACTGTTCAGAGTCTGTTCGTTGGGTCGCGGGAAGCGTTCTGGCAAGTTCCGCATGGAATCCATTATTTTGGTGCGGACGAAGGCCGGACAAAGGACCGAAACGCCGATTCCGCGTGGAGCGAGCTCGAAACGCAAACCCTCCGAAAGGGCTACAACACCATACTTGCTGACGTTGTATGAGTTAGAGCTCGAAGATATAAGCCCCGCAATCGAGGCCGTAGACACGATGTGGCCGCCTTCCCCGTGTTGTTCAATCAATGGCCCGAAAATTTCAACGCCCCAGACAACCGCCATCAGATTGACGCCGATCGTCCAATCCCAACCCGAGTCCGTCCATGAGCCGTAAGGCCCGCCGCCACCCACCCCTGCATTGTTAACCAAGATATGGACTTTACCAAAGCGCGCGATGGTGGCGTCGGCCGCCCCTTTAAGCTCAGACTTCAGCGACACATCCGCTCTGACGCTCTCCACGTCCGCGTTGGTGGCCTTCAAATTGTCCGTAGCCCGGGACAGTGCCTCTGCCTCGATATCGCACAACATGACTTTCGCCCCGGCTTGCGCGAGGGCGGTCGCAACTCCCAGACCAATTCCGGATGCTGCACCCGTAACGAATGCAGTCTTACCTGCTACATCTTTCACGAGCGCCTCCGCAAATGACGTGACGACGTTGCGACGATATTGGCGGCGACCTTGCTTTCTGTAAAGCGACCGTCAGATCCATCGATCCATACCTCATCCACGGCCGGCTGCACGTCTGTCGCTGGCGAATTGGTGCATGGGCTGCCTTCGCACCATTCTGTTCATCGAATTGGTGCGTTTTGGAGGCATGGGTCGGGGCGATGACCCACCACCAATCGCGCGACGCCGGCCGCACCTCAGTGCGACCAATCAACTGATTTTCTGAATGGGCCCCTCGGCCGGAACTCGCATAGCCGCCCACATCGAGGTCATTTCACCCGATTGCCATGGTCGTCGACCATTGGAATGGTATCGATCTCGACGTTCTGAAGCTTTCCCTCGATTTTTCGAACCTGGCGAATATAAACGTTCTGAACGATGTCGCGATTTTGATCGATCATGATCGGACCGCGAGGGGACTCGAAGCGCATGCCTTTCAACAAGGCAATCGTCTTGTCCGGATCGAGCTTTCCATTCTGCGCTGCCACAACCTTATAGAGAGCCTGGAACACATCGTAGGTGCATGCGGCGTCGAAATCCGCCCTGACATGAGGCGGCGCAAACTTGTAAAAATCGGCCAGGAACCTGCGATTGACTGCTGAGTCGTGATCTTCGTCATAATGGTACACTGTGTACATCCCGAGGGTAGCGTCGCCCAAGGCCTCAAATTGCAATTCGTCGGTAAGATCGCCGGTAGCGAGGATCTTGACTCCCGCTTCTTTGAGCCCGGAGTCCGTATAAGCTCTGAGAAACGCCTGTGGATGCTGGCCGGCAGGCGCAAAAATGAAAATCGCCTGCGGGTTTGCATCTTTGGCGCTTTGCACATACGCCGAATAGTCTGGGCTCATGAGAGGTGGCCGGACTTCCCCAACGACGGTCCCGCCCGCCTCGCTGAAGTTCTTCTTGAATGCGGCACCAGCTTCCAGTCCCGGTCCATAATCCGTATAGATCAGGAATATGCGCGTGTATCCGTGAGCCGCCGCCCAGCGCGCGAAGGGTATGGCGACCTGGCTCGTCGTAAAGCCAAAGCGGACTTCGTAAGGCGCCCGCGCGAGGATCGAAGTGGTCGCCGCATTGACCAGCAGAACCGGAACCTTCGCCTGGGCTGTTGGGCCGGCCATGGCGAGCGCATTCGGCGTGTAGTCGCCTCCCAGAATCATTTCGACGTGTTCACGTGTGATCAGCTCCTGCGTCATGCGGCGGACGCCGTCAGGATTTGGCCCCATCGTATCGCGCCGCAAGATCACGATCTTGCGGCCGGCGACGACGTCTCCATGCTCCGCCATGAAAGCGGCGATGGTCGCATCAGCCACCTGCCCGAAGATCGCAAACGGGCCGGAATAGCCGCTGAAGAAACCGATCTTCAGTGGAACAGGGTCAGCGGCGTGGCCTGCACTTGCCGGGCCGCACGCCGCGGCAAGCGTCATGAGAGTTGCCCAAAACAGCTTTTTTGAAAGCACCTTTTCCTCCTTTAGTCATCGCAGCTCTAAGGCTGCGGTCTCACATCGTTGGCTGTGCTTCCCCTAAACGGCGATGAGGTGAGCGCCGGGAAGGGAGCAGCAGTCCTTCTTGCTCCAACGCGGCGAACGGACGCTCGGGAAACCCAGGGGCGCGCGGCTATGTGTCTTCCGCGAGACGGTCTCTGGCGATGAAATCGCCATCCACCATCAACCTACGGAGGTCAAGGGCCACCCGCGTCTTAAGGTCACTCATCCGTCTCTCCCTCGGAGGAGCCGTGCGGGCAGGACATGCCGCGATGCGAACGGCTCAGCGCCACACGTCGCGTGCGGTCTCGACGATCAGTTCCAGTTTGCGCCATTGCGAATCGTAGTCGATATGGGCGCCGTCGCGCTGGGCGGCGCCTTGGAAGCCGCATTGCGAGGTCAACGCCAGTTGGTCGAGCGAGCAATATTTTGCCGCTTCATCAATCCGCCGCTTGAGTTGGTCGCCACTCTCGAGCCGCGGCTCCTTGCTCGACACGAGCCCCAGCACGACGACCTTGCCCTTGGGCAGGAAACGCAACGGCTCGAACCCGCCTACAATGTCGGTATCGTATTCGAGCAGGAAACGGTTGCAATGCAGCGCGTCAAACAGCCGCTCGGCGAGCCAGTCGTATTTGCCGGGCCCATGGGACCAGGCAACGCGGCTGCCGCGGCAGACATGAACTGCGACCGTGACCTCGTCGCTCCGCACCGCGTCGTGGCAGGCGTTCTCCGCGGCGATATCAACGGCGAGGTCCTTCTCGGCGGCGGCCGCGTCCTTGCTCGCCGCGGTCAGGTGATGAGTGAAGCCTTCGTCGAGCTGAATGTAGGAGCAACCGTCCTCGACGAGGGCGAGCATTTCCTTGCGCACGATGTCGGTCGCGTCGCGCAAGAGCGCTTCGCGGTCGGGATAGACGGCGCTGTCGGTGATGCCCGGCCGGAAGCTGCCGCGCGCGACATAGGCAGGACTCGGCATCGTGATCTTGAACGGACCGGGCGCGTGCTCCCTGAGAAAAGCTGCGTCCGTTCCCGCCAGCCGGCCGACCGCTCGCAACTTGCCGCGCGCCGCCTTGGTGTGCATCTGCACTTTCACTGTCGTTCCGTCCGGCCGGGCAATATCCGTGAGCGGATACTGGTCGACGAAACCCTCGACCGCTTGACTGAACACGGTCTGCCACGCGTCGCGGCGCATTTCGCCGTCGGTGAAGATCGGCACCGCGATGCGCTGCTGCCGTGCAAGAACATCGGTCACCGCGGCATCCTCCGCGCGCCGTAGCGCCACCCGATCGATCTTGCCCGCTTTGAAAGCATCGCGCGCATCAAGCAGTTGAGGCGGACGCAGCAAGCTTCCGACCTGGTCGCTTCGATAGACTGGCTTCACTATCCCCCCTTTTTGGCTGGCGCATTCGGTATAGAATGGCGTCCCGTTTTGGTTACTGTAAAGCCACTGCGTCGGTTGGAGTTTTTTGGCCCTCTGGCCCTTGTCCGTGCCGGAAACGTCGTCCGGTTCCGATGTGGACGCGGCACCCGTCAGATCAAGCCCTGGCGTGTTGTCGGTGGACGCCTCCCGAGGAGTGGAGGCGAGGCGATGAGTCCGGTGAGGCGGCGCGCACAGGATCTCGGGGGCGGTTTGTCGCGGGAGTCTGCTCGCGGCGGATGCTTCCCGCGGCGTACCGACACGCACCTTGATCTCGATCGGGTTTTCTTCGGCGCTCTGTGAGACCATCGCGCACGGCCCCGAACAACGCCAGGCTGACAGGATCCCATGGAAACCCAAGTCGTCATCATCGGAGCCGGCCCGGCCGGCCTGTTCTTATCGCACCTTCTGCATCGTGCGGGGATCGTCGTGCATTCGCGCGCGGCGCTGACGGCGCTTGCCGAGAATTGCGTCGGCCTCTCGTTCGAGGAATAGATCCAGCGATGCCGGCCCCGTGCAGTCCGAAAGTTAAATCCCGACACGCGGTCGAATGACCTGATCCGCGACCTCGGTCACTTTCAGTGCTGAGGCTGCGGATCCATAGGTCCCGCATCAATGATGCTATGAGCGTTTCCGGTCGCGCCGAGAACGGGCCTTCTCCGTTGCCGAGAAGAAGGGGCCGGTCGGCGATTTCAATAGAAGGATCCGATATCCCCCTGGTGTGCAAATCAATGGCACGACGCCCACAATCCTCAGCCCCGGCCCATCTGCTACGACGGCGCCTTGGCGCGTTCTCGGGTGTGTTCATCCTTGAGCAGACGGGCCACCTGTTCCCAGCGGAACGGGCTGAGGTCGATCTCCGGATGGACAGTGGCGCATTTCGCGCAGGTGCGGGATTGCACATCGGCATTGAAACCCCGCGCAATGCGTGAGTATGCTTCCTGCGCCAGCTCTTGCTTGAGCTCCCATACTTCCCGGTAGAGCTCGTTGTCGCAGCATTCGCAATACCACGCGACGGCTTCCAGTTCCGATTCCGGCAACTTGTATCGGTACTGGATCGTCTCGCTCGTTGGCACGATGCGGTGCGGCACGCCGGCGGGCACGTAAAGGTGGTCCCCGACCGTGTAGGAATGACGCAGCACCGAAGCGTCCTTGTATTCGACCTCACCCGTGCCCGAGAGGGCGAACAGCACCGTGTCGTGCTGGCAGATGAGATGGAACGGCTGCGGCACGGCGTTCTTGCTTAGATGGATTTGCAAATCGAGGCTATCTGGCAGCATCGGCCGCTCATCATAGGGGCCGGCTTTCGCCGCCTCGGCGAAGGTGAAGACCATGAGGTTGCGCGGCATATCAATGCTCCCCCGTCCCCCCCGG
>Ga0123355_10012666_pt1 | contig 13074 bp, 10 predicted proteins | sample TergutEmb28metaG_3_FD_89872 | JGI IMG/M metagenome (GOLD analysis project Ga0123355, IMG submission 89872) | Embiratermes neotenicus P1 segment gut microbial communities from Petit-Saut dam, French Guiana - Emb289 P1 | ecosystem: Host-associated > Arthropoda: Insects > Digestive system > Gut ... | reverse complement strand
TAGCGGCTCCAGGTTCAGAAAACAGAGATTAACGGCCGTGGGGAACCGTTGCGCTAACCACGTGACACCCCTCTATCCGCAAAAGTTGGCACTAACTTCGCCTACCAGCGGCGGCCGCTCTGTTGGTATGGTTCGCTCGCGGACTAAAGCCACGGAGTTTAGTTAGTTTAGTTACTACATTATGAGCTTGAATATTTGTATGAATGTCTACTTACATTACAGACATCTTTCATGACGTTCAGTCATCCTGTTTTTCTCTGTTAACTGCAAAATTCTGCTGGTTTCAACTAACACTATACTCACAGAATTTTCAAAGTCCATTATTTTCCTTCATGTATTTGGTAAACTGTCTAGACGGAAGAAAGCACTTAAAACACTAGGCATCATAAACTTTTCTTTGACACAGAAGTATACTACTGTGTTTGTAAGGAACTGTCACTGGATTCTATCATAAGTCACAAGAATCTAGTTCAAATCTCCAGTTTTAAGACCATATTAATATTATTCCCTTGCCCTAATTAGATCTTCAAGGTTGTCTCTTCCATTCAGGTTTGCTAACAAAATTTTGTGTGACTTTCTTCTGCACACTTTGTGTCCTACATATCTTACCCATCCAAACTTTGTGTGCTTGATCATGCACATATTTGGTAAAGAGAGCAAATTATATCATAGTTTCCTCCATCCTCCCCTCATTTCTTCACTCTTAGAGGCAAACATTTTGTTCACAAGCTGTAGACCCTCCTGTTAGAGGGTTTTGGCTGCAAAACTCAATGAACTGACTCGAAGACTTGTGATACTATAACATCTAATGGCAGATGGGTATGCTATTGCCATTCTAAGTCACATTGCAAAACTCAATTAACTGACTTGGAGACTTGTTATACTATAACACCTGATGGCAGATGGCTGTGGTGCTATTGCCATTCTAAGTCACATTCACATTCATACAAATTCATTTTGTAGATCCAGTGTCAGTCAAACAACCAGTGGATATGAAACATGTCAAGATAAGAAAACTATATACAGCATTAGATAATACAAAAAATACAACATAATATAAAAATTGATTAAGCACAATTATTTAAAAGCAGGAAGGAGAGACTAACGTTACCAAAATGCTAAAAATTCATCAACAGATTAAAAAACATTGGTATTTAAAAACTTTTTCAATGCAGTCTTGAACTGTATTTTGTCATGCTGAAATTGAGTAATGTCCAATGGCAATTTATTGAATATTTGAATGGCAGAATAAGTAATGCTCCTTTGTATGGATGTAAATTAACCATTTGTTTGGAAGATGATTTTTCTGCCTTGTATGTATATAATTTACAGAAAAACTAATTTGAAAGCAAGAGGAACTACGGATCGCAAACATTGCAAACGAATAAGTAAACTGACATGGAACAGTTAATATCTCTAACTGTTTCAACCAAGCCCTGCATGAATTCCTGTAGCCCAGTTCTAGCATTCATCTAAGAATCCTCTTTTACAAAATAAACACCTTGTTTAAATTCTGGTGATTACCTCAGAATGTTATAACATATATGACTATTGAATAAAAATGAGCAAAATTAACAAGCTTTAAAGAATCAGTATTTAGTATATTATAATCACCTCATGAGGAAGAAGGCAGAACTCAATTTCCTGATCAAAAGTTAAATGTGATTCTTCCAAGTAATCTTATTATCCATTTGCAAGCCAAAGAACTTAATGGTTTCCACTACCAGTAGAAGATGGTCAGCATAGGTAGTTTAGTTGAAGTAAATTTCAAAACTTTAGTTTTGGTTGGCTTGAAGGTGAGCCAGTCTGCCTAGAACCATTTAGGCATATGATTGTAAACATGCTTAAATCTTTGAAGAAGCTCATCCTGAGAATTATCGGTAATCAGTATGCTAGTATCATCTGCCAACATTATTACATCTAAGATTTTATTTATAAATATAAGGGAATCGTTAATGTATAGGCTAAAAAGCAGGGTACCAAGAATGGGTCCCTGGGGAAAAACATGTTCTACATTATGCTAATTTGAGATTTTATTAGACTGTAATAATTTTAGGTTAAACTTTTTGCTGCCTATCATCTAAGTAGGATTTCAACCAATTTAAGAGTCATCACTAACATCATAAAATTCCAATTTCTTGATCAGTAGTTCATGATTAATACAGTTGGTCAGGTTGCAGAATACACCTGCTATACATTTTCCATTCTTCCAGGCATCAAATATTGTCTCTATCAGCTTGTATGTGGCATTGTCCATAGATAAACCTCTCATGAACCCAGATTGTTACCAAACTATATGTTATGGCATTGTATGTGCTGAATTATTCATCGATAAATTAATATTTCAAAGATTTTAGAAAAACCTGTTATGAAAGGGATCAGCATATAATTGGCTATCTGCAACCTATCTCCATTCTTAAAGACAGGAACTACAATCAAATATTTACATCTCACAGGAAAATTTCCCTGAATAATTAAAGTATTACTAATATATTGGCACATAATTATAGTATTTTATTTGAAATCTCATCACAGCGTGCCGAATTCTTTTTATTTATTGAGTTAATAGTGTGCACTATTGCAGTGTCCATTATTGGAATGTTTGCCATCTCAGGAAAACCTTGCTGAAAAGAGACATGCAAGAAATGTGAAGCAGCTTCAGTATTTTTCTGCTCAGCTGTTAAACTGTAAACAACATTCATAAAATAGTTATTAAATTCATTACTAAATGGATGTGTGTTTAAAACTAAGTTATCAATTTTAAAAAGAGTTGAAATGTTTTTATTGCTCCCCAATTTTCCCATTTCTTTTCTTAGGATGTTCCATGAAGTTTTTGATTTATTTTTAGCTGAGGATATTATATTATTATAATAACTTTCCTTTGCATTCCTACCAACTTTCTTTAAGATACTACAGGAATAACGATAGACTTGATCAGAGAGCAATTACTTAGTCTGCTAAAACTATAAAGAATTCGTTTTCTTTTGCAAGATGTTCTTGTGCCAGTAGTTAACCAATCATTAGTTTTATGTTCCTGGTAACATAATAAATAGGAAAACAAGATTCAAAATGAATCAAGAATGTATTTAAACATGCATTGAAAATATCATTTACCTGATTCATAGAATAAGTATTTTCCCATGTTTCATTTTTGATCATATCAATAAAATTTACTATAGAATCCTTATTTATATAACGAGATCTATAAATCAAAGAGATTCCACTATTAATAAACATTTTTTAAGAACAATGATTTGCGCCTCATGGTCTGACAAACCGTTAGAAATAGGAGCTACAGTGAAAAGATTTATTCTTGAACCATCTATAAAGATACTATCAGTTGCTGAGCCAGATTTCATTCTGAATTCTAGAAGGGAAGTTAGTTACATTAATAAGTAATAACATTGAAATAAAGAAATTATTTCCATCTTATGACAACTATCTGTTAAAAAATTAAAATTTGTATCACCACAAAGTATGAAGTCAAGGCCAGGTTTATATAAATACTTTAACATCAAATCAAGATAATGTATAAATTGAGCAAAGTCTCTGGAAGGAGATCTATACAGACATATTACAATAAAATTATATTTTCCAAGATTAATTTTTGTGGCAGAAGGCTCTAGAATTTTTTCCAGACTAAACTGAGAACAAGTCAGAGTATCAAACATGGCATAATTTCTAACAAATATGCAAATACCGCCCTCTTTACAATTAATACGAGATCCTAGCGGTGAGGTTGGGAGCTTTTGGATATGCTTTCGCTACAGCTCCTGCCTACAGTTTTCATTTTTGATGCAGTGTCCACATGGTACCATTACAGTTTCCAACATATACAGCTTCTAAATGAGGTCACGTAGCATATATAACACAGCTTTTTTGCTTATGGAAAAAGAAACCCTGGAAATTTGTTGTTATTTATCATTGTTTATCATTTTATTTGCATATTTCAGGCTTATTGGCGTGTTTATTTACAAGTATTACAGCAAAACTCACAATCTTGACATGCCTGGAGAAGTGTGAGTTTGTGGTGTGGTTCATTCAGACCAAATAATACATTGAGATGCAACATAATTTTCAGACAATATACTGAAGGACACCACCAAGTAGACCATTGATGTGAGTGGTATAAGTTATTAATGGAGACTGGACGTATCCTCCAGCAAACAGGATCTGGATAGGTGCGCACAAGTGTTGAGGATGTTGAACAAATCCCAGAATCATTTGCAAATAGTCTGCAGAAATTTGTGAATAGGTGTAGCTGTGAAAGTGCAAATAACATGCTCCACAGTGCAAAAGGTGATAAACATTACCTGCAAATTGCATGCATTCCAGATTCAAGTTGTGCAGGTTCTGAAGTCCATTAATTGCTATGCATTTGCTACAGATATTTTGGAATGACTTGGTGACAAGAATGGATTCCTAAAACATGTGATATGTACAGTTGATGCTACTCTTCACATGTCAGGAAGAGTCAGTTGACACAGTGTTAGGATCACAGGCTCTGAAAAGGCTCATGTTATGTGACAGTGAATGTGACAGCCTGCAGACAGCCATGATTTGCCAGCTTGTGCATGACCATGTGATGAGACCATTTTTCCTCAATAAACCGGCCACAAATAAAACAAAATACCTACAGATGTTGAAAAATCATGTTGTTGCTCGGTTGTCTAACCTCATTCAAATGATTGTGCAGCAAGACAGTGCTCCACAACACTGAGGACAGGAGGTTCATAGTTACTGTAATGTAAAATTCCCAAGTCTCTGTATTATTAGCAGAAGTCCAATTTCAAGGCCTCTTTGCTCTCCTGACATAACCTCTTTAGACTTCTTGTTCTGGGGGACAAATTTGAAGGACAGTGTGTGCCGGTGGAAGGAAATCACAGTAGAAGAGCTTCAACAGAAGGTCAGTAATATTGTTCTGATGATCATTTGTTTATTTTGCCCAAAAATCATGTGCATCTGCAGGTCTGGTCTGGTCTGATCTGACTGAGTGACATTACACACTGAGCTGTCTCTTGGAGTGTCGTATTCTCTGCTTTGCTGTAATAATAAATAAATAAATAAATGATGATGATGATGATGATGATGATGATGATAATAATAATAATAATAATAAACTCCCTGAGGTGCTTTACTGTATGCAAGAAACTGTGTAATAGTATATGATCTGATTCAGATTGTGTACTTATTTGAAGTTGTAAAGGTTTCATGCAGACACTGTTTATAATAACCATGACTGTTGTGGACATCTTCAGACATACTTGTAGATAATATGTCTCTGTTTTTGATGTTTACAGTAACTGGCAGTTTTGTTTCAGATTTAGTGGAGCACAGAAATAACAGAAGTTGGCTTCATGTCATTTGTCATATGGATAAAAAAAGAAATGTAAAAGAAAGATGTAAGTTAAAATCTACATTTCACAGGCATTATCACTGATGATATTAATATTAAATATGCTACTCCAAACACAGTACATTGAGCACTACATATGGGACTTTTGGTAAACAACGTGGCAAGGGGACAGACTCTTCTCTGAATTTTGTATGGTCCATATTCCATCTGTATTGTATTCTTTCTCTGAATAGTTAAGTTTTTCTGTATTAGTATCATTCCATCAACGTTCCATAGATACATTTCGTTCATCAGCTGTTGACACTATATAATCTGAGCACTTGACAGTGTCAGTATTAAATGAGACACTAAAAGGAGAAAAAACCAATATGGTGACCCTTACCCTGTGCGTGCAAAATTGGTCCACATGTGAATGAGACAGTCAGCCATCTGTTCTTCCTCTGGTGTAGCAGTGAAGTCACCAAAGATCCTTGCTGAAGGAAACAGGTAGATGAGCTCATCAGCATGACACACTCCTGTTACAGTTACAAAGAAGTGGATTAGACAGGACACCAAAAAACACCCTTGGTGCATGTCGTAGTTGGGTCACCAAGTCATCTCTCTTATAATTTTTCATACTACAAAGGTGTAAAAAATATATTACCTGTGTTCGTGAGTTGTATTCATCCACAAATTGCAATAATTTAAACAAATTAATTTTTCTCTGCCATTTCATTTCTCAGGTCTATTGCAACAATTTAGCAGATATTTCACTGCATAGTTCAAAATTTCTTGATAGAAAATTTTCTGTGTGGTTCATGTTAGGAATTATGAAAATGGTCTGCCACATAAGATAAGAGTCTTCCTGAACAAATCCATAAAATATTTTCTTCACAACACCAGGCAGGCCTTATACAGGATTGTTTGCATCAAACTGTGAGCAAAGCTATCTTATTTAAACAATTCGCAAATTTATTATATTCTTTTGTGTTGCATCTACCATCCAAAAACATGGCACAGTGTCTTATCTTTTAGCTTGACACAGCTAAAACAAAGGGCTGTCCCTGCCAACCAACATAAAAGATATCTGCCCCCTGCTACACCTGTCTGCCTTGTATATCAAACATGCTGACACATCTTTCAAACTTTTAGTATTGCACTCTTGTTGATGATGCCCATCATACTTAAGAACGGAGTGCATGAAATATTTGCATATTAATTTTTTTTAACTTCCCAACAAGAAATAAAAGAGAGTATGAATTATGTAATTCCATGAATTATATGATAAAACTGTGTGTGTATATATGTGTGTGTATGTGTGCACATAAAAAATTTTCTTTAGCAACTCACCAAAATCTCTTGTGGGGTCTCCAAATAACTCGCTGAAGCTATGATGCCCTCGATATGCAAAGTAGTAGTAGTATATTGAAGCACCAACACCCTCCATTATGTTCCTAGACAGCTGAATGCGCACAGCTTCATCTGCTGCCCATAGGAAAAAGCTGTCTGTGTACATCTGAAATAGGAAATACAATGATAGAGGCCTGCAGATTAGCAATAAAAGAGTTTGTTCAGACCACACATTTATTGTTGACAGCCAAAGAGAAAATCTTCGCAGGGTGGTAGCTGTGTCTGATGGGATGCAGAGGACTGCTGGCTGTGGGGAGTAATGCTGGACCAGTATTGGTACAGGCCAAAGGCTCCTCTACTACACACAGACTGAAAATGTCAGGTATTTCAAGTAGTGGGTGAGTGAACTATTTATCATATTATTTTATGAACCTGTATTCATATACTAGACCAAAGTGCATGTGATTTGAAAATGCCAAATAAACATAGATGTGAGAAGGATATTGGTACTTGTAAATTCAGCAGTCTTGGAACAATGCTTTTAGGATGGGTAATAGCAACTTTTCATTCACCACAAAATCTTGCACATTTGCACCCACCTGCATTCCTGGTACGGATCTTCTCCTAGGCTGGGAACTACACCAGCAATGCAATGTGCTTCTCCATCCAAATACAAGCTGTGACTTACTGTAATATTCTCATTCATTGTATATAGAAAAGGTAAAGTTATCCCTGTGCACACCATACAGACTTACAGGGAAAGAGGATGTATACCTCCACTCATTCTTAAATTCAGCACTAAATGGAGTTACATGATGTTTGGAAAATATATTAAATTAAGAAACTCAAAGTAATCTTAATGATGACCATTTAAGCACAGTAATTATACAGTCAGAAAACGTGTGGAATTACCAAAGACTTACATCCACCACTTGATTCAGGGTTTCATTTCCAATGGGCTGTTCCTTGAAGTAAAAAGCTCTGATGCGCTGGCTAATCTCAGCTGCTATGCTGGGAGAGTTTACTTCCCCATAGAACATAGAGATGGGAGCCACACGCTGAAACTCAGTATTCAGCTGAGCTACAAGTTCTGCTTTCTCATAGATTGCTGAAATATGCAGCCACAAGAAACATCAACTCACAGATCTTTCCAGTTACACTAAAACTCAAATACAGCAGATAGGCCTGCACAATTGTGGCCGATGCAATAAAATGCACTTAAAAAATTTCAATAGAATGAAGCCCAAAAATTGTGGGTCCCCTAAATTTAGCAATATGAGTTTTACTTTGTATTTAGTAAGCTTTTTATGGTATAAATATGTAAAATGGATTGTAGAAATGGATGAAATGCTTAACAGAATGAACATAAAATATACATAAGCATTAGTTCGGTATTACTGTAGTGGTATTTTTGGGAACTGAAAATTGGTGGTGTAAACTGCAAAGTCACTGGGATGACAGTAAGGGGCAAATGAGCAGATTGTTTGGTATGATAGCTATGAAAGTGAAGTTGCTTATGGTTTGGTATAAACAAATTTTGTCTGTTGGTTGCACATGTGACAGTCATATCATAGAATGTAGAGTGTGATGCAGTGGATACTGTATTGATGGGAGAGACATTGATAAGAAAGACAGTGTATCAGATGAGAGGCCAGATATGGAATTTTTAACACAGTGAAGTATTGTGACTTTGATGGTTTTAAAAACGTTTTGTTTGTGCTCTTTGTAGAATAAGACCATCAAAATGCAGAATGAAAGTCAAAACACCCCAACACGTTAGTAGAGGGGACTAACAATATTTTATCCTTCACATCAACATTATAACCTTTTACAAATCTCTGTGTCATGAAACACGAAGAGATTAAATGCTGGAAAAAGACTGATGTTTAGCCAAGTCTGATCATTTATCTAACTTAGTGAACAGATCCATTAAGTATACCAGACTTTCATATCGGAATGAATAAATGTTTTTGATATCAGGTAGTGAATATATTTTGTTAGAGGTGAAGTCCATTGCAGGGAAAATATTTCTTGTTTTCAAAGCATGAAACATTGTAGCAGTAATATGTAACAGCTGTATGGTAAGTCTGGGATCTGAATTACAAAGAGCTGTGCAACGACAGCATCTTAATATTCTTATTTTACAGTTGTAAATGCTCAGTCAGCTTTTCCCACAGCGTATATATTTCTGTTAGATGACCGTATGTTCAAGGACTATGTGGCAACTTGGCAGGATTTTGTTGCACAAAACAGTAGAGAAATTCAGAAACTACTTTGTGATTGTTAACCAAAACATGGCTTCTCATATGCAAGGTGTAATGGAATGAACGGTGAGTTAAAAGGAACTGCAGTTTGTGAAAACTGGAATATTTTAGTTTATTACAGCAATAAATATTTATTTCTAAAACCACAGACTTGCTTCTTTTGCACACCGAACCGCAAATCTTTATGTGATGTGTTCTGAGGACAAGGGCTGTGTGTAGGCATTTGAGATGTAATGTTAAGTGTTTGATTATAGTGGAATTAAATTTCTGAAAAGTTACATTTCTATGTTAAATGCCTCGCAATATTTCTCATTACTTGTAGTTGGTTATCAATATACAAGTATTCATGGGGTAAGTCCATACTAACGTGCTGCCTTTAATGCCCCATCTCCAGAATTTATTCCTGTCAGCCAGGGGACATACTGAGGGCCTTGCTGCAGTAGCTGTAGAGGGTCAGCAGGCAAGAATACATCCTGCATTCCTGCAGGTTCTGCTACAGGTTTGAATGGAATCAATGGGTCCACATGCCATTCCTGAAACAATATCTTCATAGCATTAGAGATGACACTGACAGCCAAAGGCTGGACTTATTCACTGGTAATCCTGAATTACATGAATACTGTATGTGAAGAAACAACATTCATAACATTTGAGTATTTAAACTTCATGGACTTAAATGACAGGACTGTGCAAAGAAGACAAAGACATACAAAATAAATAACATTACAAACAAAAGGACAGACAGATCAGTATAAAAAGTTAACAAGAAAATTGGCAACAATGGAAGACAGTATTATTACTAACTGCTTATAATGGGTGAACATTTCATTGATGATGATATAAATCTTAGTTACAATCAAAAATCTTATATTATTTTAGGAATCATACACAAAACATGGAAATTCTTTTTTGTTGTCACCAAATAAAGATCATACTACAAAGCAAGATGTATTAAATTAACAAGCAATGCCCATGATGCCTGGTACATCATATAGGCCTACCATGAACTGTTTGTCTGTAGCTATAATGTCTGCAGCATTCTTAGTTCTCAGACACTGCACCAGGTCTGCATTTGGGTTGGTGGGGCAATGCAGTAGGTTTGCCAGCTTCTTAGCCTGATGCACCGAGGATCCATTGGCTGCAAGAGCCCATGTGCAGAGTGCTGTGCCACTCTGGGAAATACCACGATGAAACAGGCCTGCCAACAACACACATGCTACACAACTAACATGCCTGTTAAAGACACACATACTATACAACTCACATGACTGTTAAAGACACACATACTACACAACTAATGCCAGGTAGCAACAAACATGCTACACAAATACAAATATGTTTGTGGCTTATAATTATGTTTACTGAATACAGCAGATATGCAACAAATTCAGGCAGAACTAAGCATTATTTGGAGAAGTGAGATCTGCGTTAATACTCTGTAACAAACATGCACTGCATGCAAACTGTAAACTAATAGCATATATATTAATCTGACCTAACTGGGGTGGTCTTCTTAAAAAGTTACATATGTCAGAAGTATTGTTGTAGTTTTGCAAGATTGCGAGTGTATTTTTCATGTTCCATGACATGAAGTTTCGGCATTTTGGCAGATGTGTTTTTAATACACTCAGAGTTGAATTACACTTAAGCCTGAAGTGAATTTGTATGACAATAATTATCTGAGATTTTGAGATGCAAGGAGAAATGGTGCCAACATTAATGTGCTATAGGATCATAAAGTGTTGCACAAAGGTAGATCTGTTCAGTACAAGGGTCTGATATGTCAGCCGGTCACAGCTGAAGTATGTCTGTTTAGAAACAATATATGATGATGTTTCTTGAATTGAATTGAATTTAGTTTAATTTAATTTGTTTGTCTCAAATGTCATATACTCACCCCTGCTGAGGGGAGACAGCATGTGGTAGTGAACACTACTTCCTCCTGCACTTTCTCCAAACAGGGTTACACTATCTGAGTTACCCCCAAAAACCTCAATGTTGTCATGTACCCAACGTAGTGCTGCCACTTGGTCTTTTAGCCCAAAATTACCTGGTGCTAAAGCATCTCCAGTGCTCAGAAAACCTGCAAATAACAAATTTATTTATTTTTAGTATGTTTGTTTTAAATGGGAACTAACTGGCACATCATGAATTATGAGGTTAGGAAGATATGAACAAAACAGCTTACCGTAATTTAAAATGCTGAATCATGTGCATGGAAGAATCAAGGAACATAACACATGAAAAGTCAGGTTTGTCTTTCTCTCACTGAATTTAAAGTATAACACTTCTGTCTGTGAAGCAGAATGGCTAACCTCCACACAATGAAGTACTTGTACATTGCAAGTAATAAATATAGGCAGATTTCCTTCCAGGTGCCTACGAGTTGTGGCTTCATACAATGGAACAAGAAATTATACTGGGTAACAATTCAACCCCAAGTCCTTTTGGTGAAATTTAATTCCAGTCTGATGCAATGGACAAGCAGTAACACTTTGAGTGTGACAGTAATGTGAAATCAGCTGTAGTCCAAGTCTGGGATAATTTTAAATTTTGTAAAATATGTTTTTAATTCGTGAAGTCACTCATACAAACATGTTGGTGGCAATTAATATGTAAAAACTCTGCAATGCCGGCTAAAATATGAAAGGAAATCATGCCTTATGAAAGATTCATGTGTTCAGTTTGCGTGGAAAAGATACAGTTCTCATTACGAACGTTTGTATTTGACCGTGGGTACCCAAATGGTAACAATTTCTTTAGTTTCCTCCTCACCCAATTTCATCACATGTCATTTACTTGCTACAGGTATGTTTTAAGGTAATTTGTGCACGGGTACTGAAATTGAAAAAAAATATATATTTAGATTTATCTAATAACTTGTAAATGTCTTGAAACAGGAAAAATCATAAAAAAAACACCATGCCTGAAGCAACGTAAGGCGGAGTTTTACTTTGAAGAGCGGAGGTAGAAATTCTGTCATCATAGCATGTCAGTCATATCATATGTTTCTCCAGTGTTTAAATGATGCAACAAACACATTTAAACCAGCCTGGATGTGCAAAGTGTCCTGCAATACTTCATAGCAATGTTATTTGCAAAGTAAGGAGAAAAAGTTAGAGAAAAACTGCTCTAGCATCTGCGGTGAAAGTGTCACTCGCTTGGGGAGCTATATACATTTATGATTACGAAATTGAATAAACGCGATCCTGAGCAGTCAGGTGGATATTTTTATGGTTTCCCTGGCAACAGTGGCACGAGAAATGTCTGAGAACAGAACTTGTCTGTTTTCAGGCTTCCGCCGCGAAGTAGGTGAGAACTGTGTTTTTTTGGATTATGACACAGCGATTGGTGGTAATTCCTTACCGACGTTTCGGAACAGCCTATCGATTCCATCTTCGGGATTAAGGATTTTTGAGTACGTAACACGGGACCGATAGGTTGGCCCGAAACGTCGGTAAGAAATTGCCACCAATCGCTGCGTAATAACCCAGAAGAGCGCAGTTCTCAACGGAACTGGTCGTTGACGAGCATTCATATCTGACTTGATAACAAAAGTGAAACACATACAGAAACTACGAGGTGCAGAGTCGTGGCTTTCAGTTTCTGTCTGTTTCAGTATCACCACGAAGTGTTGTGGACATTAATATTCAAGCTTTCTGACCATGGTACTGAGTAGGGGGTGACTTCCAAACTTTATGGTCTGGCTACGGGAGCAAGTCCATATAATAGCTGTTTCAGAAGTATGGTGATGTATTCAGGTGCCGACCGGACTAGTACAGGCGAACTTACCAATGGGTCCAAGCCTGTAGTTGACAGTCACCAGTACTATGTCCTCATCAAGCAGATGCTCTGGTCCGTAGAACGACCCTGCCCCCGACACAAACCCTCCCCCATGAAACCACACCATCACATCCAGCTTGCCTTCAGGATCTACCTGCAGACATACAACACCAATAAACGTCATCCCTTGGAGACAGCCAGTGTTCTGAAGAATCGGAATTCCTTTATCAGAACCCATGAAGTATGTCCAAAAAAAAAAAAAAAAAAAATAAATTTTCTTTGTTTATTTAATTTTAATTTATTTTTTTTTTCCCTCCCTTCTTTCCCATTTCTCCCCCTCTT
>Ga0123355_10012664_pt1 | contig 13074 bp, 10 predicted proteins | sample TergutEmb28metaG_3_FD_89872 | JGI IMG/M metagenome (GOLD analysis project Ga0123355, IMG submission 89872) | Embiratermes neotenicus P1 segment gut microbial communities from Petit-Saut dam, French Guiana - Emb289 P1 | ecosystem: Host-associated > Arthropoda: Insects > Digestive system > Gut ... | reverse complement strand
TTTCTGTGCAAGCAGAGGATAAGTGATTGGCGACAGGCTGAGAATGCGCTGTGAATCCGTTCAAAACTCGCCTTCGGCTCAAACAATGAACGGCTCCCTATCGCAAACCTCAGCCCGCCGCCTTTGTATGTTGGCCGCTTGCACAGCGTGCAAAATTTCGGCCCCTCGAAAGCGCCTTATTTCAAGGTTTAGCAAATTGCAATTGCGGCTGTTTAGGATTTTTTGAAAAGCGTACATAGAACACAATCACAGATAAAATCTTGGCGACCTCAATTGCGATGCCCATGATGTTCCAACGGAAATCACCGTAAAGAATATTAAGCGGAGTTTGTGTAAAGATTACTATAACGGCGTAAAATGTAACAGTTATGCGTACATAGTGAACACCAGGCAAATATTGGCCTATTACAAAACTCAATGCGGCGATCATTCCAAGCGTGTGCAGCCATCTAACTTGTTCTGGTGCGTTGATAATCGAAAGAATTCCAGCTACAAGAGCTGCGACTATCATCACTAGCAAAAAATTAAGTCCTATTTCTTTGCTCTGGGGCGTGTTCTTTGCAAATATTCTCCAAAACACTAAATTGCGAACAGTACTATACGATGCAGCAATCATTAGTGATACTTGAGTATCCATTCCGGATGCCATGCCAATAGAAAAGAACATTGTAAGCCAAAAAAAGCTGCCGATGCCAGTAGTAAGGAAATATTTTGATTTGTTCTTGATTTGATATGATGCAAATTCAAATATAAGTGTAATTATGCCTAAAACTTGCGCTGCAATGAACCAACTGTTCATACAAATTCTCCTTTTTCTAGGGTTTCATATTTTCTGCAATATGCGATTGCTACTGCTCCCGGCCCAGCGTGTGTCCCGATTGTTGCACCTATCTCTACTACAGGATTGGTTATTTTCAATCCAAGTGATTTTTCTAAGTTTGTTTTGAACTTTTTTGCATCTTCCTCACGAAGTATATGGCCAATGCTTAGGTTTATATTTTCCACCTCATCTTTAAGCGCATCTACTATACCCTCTTCAATTAAGCTTAAAACTCTATCTTTTCCGCGCACGCTATCAAGTTGTTCAACTGCACCATCTATAAGATGCAAAATGGGGCGTAAGCCTAGAATTCCACCAACTAGCGCGGTCGTAGGGCCTACTCTGCCGCCTTTTTTCAGATACTCCAATGTATCCAGCGAAAAATAAATTTTTACTGTCTTTTTGATTTCTTCTGCAAGTTCGGCAGTTTTTGCTATGGAATAGCCATTGTCACGCATCTTTACCATCTCTTTTAAGATAAGCCCCTGACCTACTGCGCAATTCAAAGAATCCATCACTATTACTGTTCTATCCGGATAATCTTCTTTTACCATTTCAGCTGCAAGACAAGCGCTATTATAAGTACCACTAAGTTTTGAGGAAATCGTTAGCGAGATTATGTCTTTTCCTGCTTCAAGATGCGGCGTATATATGTCAACATAGTCTTGTGGATTTGGCTGTGCTGTTTTTGGGAAAAGGTTTTTGTCTTCTTTTAATCGCATAAAATATGCCTCTTTGGTTATATCCACGCCTTCTTTTAGATAGGTATCATTCTCTATCATCACATAAAACGGAACAATATCTATATTATGCATTTGTACTTCTTCCTTGGTGAAATCACATCCACCATCTGAAATCAACTGAAACATTTGTTACCTCCCAAGATTTTTTAGAATGAGATGCCTGAGCTGTTCAATGCCCTCTATATCTATATAGACAGTAAAATTGCAATTTAGTTGTATGATATTTTAGATTCAAAAAAACCGCAGGCTCCCCGTCTGCGGTTTCTTAAGAATTAGATTTATCAAAAGCTGTATTTTTGCCTGTGCACTTGACTTGCTGGATTCCAAAATTTGAAGTAAGATACGAATTGTTGTAAAAGTTCTTCCGATGCCGCCGCAGTTTCTTCGGAAACAGCAGCATTACTTTGCACCACATTCGAGATTATTTCAATTCCATTAGGCTCTAAGCTTTAAGAGAATCAACTAGCGATATTTCTAATATTTTACCACGCAACATATAATTAATCAGTGCAGACAGGGCAAATGCGATCACAATAGCACCCAAAGCAGGAAAAATGCTCAAATGTTGACTAGGCGTTAAATTATCCCTAGTAACAGCGTCCCGAAAATATTGGTAAATAAAATACCCAAGGGGCGTTCCGAGAATCGACCCAACAATGGTAATAAAAGTGCTTTCAAGTCTAATCATATTGTTTACATCCTTAGAAGTGTACCCCATAGCCAAAACTACAGAGTAATCCTTAGTACGTTCTTGCATGTTAATACATGCTAGATTGTATACAACCGCAATTGATAATACAACAGATGCAAATATAATCACAGTAATCAAGACATTCAGCATTCTTGTGACTTCCAATATAAATTCAATCTGACTCTGCCGCGTCATTACTCCAGGGGCCTCATCCATAGTCTGCAGTTTTTCTGCTAATGGTTCAGCCAAATCTGAATCGTACAGCTTGGCAAGCATCGTGGTGGCGTTTATGTCCAGCCCAGCATTTTTTCCTTCACACATACTAACGAATAGTCTTTTTTGAAAAATCTGCTCATTTATTCCTGTTATAACAAATGCATATTCGTAACCACCTATATCTAAATTCAGGCTGTCTCCTATTTTCAGATTATAATCTCTGGCCATTGTATGTGGTATAATAAAGCTGTCACTTTCAAAAGGAATATTGTTTCCATCGACATCATAAAAGTTGTTCATCTGTGTTCCGCTTTCAAGAAACTGCATATGTATGGAGAACTCTTCTTCAAGTAAAACGGTGGCTATTTGCGTAGTTGACCATTCTGTTGTAACTATATACTCGGAAATATTCAGACTATACTCATCCAACTGTGAGCCTTGAAAATCGATAATTAGATCGTGTTGTATGTCTCGTTCTGTTTTCCTGATACTATCTCTAGCTATAGCCTCTAATGAGAATCCAGTAATTAGAAGTGCTACAGTACCTATAACTCCAGTTGAACTTAATACAATTTGTATCTTATTCCGGAATATACTTCTGATCGCCATCTTGCTAACTGTATCAAGACGTTTCCAAATAGGTGTTATATGTTCAACTAAAATAGGCTTCGAATGTTTTGGGGCAGCAGGCTGCATACCTTGAGCGGGGTTCAAAGAGAGAGTTTTCCGGGTAGCTAAGAAAACAGCTACACCAGTAAACAAAAAAACTAATGGGAAAGCAATCAAAACATTTGATATGTATATAGGCGCATAGATCTGGGGTATGTCTAGATCTGCTACAAATATGCCTATCAAAATTCTGGGAAGCACAATATTGCCAAGAATAGCAAATAAAAAAGTGCCCACTATCGACGCTATCAAAACGTACATCAAGAAATACACCTGCAATTTCCATTTTGGAACTCCTATTGCACACATCACCGAAATTTGTGTCCGTTGAGACTCGACCATTTTTGTTACGGAAATAAACGAGATGAATGCCGCAACTAGAAAAAATATCATAGGAAATACTACAGCCAAAGAACGTAATGGATGGATAGAAGCGTCAACAGCTAAATAACTCATTGTATTGCTGCGCTCTACTGCAGCAACAAAGTTATCGTTCGATTGCGCCAACGCCTTAACAATATCAGGTTGATATGTAAGAACAAGTACTTCCTGGAATATCTGTACTGCATCTTCTAACTGAGCCTCAGCGTTCTCCACGGTGGTGACGAAATTATCTTGTTCCTCTCTAAGTATCTGAGACTGCTCTTCTATATTGTCCTGTGCTTCGGAAATTTGACTCTCAACATCTGCCCTTTGCTCTTCATAATCCTGCAAACCCTGAGCATATGTTTGCTGAGCGTCAAAAAGGCTGCTTTGCATGTATGCTATTGAGACTAGTCCATCTTGCACTCGACTGTTAAACTCTTGCTGCCTGTTGTCGATTTCCATTTGCGCCTGTTCGATCTTGGCATCTGCTTCAGCTCTTCTTCGCTCCAATTCCTGCTGTTGTATATTTAAAGCAACAAATCCCTCAATAATCTGGGACATAGCTGTGCCGAGGTCATCCAGCTGCTCGTCTGGTATCAAATCTATATCATAATGTCCGGACATAATATCAGCCTGGAAGTTATTCCATTCTAATAGAGTCTGCATGTATTTCATCTCTGTTTCAGACATCTCTGTTTCTTCAAATTCATATAATTCGGATAGACTATCGCCAACATGCCCTTCTACGTAGAAAACATATACTATCATATTTTCAAGTTCTTCTCTAAAATCGGCCAGCTGGTTGTCGAGGCTCCGCCTTGCTTGGTCTAATGCCTGCTCACCTTCGGCAAACTGCGTATTTACCTGCTCTATCATTTCCTGCAGACTACGTCGCGCTTCGTCCAATTGGAGCTGATAGGTGTTCATTTGCTCTTGAGTCGTTTCATTTATAGTAGATAATTCATAAAGCCCTTCTTGAATATCACGATTGGCGTCGCTGAGTAGTTGCTCTGCACTTCTCAGTTCTTCATTAGCAGCTTGCTCAAAACTATCAATATCCTGTTGAGCATTTGCGAGTTGTTGATTAGCCTCATCTAGTTCAATTTGGCCTTCTCTGCGTCTATCATCGATATCTGCTCGCATTTCCAAATAATCTGGAGTAGTGCGAATCAAATTTATCAATGTTTCATTTGTTCCGTAAGCAACGCCTAACATGTTGTGAGAGAAATTAGTATTCTCATTACCTTTTACAATCACTTCAGGGTTGTAGCATAAGCCGATAACCATCAAATCTATTGTACCAGTATTTGTATTCACAGACAGGCTGTCACCGACAGATAAATTATTTGCAGCAGCATATCCATTATCGATTATAATTTCATATGGGTTTTCAGGAAACCTCCCTCCAGATAGAAGAGATTGATTGATTTCTGTCATGCTGCGGATAATCAACTGACTTTCTACACCATTAATACTAGCCTGGGTAAGAAAAGCGTGACGGCCTTCCGCGGTTTGCACTTCTTCTGATGAAAAGAGCTGATCAATTTCATCTTGTGTAATACCTTTGAAGTAACACCATAAATCTGCCATATTTTGCGTTTCAAAATAATAATCAACAGAGCTTGATATAGCTGCATACGCTGCAAACATTCCAGCAAACATGAGAGAGCCAATAGCAATTACGAAAACTATTGACAAAAACTGACTCTTTGTATCTTTGAGGCTACGTAGCATTTTAAGCATTAATTTTCTCATCATTAGATCATCATCCTGACTGGTAACTTACTTGCATTTACTTGGATGTTCTCGATCGTACCGTTTTTTAAGTAAATCACTTTGTCGGCGATCTGCATAATAGACTGATTATGGGTAATTAGTATGATTGTTTTTTTATATTCGCTGTTTATTTTCTCTAACAAAGTTAGAACGTTTAATCCACTTTCATCATCTAGAGCGCCTGTAGGCTCATCACATAGCAAAATACTCGGATTTTTCGCAATTGCTCGCGCAATTGAGACTCTTTGCTGCTGACCACCTGACAATTGTGTTGGAAAAGATTTGCTTTTATCTTTAAGACCTACAAGCGCAAGCATCTTTTCAGCGCTCAAATGATCTTTGCTCACCTCTGCCCCTAATTCGACATTCTCCAGCGCTGTTAATCCAGAAATCAAATTATATGACTGAAAAACAAAACCTATTTTGTTTCGACGATACATACTAATTGCCCTGTTACTATAATCAGAAATATTTTTTCCGCCAACTAGAACTTTCCCGCTAGTTGCTCTATCCATGCCACCAAGTATATTTAGAAGAGTAGATTTACCAGAACCAGATTGACCTAATATAACGACAAACTCGCTTCTGTTAATGGTAAAACTGATATCCTTAAGGACATGGGTTTTTAATTGATCTGTTACGAATTTCTTATTTACCTTTTTGAGCTCAATAAAATTTTCCATAGCCTCTTTTCCTGATTGGGAAGTTGAGAAGCTATGTTCACTATGAACACAACTTCTGAAAATGCAAAGCAGATTCTGCAATATGTAATTTTGGCAATTGTTACATTATAGTCCACAAATTATGTAAATACACTTTTTGCACTAAAGTATACATTATTGGAGAAAAAAGATCAAGAACAATTTTTTCGACATAAGCTTTTTTGACGTTTTGTAAGTTTTTTTAATACATGTTCGTGAATGTTGAAATTATTTTTATAAAAAAATCTAATAAAGCATTGACAAGCAAAAAAAAATGTTATATACTCCCATAGTCATTGAGTGATGTTAAATTCTGGGTAGCTAGGCAGATTACTGTCGAAGATCTTTCGTTCGTAATTATTATTCATTCAAGTATGCAGAATTTTACATGAGAAAGCAATTCAGAGCTTGGAAAAATTTGTTCGACCATACAGAGCATCTCAATGCGATGATACCACTTTGTCATCTTTATCACACCCAGTGTCATTTATTGCTATATGTGAATGGATTCTAGTTATGATGATCAGTAAAATCGCGCATTTAAAAACTATTTAGGAGGTAATTATGGACAATCTAAAGCTTAATGAAAATTTTCAAGAACTTAATGTTGATGAATTATCAGATATCGATGGAGGTAATCGTCTTTTAACCGCTTTCAGCGGCCTTACGCGGGGTCTTTTTTCAAATGTTTTAAATGTAAACTTGCCTGATCTTGGTGAGCGCCGGGAATGTAATGATATCGTCGATTGTTTTTCGAACTCCATATCTGCGATTAATAGTATTGGAAATTGGGTAAGATCCTTAAGACAATAATATTTTACATAGTGGGGGCTGTCATAAAAACTCTCTTTTCATATGAGTGTAAGATGTAGCATTCTTGGCACGTTAATGATTGGGGATATTAGTGAGATTCCATATGCACTCCCAAAAAAAATCAAATTTTAAAAAGCAATCGGTTTTACAGCTGATTGCTTTTTTGTGTTAATAAACAGGAACTGCATTTTGCTAAGGCAATTTTGTTTTTTCGCTGTGATTTTATCCCTCCGGTTGACGCACCAGACCGCTGCTTTACTGTGCATGTTCAGGGCTGGATAAGACCCATTGACATAAACATGTAATCCATTACATCATTGCCGAAGTGATGTTGGAAAAGCATGCGCTCAGTTGAAGCAGCAATCTGGAAAACGTATAACCGCACTTAAGTGTGGGCTGCACTTAAGCAGCAGAGGGTGAGGCGGGGAACGTCGCCTCAATCCTCAATCGCAAAGGGTACAATTCAACCACCATCTTCAGGATGTTGGTTTTCTTGCTTTTACCCTTACAAAAACAATTTTTTGTCAATCTCGCGAAAATTATACTACACGAGGGAGGTTTTATGAAAAAGAAATTCTACGTTACAGCTATAGCTTTATTTGCATGCATCTTGCTACTGACAGGTACATTTGCCTGGACGAACTTTGCCTCATCAATAATGAACATCTTTACAGGCACAGGAGCGCCAGAAGGTGATAATAACGATGTTACACTGAGTACACCAGGCGGAACCCTGCACAATGATTACGAATATGGCAATGACTACAGAGACATTTATGTCGAAAATTGGGGTACTGAACCATTAATTATTCGTATTAGACTTGCTGAGTATATGGAAATAGGACCTGGTGCCGGCATTAGAAACGATTCTGCAAATAATCAAGCTGACTCAATTATTTACGGTGCATCGATTGATGATACAGAAACATGGGAGCCTTTCACCGGAGCACTTAGAAGTGATGAAAATGCGGAAGCCAAAACATTCTCCGATTATTGGGAATGGACAATGGGAGGAAGTAAATACTATTTTCCAGCTCCTGAACACTTGAGAGGCAAGCCAGATGAAGATGGTATCGATTTTGTGTCCACGACCAGCCCTGCTTTTATAGGTGAGGCTGACCGAGAGTTCGCTGAACTGACTCTTTATGCTAACGTTATAATGATGAGTGAATGGTTAGACAAGGGCAAACCATTAGGGCATTTCTGGGTAATTGATACAGATGGCTTTTCATATTGGGCTGCACCTTTAGAGCCAGGTGAAGCGACAGGCTTGTTATTACATAAGGTAGAGTTAATCGGTAACCCAGCTGGCTATTATTACTATGCAATACATGTTGATGCGCAAATGGCCACGATAGACAATGCTCCAGGCAACTATGAAATGTTTTTTGATACTGCGACTCCAGATGGGATAGAGCTTTTAAATGCGCTTGCTGAATCCATTAGTGTAATAGGCCTCGAAGAGCTAGGCATAGAAGGGCTGCTTTTAGACGGAACAGATATCGAACTTGAAGACGAAATTCTTAGAATTATGGAATCGGATGAAATCCAAGAAGCAATCGACAAGTTTGTCCTTGATTATCTATATAGTGTTGAACTTGCAGGTAACGCCTCTGAAGAATTTGATATAGAATTTGTATACCTTGAACAGTTTACGGAAAGAAATGACTATCCAATTTTTCTTGTTCCCGGACTTGGTGGTTGGGGACCTGACGATCTCGGATCATTTAGCTATTGGGGTGGCTCTCAAAGTATTACTCGCTTTTTGAATAGGCAAGGGCTTAGAACCTATGAAGTAGCAGTTGGCCCCTTCTCTAGTAACCGCGATCGTGCGATTGAGCTATATTATTTTATTAAAGGTGGAACCGTTGATTACGGTGCTTACCACGCTGCAAGATATAGACATGCAAGATTCGGGCATACTTTTCCAGGTATTTACCAACAATGGAGTGATGAAGCAAAAATTCACTTGATTGGTCATAGCTTGGGAGGGCTGACGAGCCGCGAGTTAGCAAATTTAATTGCTGTGGGCTGTGAGCGTGAAATAAGATTTCATGAGCGAAATCCCCATCTCGCTATTTCTCCATTACTTGCAGGCGAAACTACTGGAGGCATACATAGCATTACAACAATTGGAACTCCAAACAATGGAACCTCATTTGCTGAAAGTCAAAATATTCTAGTACCATTTGCTCAAAGAATGGTAATTACTGCGGCAAGTATGAGCGGAGTTGCTTCGAACAGAGTAATTTACGACTTTAGGTTAGACCAATTTGGATTGAGTAGAAATCCTGGTGAATCTCTTACATCTTACACCAACCGTGTATTTTCTAGCCCAATTTGGAGATCGAACGACATGGCTTTCTTTGATTTATCAGTTCGAGGTGTAACTGCAAATGCAGTAAACCTACAAACAAGGCCAGACATTTACTATTTTTCACATACTGGTCAAACAACCAGAAGAATGCCGATTGTTGGAGAGATGCCATTGCGGTCAACGACTCCATTTCTTAAACCTTCTGCGCTATTTATGAGTAGACATCGTAATTTACGCAGCAGACCACCAATCAATAATAGTTGGGCAGCAAGCGATGGAATGGTAAATACTATCTCAAGCCTCCACCCATTTGGCCATCCGGCAAGACCTTATGACGGAAGCCCTAATCCTGGCGAATGGAGCTTCCATCCAGTTATGCATGGTTGGGATCATGGGAATCTTCACGGGATTGGAAATACCAATCAAGCTTTTCAACTTTATTTAAGCATGGCAAGAAGAGTGCGATCACTGCCACGGTGAGCCATCACTTGTTCCTAGTTCCGATTTTTTCATTGATACGTTCAAGACGCTTTTCATGTTGCTTGGCGTAGATTTTATTCAGCTCCTCTTTAACCTGACGAGCTACAAACGTACTATCACTAAGCTCCTGTGAAGTGGCAGTGCTTACCACAATGGAAACTGCTTGCGCATAGAATTCTCCAATAGATTTAATGTAAGCAGATGCCACGCCTGCACCCAATACGGGTATGATCATTGCAGGCGCGGCAACAATCCCTGCCATTAAATCTTGCACAATTTCAGAATCCCAGCCCTTGGCAGTAGGTATGCCAAAGATTTTATCTAGCTGGAGAATCATTTTAGCACATATTCCGTACACGATCGGTAAAGACACAAGTGGTATAAAGCTAGCCGCTATGGCTTGCTTGATATGGGCATCGATACATTTTTGAGCATTTTCGCTCATAAGCTGATGCTTATCTTTGTTTATGCATTCCAAATTGTTCGCTCCTTTGCTGCACTCAGCTTAAAGCCCCTTACCGACTAATCAGGCAAGGGGCTTTTCACATTAATTTTCTCTTGGCTCATCATCTGCGGGGGCGTCTTCTGCTTCTGCGTCTTCACAGTCGCATTCACCGGATTCAGCTTTTTCTTCGCAGCACTCTTCATAATTCTTCAATGTCTCGTTCAACGATTTTGAAATTTCATCAACAATATTAGCTGTCTTCTCGACAACAACTTTCGTGGCGGTTCGCAACTTAGGTTCAACCTCTTTATAGAAGCACTCAAGCTTGTCACCAACGTCTTTTGAGAAGTCTTCTACATTCTTGGTAAACTTATTAACCTTTTCTTGGACACGCTTTGAAGATTCTTCATCCCAAAAAGGTTCGCGCTCGCTGCATTTGAGGGCTTCCAATAGGTTTGCGGCTTCAGATGCTGTTATTTTGCCCTGATCCAAAAGCTCAAGGATTTTCATCCGTTCTTGCTTCATATTTTTGCCTCCTTAAAATAATAAACTTCAGTTGTGAAGATACATTCGAAACAATATACGCTTAATCTTTCCAAAAGTTTGCTCGGTACTTACAAAATCCAAAATCTTATAACGAGCGCTACAATAGAAAAAAAGCCAATACATATGGCCACAATTTTTCCTGAAGACATCCTTGCTTTTACTTGAACCTCGCCTTGGCTTGGCTCAGGCACACAATTGTCTTCCACTGCGTAGATCGCCGCACGAAGCTCGTTATGGAAATCACCAACATCTGTATACTCCATCTGATCTGTCAACACATCATTTAGTAAGATACGTACCGGACTTGGGATAAAATCAACAGTGCCCTCTCTCAAATTTCCATAAGACAGACCTGTAAGCATGTAGAAAATACTCTGTGCTACATCCCTAATCGTAGTTTGGAAATCTGCAGAAGGGTCTACCATTGTATTGAGCTTCAATTTACCGTCATCTGTTAAGCATATTGTTTCAGGCGAAACAGTGAAATACAACCCATTTTGATGAGCTGTTTCACAGTCGTCAAGCAACGGGGACAACATATCAAGAAGTGTTTTATATGAAACCTGTCCATTGCCTATATACTCCTTAAGAGTTATACCACCAAAACTCTCCCATAATACATTTATACCATCACTTTCCTCAATTCGCGTTATTACTGGTATGTGCGACAAAGATAGACTTTTTAGCATCCAGAGACCGCGATACAAATGTCTGTTCTTCTCCTCAGACAAATCCGAGTACGATTGATTTATAATCCCTTCACTATAATATTCGGTCATATTGCATTGAAGATCATGCTCATCAACTATTTCATATGTATCGGATAATGCATCACTGAATAGTTTTCTCTCTTTTGTATAAGCCATGAAGAACCTGCTTTCTCTAAATATGGCTCCGCCACAAACCTTGACGGGATGGAAAATACTATAAAGTATTATTCGCATGTAAAAGCATACCACAAAAAAAAGTTAAGATCCACCATTAAAATGTATATGAGCGCAAAAACTTAGTGCGCTCATATACATTTATATCCTAAAAAATGATATTTTTCTTAATTTATTACATTTTGTATAGCTACGACTGCAAAATCATTATTAACCAATTCATTAAAAGGCACATAGTTTATGTCGGGATCTCCGTCTTGCAAAATGTATAATAGAAGGCTATAGTCTTCCTCAGTCAAAATAGGTTCAGTATTCCAAGTTTCTACTGATTTATAGCGATCAATTATTTTAGTTAGGTCTTCAATGCTGAACTCCGGAAACTGTGGCTGAATAACTTCTGCTGCAGCTTCTGCCGTGTTGTTCATAACCCATTGCATGCCTCGATAAACAGCATTCGTAAATTTCTGAACTATTTCAGGATTTTCCTCAAGATATTGTGGAGTAGTCATATAAACAGTATAAGGAACTTGTGCCTCTGGGCCCAATGGTGCGACTACAAATCCTCTGTCGTTATTCTCCAATTCAGTTGCAGCAGGTTCGAATTCCACTGTATAGTCGCCTTCTCCGGCGGCAAAAGCGCCTGCTGTAGTAGTAAAATCAAGGTTGGTGATTATTTCTACATCTACATGAGGGATAATCCCATGGTTTCTCAGTATATATTCCAATACCATTTGAGGCATGCCGTAGTTCCTGCCACCGATTATTGTTCTTCCAACTACGTCCTGCCAAGTAAAATCTGTGTCGTTTGTACGAGAAACCAGGAAGTTTCCGGGACGGCGGGTCAACTGAGCAAAAACAACTGGAAAGTCCTCTTTGCCTTGGTTGTAAACATAGATACCTGTTTCCGGGCCCAGCAGTGCAATATCCGCATTTCCTGAAATTAGCGCTGTCATGCTCCTATCAGAACCTTGTGCAACATCAATCGACAGTTCAAGCCCTTCTTCTGCAAAGAATCCTTTCTCATAAGCGACATAATGAGGTACGTAGAAAACAGAATGTACTGTTTTATTGAGCCGAACATGCGTGTACTCCTGTGGGCTGCTGCCACATCCAGAAAAGGTAATAAGCGCAAGGATTAGTATAAGGACCGACAAAAGAAACCTTTTCATAATACTACCGCCTTCCATAGAACACAAACGCGCCTTACAATAATAATGTAAGACGCGCCGTAACTTGTTTGTTCTACTATATTCGGCGGAAACAGAATTGTTACATAAGTGCGCTGTGTATTGCACTTATTTTTTCCTCAAGGAATTGAGCACAACCAAAACCTCAACACCAACATCTGCAAAAACAGCCATCCAAATAGTGGCATGCCCAAGCATCGCCAAAATCAACATAGAGAATTTCACCGCTAAAACAAAAACTATATTTTGCCTAACAATACGCATGGTGTTTCTTGCCGTTAAAATGGCTGTTGGGATTTTTGATGGTTCATCGTTCATTATTACCACATCTGCAGCAGTCACAGCCGCATCAGAACCAATGCCACCCATTGCCACCCCAACATCTGCTCTAGCTAAGATAGGAGCATCATTTATCCCATC
>Ga0123355_10012663_pt1 | contig 13074 bp, 5 predicted proteins | sample TergutEmb28metaG_3_FD_89872 | JGI IMG/M metagenome (GOLD analysis project Ga0123355, IMG submission 89872) | Embiratermes neotenicus P1 segment gut microbial communities from Petit-Saut dam, French Guiana - Emb289 P1 | ecosystem: Host-associated > Arthropoda: Insects > Digestive system > Gut ... | reverse complement strand
TGGTCTCTTTCCCTCCGGTTTCCTCACCAAGAACCTATACATCCCCCTCTCCTCACCCACACGCGCCACATGCCCAGCCCATCTCATTCTTCTCGATTTTATCACCCGCACAATATTGGGTGAGGAGTACAAATCATTTAGCTCCTCATTATGCAATCTCCTCCATTCGCCCGTTACCTCGTCCCTCCTAGGTCCAAATATTCTCCTCAACACCATATTCTCAAACACCCTCAGCTTCCTTTCTTCTCATAATATCAGTGACCAAGTGTTACACCCATACAAACAACAGGCAAAATTATAGTTATATATATCTTGATCTTTAGCTTTTTGGATAGCAAACTGGAAGACAAAAATTCTGCGCTGAATGATCGCAAGTATTTTCTGACCTCAATCTGCTCTTAATTCCTTCCGGAATAGAATTTTGATTTGTTAAAGTTGTTGTGGGCCCTATACCGTACAAAATTAATCAGTTCTGTGTGTTTCCTCAGTCAGATGTAAGTGTTGTTTTAAGATAAAATGTTGTTCTGTCTATTAATGAACTCAGTTTCCGTACGTTCGTGCTGTTGACTTAACTACCCATTTACAACAAATACTTATTACATTATTTACGTCTTTGAACACCTTAAATTGGTTACATATACACTGAAGCCTTAAATAATATTTACTGGAAAAAAAATTTTATTCCATGTGATTTTACTCACAGTTACACTTAACGTGGAATAAATAAAAGTCTACTTTAATACTCCAATTTATGTTTAACACTTTAATTTATGTATTTTTATTTCTATGTATTCTTACTGTACGTTTATGTATTTTCATCGTGCCAGCTGGCACTCTTCGGCTACCCTGACTGAGGTTTTTCCATGCTTTTTCCTCAGTTGTAAGGCAAATGCCAGGGTAAAACCTGCAAATATGGAGAACGGCCCGCATTCTTTCAAATTTTTATGTTGTTCTATGTACTGTTTGTTTTGTGTCGTTCTTTGTATTGTGTGTGTGTAAATGTGTACTGTACTGCTGCCACCGAGTGGTTACCTAATTGGAGCTAACAAATGTATCAGATATGTATTTAACGGTTCGCTTGCATCTAAGTGTGTTTAATGATATTTTATATGCTGCGTAATTAATATACAGGATGAGTCTCGCTAGAGCCCCCAAACTCTTGTCTATATAAATTATGTTATTGAAATAATGACGGTAACGATGCGAAACAGGACCTGCTCATAATCGATGCTGAAACTGGTCTCCTTTCACATCCAAGCACAATTGAATGTGTTTCTCCAAATTTTGGAATACTTTTCCCAAAGTGTCGACGTTGACGGCTCGAATCTCTTGGCGTATAGCGTCTTTGAGTTGTTCGAATGTGCGGGGTGTATTTTTGTACACTTTGCCCTTCAATAGGCCCCGAAGACAGAAGTCGGCAGACTTTAGATCGGCTTCCCCTTGTCTCTAACGTTTTAACCAATTTCTGGATGCAACACTTCTTTGGTGCACCTCTTTCACCAAATTCCGTTCGAAATTCCGTCTGGTACGCTTTAAATGAACCCGTTTGCCAGTATTTACGAACGAGAAATCTGCGCTGTTCCACTGTATACATAGACAATAGTTTTGGGACGCTGACTGTCATATTCCTAGCTGTAACATTTAACCTAACCTTTCATTGCACAAGCTTCAGTGCAGCTAATATTTCTTACAGCTTTCCTTTGTTGAGATTTAAAACCCTTAACCACTACCGACCGATGCCCACATGAATATATTGTAAGTAGTTACGTGCCGACTTTTTCAACTTTTGATTAACTAGAATATGAAAAAAACACCCTCATATTCTAAACAAATCACAAGTAACTACCAAACTAACCAACTAACTGACTCCATGGAGCCTAGTCCTCCTTGAGAATTTGACACTTCCTTATCTAGTCAAGAAATCCATCGCATTTTACGGAACCTGATAGTTCATTAACGCATTCACAAGCACCCGTCCCTATCCTAAGCCATATCAATTCGGTCCATGCCTCCCCATGCCACGTGTTGAAGATCCATTTTAATATTATCCTCCCACATACGCATAGATCTTCCAAGCGTTTTCTTTTCTTCAGGTCGCACTAGCAAAATCCTATATACACTTCTCCTCTTCCCCGTACGTACAATATACCCGACCCATCTCATTCTTTTTGAGTAGATCACCCGAAAATTATTCGATGTACAGTACATAGCATACAGCTTCTTGTTAAATAATCTTTTCCATTCCCCTGTGACCTCGTTCCTCTTAGGCCCAAATGTCTTCCTCAGTACCCTATTCTCGAACACGCTCATCCTGTTTTTCCCCCTCATTGTGACAGAACAAACTTCACACTCTTATAAATCTACAGGAAAACATTATTTTTCTCTGTATCTCGATATTTATGTTTTTGAAGAGAAAACTGGAAAACAAACGATTCTGCAACGAATGATAGCATGAATTCTCTGACTTTAATTTGCTCTTAATTTCTTCATGAATGGAATTTTTTGATTTGTTAAAATTGTTTTCAATTATCTGAACTTTGTCTATCTTTATGTTGTGCCTTTTTCCTGCATGTTGCACGATAGACATGACCTTATACAGGATGACACAGAAAAACGGGAACTTTTGAAAAACTAAAAAAAAAAATTGAAGAAATCCAAAAAAATTTTATTGACCGAAATTGAACCATTATTACTTGCCTTTTAAGATCTGCTCCCTGATTACTAAAGTGGCGAGGCTGTCTGTAGCTCAATGTCCCTGTTTTGCAGTGCTGCCAACAGTACATGGCTGCCACTACGCATTTCAAAAGTTCCCGTTTCTTTGTGTCACACTGTACACAGTCTTCACCATTTCCTTCTAGCTCTATCTCCTTACTAGCGATTACTAAAGTTTCTGTGTTTGTCTTTATAGTAAACACGCTCCCTTCCAGTGTATCATCATCAGCATGAACAAGAAGAAAATAAAATATTACTTGATGGATTTTTTCCTAATTCTAGGTAAAATTTATCTCCCCCTTTCCACAATTTGTCCGAGATAAAGTATAAAATATTCATTCATATGTTATAATCTATTTTAGTCTACAGAAATTTACACCCCTCAACATACACACATACTTCCGAACGCTCAAATTTAAAACGGACTTCCTGAAGTCAAAAATAGTCCCAGCTCACTTTGTTATCTGTATTCAAGACCCATCTTTCTTCATGTTCAAGCAAATATTGTTTATAGCCCTACAGCAATTTGTTGTTTATGCTTTGAATCTTCTAAACATAATTAATTTCTAAGTAAAAGCTAAGTGGTTCTTTCGAAACGTTTGGACGGCTTGTCTTATTTTACACAATAAACTTGTGACGTAACAACAAACTAAGAACGAGAAGATTATTTACGCTTCCATCAAACACAGCTTACAACCTAGGACCACCCAGGGTCCTACAATCTTTGAGAAGTTTTTGAAACACGTTGAGTAGGAAACCTACGGAATAATGTCTGTCACGATACTTCTACTCCAAACGACCGCAGAAGCACAACCATAACCGCATAAATACACAATTGCTCACACACATACACACATATGTGCATACTTACATATACACATACATATACGCATACTTATATGCACATACATACATATAGGAGGCGTAGCTGTAGCAAACATTACTCTGTTTACAAACGGCATAGCGGCGCTGTTATTAGTTATTATATAATTCGTAATAGACATTGTTTTGTGTACTGACTACAATGTAACTTTATGTAATACAGCGCGATGTAATGAAATATCTATTCCGTGTAAACTTCCTATTCCATAAAACATATTTAGGGATTCCTTGAATTCCTCATCCTTCGCCAACCATTTACAAGAAGCTGACTTTGTTTATAACAAGTAGGTAAGAAATCCAAATTATTCAAATTCTTCTACAGTCAACACGAGGTAATTAATCGAAATTTCTCTGCAAAAATTGTAAAGAAATTTAGGTGTTTCACGCTGAATATTTAGTAAGGATTTCAAAGAATTCGGGTTTCGTGTAAATCAGGATAATTTCAACCTTAGATTTCGTCTTGATAGTCTGAAAGTAGTAGAAAGCAACTCCGTAAGGATATGTGAAAAAATGGCGATATAAAGCCACACCTTAACAACTATAGATATTTATCACTTCAACAGTGTGGAGCAAATCCTTACCCTTATAAGCTAAATGTAAAAATAAGATTTTTAATTAACCAGTTCCTGCATTATAATTTACATAAGACAACTTTTGTGTTTGATGTTACTGACATATAACATTCATGACACTTCTCCGGGGATAGATCAAATCTGCAGTCAGTAAACCCAAATAATGTTAACCCTTATCCTGCTAACGAGGAGAATATGGTGAGCTCCTAATAATGACAGCAGATGGCAGATGGGACTTAACTCGGCGTTTAAAGTGTTAAACTATAGCGATATATTAATATAACTGCGTATGTATGCAGTTACATTCCATCATCTTGTTGAAATACTTGACAAAGACGCCAATAGCACATCCCTCATATGACTTGATTGGCGGAAGTTTTAGAGACTAGGGCCGAATTTTATTTTGCGCCTCCACGTCTTTCTGAAAAAAAAAATTCCCTAGAAATACGGGGGAGTCGCTTCTCGTACTTGTTCCGGTGACTGTCCGCTTTGGAAGGGAATATGTAGTTCAATAACCAGGACGCTCTGTTCCTATGTAGCTCATTATTTCGATATTTCCTCACTATATTTCCGAGTAAATATAAGTCCCATTACAGGCCCGAAGTGCCTAGAGGGTTCCAGGAAGTTAAGGTCCCCAGATTTCGTGACAATGGCCCGGGATGGAGGTAAGGTTGTCAGCCCTACGCACCGGCCGCCTTTACACCCAGGAAATACTCCTGGTACTCATTTCTGTTAGAGGCTGAGTCGACTCCAACGTCATAGTGGGATCGGAAGAATTATGTCAATGAAAAATTCCAATGACACCATCTGGAATCGAACCAGCGACCTTCCGATTTGTAGCACAGTACTACCGCGGTCCCCACATTTCGTAGTACAGAAGTAAATATTTCTTAAAGCTTTCTTTTTTATCCACTATTTTTCTTTCGCTACATCCCTTAGTAAAATCATTTTTTCCATCCACTCTTCATTTTATTTTTTATCTTCTCCTCCTCCTCTTTATCATTACTACTTTAAACAACAACAACTCTTTCTTCAGTTACTCTTACGATTATAACGTTAGCAGCGTTACTGTAATATTTATCCGGTCTTAAATCAAGGAATTATTTAACCCTAACCCGCTAACGTGGAAAATATGGTGAGCTCCAAATAATACGAGCAGGTGGCAGATGGGAATTAACTCGGCGTTTAAAGGGTTAAACAGTACCTAAACTTCTCTAAAGGAGAAATATTGACAATTAATACCTTCAAAATTCCACATACATATAAATTAATCAATGAATAAAATATTGAGTATTTGACGTGTGTAGGGGTAATTAAAGTTTTTACACAAGCTAGAAATTATTCTAGATTAAAACGTTTCAGGGTAATTGTCTAAACGAGCAGTTCCCTAATTGTGGTTCCAGTGGTTTCACAACTAATAATATGGTTTAAAAATATTGCACACAATTATCCTCAACGCAATTGGAAACAACGAAATATTGGAAATGTGGTTATCGATGTTTCCCTCTTTTGCGGTTGTTGTGTTCTGCTACGTGCACTTCAAACCTACAAGCCTGTAGAAATACTGAATACATGTAGACAACAGCTATATGCTAGCATCAGAAACATTTTTGGATCTATTAATTTTCATATATTCATTTTTCTTTAATTTTCTGACAAGAAAACAAGCTAAGATTAAGTACTAAAGCCAGAAATATTGTTGTATCCGTAGCGGACCGATAAGGAACGTATCTTAGATGTTGCTCCCAGGGAGGACGGAGCTCGTAACTCTGGTTAAGACGGAGAGTCGGGCAGGTCGCACACACTCTCAATGATCCCCAAGTAGGATATATTGGAGTTTTATTGTGCAAGACTATGGAGTAATTGCATCTACAATTAAAATGTAACAGTGACAATTCTCACCAGTGGACTCTTCATTACCGTTCGCACTCACTGACTGTCCAGCTTCGTACTCTCCTGCTCAGACACAGTTCGAGCTAGGCAGCAGAGTGCTGCTGCAGAACAAGGCAGCTATTGTTACGTGCGTTGCTCCACACACATTGTTCGCGCGATACACATAGCGAGTCCAGTTATAAACAAAAAAAATATGGAAGGATATATTCCTCCCATGCCTGGTCTTAAGAGAGGCGAGAACTAAGCATGAGTAAATTTAGCTTATGACTAACATATAGTACAGGTATGAATGCAAAAAAGAAAACCACAATAAAAAAAATCAATGTATGTCAACTACACAACAATACTTCCTTAATAAATGGCATTATAAAATTATTTTTTTTTTCCAAAACAATTTGTATTTTCCTGCCTTGAATGTGGATCGTGAGCGGAATTAACACCCCGCACGTAAACTTAGATTCAGAGCACAGTAATTCTGAAAGACAAGTGTGTATTGGCAGTGGAAAATAATAATAGTAGTAATGCAAACAGATATTTTCTTTTTAAGGTATAAATTAGATCTCTATATTAAGAAAAGAAATTTAGAAAATCAAGATATTCGACTTTCCTCTTGAAATTCAAATACAGGGAATTCTAAAATCACGAAAATGTTCTTATAAAAGTTAAAGAATTAGTAGTCATATTGACTGCGAAGTTCGGAGAGTTATTTCGGATTTTACTAACAGAATTTGTAAATAAAGTTGTTAGAGAAGATGGGGGAGTATTCATCATTATCATCATCAACACAAACTTCTGGATGAAAGTTCGAAGAATCTCACGCTATGCAATAAGTTTTTGGAGTGTGTAGTACTGACACATTACAAAACTTTACACATTTAATTCAACTACAACCAGCCACTTTAAAAATCACAAAATGTACTTGCGAGTTTTAAGAAAATGTCATATTTAGAAAAATGAGGCTGCAAACAACTTACCTTTCACAAATTTCGAATTTTGAATTACACTTCTTTCTAATATCTACGGATAATACTGGTCAAGAAAAAAGTTCAATTCATGCTGGTGGTTTGTACTTTATGTCCAATTTATGTCACCCCCTAAAATTAACTCTTTAAACGCCGAGTTAAACCCCACCTGCCATTTGTTAACATTATTAGGAGCTCACCATATTCTCCACGTTAGCAGGATAAGGTTTAAATTTTACTATTTTTGTGCCTATGAAAATCGTATCACATCTAATAAGGATTCTATTCTTCCTTATTAGTAATCGAAAAAAAAAATCAGACTTAAGTATTTATAAGTCTGTAGTACCAGAGTATAGGCCAATAGTAATGGTCATAAACCCATAATTTTTACTTGGGCAACTAATACGTCAACATTAAATTCGTACATGTCACTTATTAGACTGTTTAAATTTTGACGTCTGGGGATTTTAGGTATTTACTTTATTACGCCAAGTGCTAACAATTCATTCATGTATAATTCTTCCCCTCACAAACAACTGTATTTCAGAGAGCTGAAGAGTGGCGCGACACACATTTTAATGTCATTTGATAAGAATATATTGTTGTCTATCCTCTGTTACATTTAACTGTTAGGGCGCTTGTGTACGTCTGCGTTTTCAAACAACTCGTTCGTTTGAACGAAGATAATATTATATTTATTGGACCGTGCATCATTGTGAAAGTTGAAAACAAAAGACCAACTTGATGTCACTTGCTATTTTTATTTCACTTCTTATGCGCTCAACATGTTTCGCTAATGCTAAATCTTCCGTTCTTTCAAGAACACAGACCAATGTGGTAATTCAAAAGAACAGTCACAAGCTCGTGATGATGGATATATTAATGTCCCAAACATGTTGAGCACATAAGAAGTGAAACAAAATAGCAAGTGCCACCATGTTGGTCTTCTGTATATAATATTATCCAACTAAATAAGAAAAATACTTCACAGTACGTTTTATATGTGTATGAGACATGATAAGAAAAGTCATGGAAGTTGCTTGGTAGAAGCTTAGAGGATCACGCGTTCGATTCCTAGAAGGGGCGTTGTGTTTATCCTATTCATCGAATTTAGTCCCTGTAGGATCCAATCGATGTACGAGGCACGTTTCATCTCAAGTCTAGCAAATGGAACACTGTGCTGAATCCACTCCATATAATGCTGGTCTCAAATAAATTTAGCTGCATCCTGCATCCTCTGTATACCTTCACACTAACCGAGTTAAATTGTAACATGTAGTATTTATGTTATGGAAGTTCTAGGTTCGGATCTCGGTTGGAACACCGAGCTTTGTAAGGAAATACCTCGTGTTCTATGTTTATTTTATGTTTACGTTTCCGTGCATCGCTGATCTATATTAATAATTGTCCAACGAGATGCAACACAAAGCAGTGTATTTATTGTTCTGCAAGTTCACTCTACATGTTTCGGGTGCCAAACACACCCATCATCAGGAGTACACAAAACTGTAACTACAGCCTCCGGCACAGCTCATAGTTTTTGTGCAGCTACCTCCCTCCAATGTGGATAAACTTGGCCACGTTGGAGGGAGGTAGCTGCAAATTACCGGAGGCTGTAGTTACAGTTTTGTGTACTCCTGATGATGGGTGTTTTTGACACCCGAAACATGTAGAGTGAACTTGCAGAATAATAAATAGACTGCTTTGTGTTGCATCTCGTTGGACAATTATTAATATAGACCTCTCATAACTGACTTAATTCCCTCCTGTAAAAAGCCAGTAATAGCCCACATATGAAAATACGCAGCGATTTCCTTCTCTCACACTTATCCAAAATTACACGTTATTTTTCCTGAGCTATTGACAGCATCGTTAAATGAAACAGAAATAACTAACATTCTATGAAATTTATGTTGGACGGACGGAAAAATATCAGCCTTTCCTTTTAAATAAAAAATCAAAACTAGAAGGTTCTGTATTGTTCACCAGGAAAAACGGAACAGGGAAATTGCACATATGCACGAGAAGCTATGATTAAGTTATTTTAGGCTTCGTGATTGTTACTCGTTCTGTAGATCAGAGTTCATACTTGAAAATCGACCGTCCTATTTCTAAAACTGTGGTTCACCACAGAACATAAAAACACGAAGAAAGACACGTATAAAAGCAAAGTAACCTTGTACGAAAACTCTGGTAAAGTGAAATACTACGAACAGTATTTTTTTAAGCTCGTGGTTCCGTGCATCTTAATTCAATGTGAATAAAAATCCAACAGATGTAATATTATGCAGATATTTATTTACTGCAAAGCTACTCTACATGTTTCGGGTGTCACAGCACCCATCATCAGGAGTATTAAAAACTGTACCCGCAGCCTCCGGTACAGGTCATAATATCGGTACCGCTACTCCCCTCCAACGTGGTCTGATCGGGATTTGGGTTAATATAATTTTTAAATCTTTGCAATTTCTTTTGTTGTAATTTCAAATTTTCCCAAAACCTCATACACCAATTTAAAAATATAATTAAGCAAAGTATTATTAATAAGTTGCGATTGAATCAGCACGCAGCACTCACCGAAATAGCGATATGTGCATATGACATATAGTAAAGGTAAAGTGATCCCGTTACAGGCCCGGTGTGGCCCAGAGGGTGGGTAGAGGTATAGCTCTACTCTTCCATGACCGCGGTACTAGAAGGGGATGAGTGGTCAACAGCACACCCGGCCGCACTTTACCCCCGGGAAAGACCCGGTACCCATTTTAGAGGAGGCTGGGTGAAACCCAGGGTCGGTCTGGATGGGCGGAAAATCTCGTCCCCACCGGGATTCGATCACGGAACGTCCGGCCCATAGTCAGTCGCTATACCGACCGAGCTACCGGGCTACATATTTATAAAATAACATAAATAATATATATATATATATATATAGTCTGGACTACAAGTAGTCAAAAACGTTATTATTTTTTCGAAGAATTCATTAATTTAATTATCAGCTAGTGAGCGTTGTCATGTTAGAGGCTACATTATGTTCTGCAGTCACACAGTTAACTACACAAAACAACAGATGAGCAAGTACAATGGATTAAAAAGTGGGAACAAAATCCCGACTTGGAGTGTCACGTTGTTTTAACATTTATTTGTAAGCGGCCATCCAAAAAAGACGAGGGACAGAATACAGTGCGACAGAGGGAATTCTTGCTTTGGTTTTCCCAAATGTACACAACGATAAGAAATGCAACGGTCGACGAAGAGTTTAGGAATACTGTCATACATTAAATACATTAAATTAAAATATTATATAAAAGAGATCAATCATTAATTCATTTAATACCAGTTACAATAAAACTTCCTTTCCAACCTCCTATCACGCCTTTCCTTAAAGTTATTTGAAATGTCTCTGCTGTACTGTGCTGCTATAGGAAACTAAATCGACAAATAAATTCAAATTATATGACAGTCAAATCCATTATTTTTAACATTATTATTGTGTGGGTGATAACATCGAGAAGAATGAAACGGGCTGGGGATGTGGCGCGTATGGATGAGGACAGGGGGGTGTATAGGGTCTTGGTGGGGAAACCAGAGGGAAGGAGACTACTGGGGAGACCTAGGCGTAGATGGGTTGATAATATTAGGATGGATATCCAGGAGGTGGGATGTGAGTATATGGACTGGATTGGGCTGGCCCAGGATAGACAGGTGGCGGAGGCTTGTGAGTGCGGTAATGAACCTTCAGGTTCCGTGAAATGCGGGGAATTTCTTGACTAGCTGCAAACCAGTTAGCTTCTCAAGAAGGACTCTGCACTATAGAGTAAGTAAGTATTTTGGTTAGTCTTTTCTGTATATTAATTCACAACAGTGAGGTTCAACTTGTCGGTCTCCCGTTCTTCAGGCATTATTTTATTTTGTGAGCTGAAGAAAAAGGAATTCGCAGCACTCATTCATACAATAAATGCAATTTTAATCGAAGTTTTAAATTCAATACTGATATGCTGTAATTAAGTTTCTAATTATACTTAAAGCAACAGCGGATTGGCCAGATAATCTAATTAGACTGAAAATGGGTTATTTTTTAAGAATCTGACATTCCAAAAATTAGTCAATAATTTCGACACCAACAGGCTAAGCTGCATTCAAAATCCTAATAACATATTGCACCCAAAACTAAATAAGTCTGATCAGTAATATCATAAAATTATCTGTTTAAAACAGCATCTTACGCCTTAACACTGTTCTCCCGTGTGAGTTAATTCTCTTTTTTTCCGGCCAAACTTTTAAATCATTTTTCAGTTCGCACGTGTATATCTTATTTCTCTCCCAAAGTTCGTGCTTAATTTCACTGTTCAAAAAACACGCGAGTAAAGATCCAGATGACAAATCCCTCCAACTTCTCACCAGAGAAAAAATGAAATTTTTCCAAATATGAATGTAGAAGTATAGGCCTATAGCTTTATTAAACGAAATTGACTTTGTCTCATAGTCCGTTGTAGACGATACTTCTTAGGTGGACACTTGGCTGTACAGTCATCCCCACTGCGTCGTGAGAAAACAACTAATTTGCAGATCAATCGAAAATGTACAATTAATTCCATTATGAAGAAAAAAACACCACGATGATGGTGATTATAATGATGATGATTGATTATGGTTATTATGAAAATGGGGACAATGAAAACGACAACCACCACATGGTTTAGGCTTTATAAAAGCTTCGGGGCGAGAAATTATATTTCGTGGTGGGAAATTTTGCATTTCTTTCTGTGCTCCGTACATAGAAATAAACACACACACACACACACATATATATATATATAAAGTAAAGTGACAGGGTAGTCAAAACACAGCTATGAATTTCTTAGCTACGTAAATAGTAGCATCAATGGCAATTGAACTACATGTTTCTGCCTACATATTGGCCATCATTAGGTTTTACAATTATCTACTACAAGAGAATACACAATATGAATAACTGCCAGATGATGGCCACTAGGTAGGCCGAAACATGTAGTTTAATTGCCATTGATGCTACTATTTAACTAATAAATTCATAGTTGTATTTTGAATAACTTATCACTTTACTTTAAAGTTATAATACACAAAGGTGATATCTCAACTCAAAACACAAATATACACTATCCCTTCAGAAGTTCAGTGATTGACGAAATAATTTCATGATCAATAAACTAGTATGAAACAGGTGTTAAAAATCAATGTAGGACTAAGAAAGCATAAAACAGTAACGATACAACTCAAAGAAAACACAAGTAAAATTGATTATTTTTCGAAAAAAAGGAATTCAAATGCGAAGAAACTAATTTTTTTCTTCATTGTTCCGTAATTAATGTGCGTTATCTGTGAAGAAATATTAGTTCGGCTCCACGAACTCGTCAAAATGAGCTTCATTGTCAGGTCTCTTGTTTGCCTTACACACTCCATTTCATCCGAAATTTTCCATTGGAATTTTATGAATTTTCTCCTTATGACTAAGCAGACCTTGCCACAGTGCTTCTTCATGCGAAATATTAGTTTATAAAGAACTGCAATATCTTCAGATTATTTGCCCCAGTAAAACATAATAAGTTCGTTTCAATGAAGCATGTTTAATTACTTATAGGAACCAACCAATCTGACGCTTAATGAAACGGCCGCCATCATTGTACTTCCAGTGTAATTTACAAGTCTCGTTTCTCATAACTGTCATGATTCGGATAGAGAGATGCGTCGTGATATACAGTACGTTCGTAAAGTCGCTGTATACTCAGGCTACAGCAGAGTCCAGTTGAAATATGATGGCACACGGTGACGCACAATAGGGGAAGTTCGGAATGTCGCTGTGCACTTAGGCTACGTTAGAGTCCAGTTGAAATATGATGGCACACGGTGACGCACGGTAGGGGAAGTTCGGAATGTCGCTGTGCACTTAGGCTAAGTTAGAGTCCAGTTGAAATATGATGGCACACGGTGACGCACAATAGGGGAAGTTCGGAATGTCGCTGTGCACTTAGGCTACGTTAGAGTCCAGTTGAAATATGATGGCACACGGTGACGCA
>Ga0123355_10012662_pt1 | contig 13075 bp, 11 predicted proteins | sample TergutEmb28metaG_3_FD_89872 | JGI IMG/M metagenome (GOLD analysis project Ga0123355, IMG submission 89872) | Embiratermes neotenicus P1 segment gut microbial communities from Petit-Saut dam, French Guiana - Emb289 P1 | ecosystem: Host-associated > Arthropoda: Insects > Digestive system > Gut ... | reverse complement strand
GTGGTGTGGTTTCTTGCTGATTTTTGTTTGTTTTGGGGTTAGGGGGTGGTGGGTGCGGGGTGGGGGGGTGGGGGGGGTGGGGGGGGGGGGGCGGTCCGCGGTAGCACAGTGGTTAAGGTGCTGTGCTACAAATTGGAAGGTCGCTGGTTCGATTCCAGATGGTGTCATTGGAATTTTTCACTGACATAATCCTTCTGATCGCACTATGGCCCTGGGGTTGACTCAGCCTCTGACAGAAATGAAAACCAGGAGTATTTCCTGGGGGTAAAAAGTGGTCGGTGTGTGTGGCTGACAACCTTACCACCATCCTGGGCCATTGTCATGTAATCTGGGAACCTTAACTTCCTGGAACCCTCTGGGCACCTCGGGCCTGTAGTGGGACTGATTTACCTTTTACTTTGTGAATCACCCTGCTCCTTTTGTTCATATCCTAAATTGTACAAGACCCATGCACTTTTGTAAAGCCCATATTTAAAATTAGTGTCAATCTGCTATTACAATTAAGTGCTGTAAGAAAGTGCATGGGAGAGGGCTCAAGATCTGGACGTGTTCAAATTGCTTGATAACTGTAATCACTTCCTTCTTTCTATAGCTGCAGAACGTGTCTTGTTGATCACTGTCATCACCCACTGTATCTGTGTCATCGAGTTATTACCATTCACATGACTGTCAACATTTATCATAATCTACAATGCATCAATTAGGGTGCCTTATGTGTGTGAGTCAGACAGTGTCCACTGCCTATATTTTTTAAAATTAATGCAAAAGCAATTAAGAATGTGACAGAGCCTTATTTTTCCACATAGTCTGTCTCTTTTCATTGCACTCAGTGCAATGGTGTATAACTTCTGTGTGCCCTGTGGTAAAAACGTTTTGGCTGAGAGGCAAGTCATACATGCACGATTTCCTTCACCTCTTGGTTGCTAGCAAATTGGTGGGCTCTTAAAACATCTCTGAGTGAACAAAAGAGCTAGTAGTCCAAAGAGCTTGCATCAGGGCTATATGGGGGATGTCTGAGCATCTCAAAGTGAAGTTCCTTGAGAGTTTCTAAGGCGCAGAGAGTGACATGTGTATGGCCATTGTTGTGCCACAATAAAACAACTTTTGAAAGTAGTCCTTGTTGTTTTGCTGGCTTCATCTTGTCACACAGTGTTTCAGAATAATGAGCACTGTTCACTGGCTTTCTGCTCACTTGTTAATGTTCCAGTATTGGCCCATGTGAATCCTAGAAACACCACATTACTTCTCTTGCACTGGGTTGTATTTTGAATTTCTGTTGACAGGTTATGGCAGACTTTTCCGTTCCATACTTTGGTGTTAGCTCTCTGGATCATAATAGTGGATCCATATTTTCTCCCCAGTGATAGTGGTAGCAATTAGAAGGTGCTGGCTGATATCAAAGGATTTGCACTTGTGATGGGCTGTAAGTTGTTTAGGAACCCATCTTGCACAAAGTGTACAAATGTTGATTCTGTTGTGCACGATTTTATGGGTAGAACTGTGACTGATTTGCAAATGATCTGCCACTTCCTTAGTAGCCACCCTTCTCTTGTTCACAATGACGGTTTGCACTTGTTCGCTGTTCTCATCAATAGTGGATGTGGACAGTCACTGCATCAGTTACATTTGTGCTACCATTTTTGAACTTGTCAGTCCTTGCATCATCACAGCACCTTTCTCATGCTGCACTGAGAGCCTTCATTGATTTCTACCTCTGGCACATATTGAGCCCACAAACATCAGATTACTGCTGTATTATAGTAACACCACTACTGTAACACAACTGTCAATTGTCAAAGGTCGAAATTCCAGCACGGTGACCCAAGTGTGTGTACATACAGTTGTGTGCGTGGTTATCAGCACTGCCAACAGCATAAAAATGTAAGCAAAACATTGTGGTTGCTTTATTTAAACTCCCATATGCTTAGAGACATTAATGACTTATGTTATTACACTGGACAACTGGAGAATCTTGTTTTAACTTCTTTGAAGCATCCACACTTGCTGTGAGACCCACCCAGCCTCCTGTTCAGTGATTAATGGTTGCTTTTTCCCTGGTGGAGAAGCAGCCAGGGCATGTAGCTGACCACTAACCCCTGTCTGGTGTCATGGTTATGAATGCATGGAGCTATACCTCCACTTCCCAATGTGCCTTCAAGAGGTGAACATAGATAACTTTATTGCACTCATATTTCACTGTTTACCTTTCACTGTAACTACAGCTGTTGAATTGTTCTTGCCATTAAATGACTTTTTATCACTGGCTGTTATGTTTTGGAACAGTACTGAAAGAATTGCTTTTGTTTTCCCTGTCTGTGATGCTGGGTTGGCTAGGCCTGGCATGATCTCAGTGGGCCAGTGCTTGAGGCTGATTTTTTGTGCCATTCGTTCATTCATTCATTCATACCATTGGCATGTGCAGAATGCAATGATACCTTGCCATTCTCAGGAGCTTCTTCCATTCCTCTTGTACTTTTACATGTCATCCTTCTCCACCAACTATTCTTCCATCCTCCCTCACTTCATCTTGCCATCCATTTCTTGGTCTGCCTGTCAGTCTTGTTGTTTCCAAATTCATATATAATACTCTTTTGGGAGTTCTATTTTCTTCCATTCCAACTTAATCTATTTAAACTTATTGTCTCTGTTATAGTAGGCCTTTTAACAATTGCTTAAATTTTTTTACTGGTTAATATCCTCCAGTTTTCCTTTTCATTGTCATATACTGGGCCTAAAATTCTTCTATACACTTTCCTTTCAAAAGCGTATAGAAGAATTTTTTGTACCATGTAATTTGTATATACGGTATGTTTAGTATATGTTACTACCAACCACTACCTGTTTTTTTGGCAGTGGCTTCGAGCAAAGGCAGTGCAGAGAGTGCTACAAGAACAGTTTCCGAAGGAGCGTGTCTGGTGTACGCATGCTATTGTGGTGTGGGCAAAGCTTCATGGGTATACGCCATTTTCACACCCAGCAGAGGAAGGGACAGAAGATGTTCCAAGTGGCCCAGCAGCACAGAGAACATACTCAGAGCCTGTTGCAATTATGGAGTGGCTGGTAACGAATCACAAGTCTGACCAATGTTCAGGTGCTGAGTCCGATGATGAGGTTGATGTCGTAGGCATCCAGTCACTACATACAAAGGGTGAGTTGAATGATGTCATGAGTTTTAGCAAATATGACAGCTCTTGCAGGTGGAGTACAATCTCAGACAGGAGCAACTGCTTGATTGCCTATCCCACCTGTTGCCAGGAGACTGTAGTTTACTGACGAGAACTTGTAAATTAATCTACGTACCTGAATTTATAAGAGACCATGGAACGTTTCAGTGATATGTCACATCAGAATGTCCCTAAAAATATGTATGTCTTGGCATTGCTTTCACCATGTTGTTGTCAAACAGCTGATCTGTTGTCTGTAACTGACACACTTGCATTTTCAATGTTGTCGCCTCTGTCTACGTTCCCACTTTCACTTTGAACTCTTGTTTGTATGCATATGCCTTAGATTGAAACTAACTCTGAATTTGCATTGTTATGTACACAAAGCTATATGTGATTTGAGATCTTCAGAGTAGTAAAGATTCATATTGTGGACTTTTGTGGTGTGATGCTGCATAGTCTGGTAGGTTGTAATTACCTACCAGTCTGCAGACTGCAGCATCATAATCAAGACTGCAATATACAAGTTATTATTACCTCACCTTCACCTGGGCTTGGTTTCAGTTTAATTTTGATATTATTTCTCTTCTTACATGTCATATAAATGGGAAAACATTATATGTATTCAGACTCTGCGTGTAGGAAAGGTCAATCCGTAAAATGGCGGTTATCCATTACTGCCAGTACGAGGACTATATATATATATATATATATATATATATATATATATAATGCCCTGAAGAGTAGAATAGAATAATATTTGGGTTTGAGCATTTCCCGGCCCGTTGCACCTAGGCCTTAACCTTTATCCGACGAACGTACTCGATCCTTTTAAATCAGCATCCTACAAACGCACCAAATGGGTGCGCTGCGGCCATTTAAATGCTCCACACAGTCATGTACAGGCTTAGAATTTTAGTCTCACACGTTATCTCCACGTCATATAATGTTTTGTGGTCAGATTCACGCTCCGGCCACTTTAACCAAATTACGTACATATGCACGTCATGAACAACATTTTCTAGCCATCCTGTAACCATCCAAACCACGTTTGTTTGTTGTTTATGCTGAGCAACTGAATAATTTCCTTCCTACGAAATGTTTAGCACTGATCGTGTTTTGTCTGTCCAGCACTTAAGACTGCAGATTCCACTGTGTAAGCCTCATTCAGTCTGCCAAGCATTACTGTTATAGGAAGTATATTTGTGACGCCTTGCTTCGTTAAGAATTTTCTTGCTGTGTACCCTGCTTCCACCCCCCTTCCCCTCTATACCCTGCATAGACTCACGTCATATATGGGACCTTTCGTAAAAGTGTTTAGCCAGAAAGTGACTCAGTCGCCGGATGTATCGATGACAATTCTACACGGTTTCTCTAAGGCCTGTGTTACATTTCAATTCAGTTTCTGCTCTATTCCAAACAGGCGGTTTGAAAAATAAGATAAACAGGATGCATAAAATCACCCACACAAATAAATATAGATAATTACTGGCCGCATTGGGAGGTCACGACTGTCCCATAAACATATACTGAAATTGATCCTTGTTGACAGACAAAATCCGCTGGGTTACAATTTCATCTGAGTTTGATACGTGGAAATAAAGAGACTGGCCTGTAAATACTACGACCATAATACAGCTGAAATATGGTATTTCACTGCGTTACCTCTCGACCAGGCTGAATATTCCTTTGTCAGCAGCGATGAGTGGTGGTGCAAAGAGGCCGAGGTTCCTGTCCCCAAACCGTGTTTGGCCATAAACTGTATATGGACAATAACTTCTCCTCCTCGGACTTTTTCGATGACTTGGCCACAAAACAAATTTCCTGTTGTGGCACTGTCCGACCCAACAGAAAGGGCATGCCACAGTACTTAGGCCCCAAGAGAGTGACACTCCAACGGGGTGACCTTCAGGTACGGACTAGGGGTGACTTGACAACAATACTATGGAGGGACAAACGCGACGTACGTATTTTGACCAACATCCACGATGCACTGGCAGAAGGTAATTTCTGTGATAATAACGGGAAGGCCATAAAGCTGCAAATTGTGGCGGATTATAACCGCCACATGGGCTATGCAGATAAGGGAGATAGAATGACTAATTCCTATTCTATCAACCAACGCACATGGAATTGGACAAAGAAGCTCTTCTTCCACCTGTCTGACCTGGCCATTCTGAATAGCTATATTCTTTTTTCCTCATTAGGGGTTAAAAAAATTTTGCGTAGCGATTTTCGGAATACCCTACTGGGGAATTTATTGGTACAGGCTGGACAGGAATCGAATGTACAAAGGTCAATCGGAAGACCACCTGCTACAGACGCTAATGTCATGAGATATGAAGAACGTGGCAGGAAGCATTGGCCTATTCGATCTGCCACGCAAAGAAGATGTCGTGTGTTCGCTTAGGGGTCGCACCAGAAATGTTAAAACGAAATGTGAAAAGTGTGATGTAGCACTGTGTTGTGATAACACATGCTTTAAGGTCTATCACACCAAGGCAGATCGATGAAACATTTCAGGCCGTTCAACTGGACCTCCCTATGTAAAACTGGTGCCTCAGCTGGAAATGTAAGGAAAAGAAATTTAAAATTTTAAAAATACTTTTTTATTTAGGCAATAAAATTTTATGCATTTTTAGACAACCGCTGAAATATCTCTGTTTTATTTACTCTTTCTTTGACGGACTAAGAAAATATGTAGACTCGATTTCTCCTTGTGAAAAATATACTGGAAATGATGGCGCCCAAGTTGGTAGAATGGAACAGTGCTCAACAGTTTGGTTAGCCTCGGTTCATGACGGGGACGCAACTAAAATGTTGCGTGTGAACTGCGAGTGGTGTGAAGAAAAAAGTTGTTAGTGAAGTTTTGAGAAAGTATGGTGTGCGTGTGAAGTAAGCCGATGTTTCTGACATTACCAGGCAAAGGCATAACTCCACAAATCTTCACACTGAAATTTCCTGTGCGTACATCAGGCCCGAAACAGAAACGTAAGTAAAATAAATTGAGAATTATAAAACTTTTAAATTAACTTCCTGTGTGTAGACACTAAACATTTCTACTGAATCAGTGACTACCCTGGAATTTTGTTTGGGGGAGGGTCAGCAAATTCAGTTGAGGACAGAGAGAACGGGGATCTGTTTATGTTTTAGTTTGGTCATGTACAGGCAGAATGCTGTCATAACAATCGATATCATCATGTTTAAAAGCAAACCTTACACCCTCATCTTGTGTAGATATTCAGGCAATTTATGTGGTCTGTCTTCTTTCAGTCCAGATACCTGTTCTTTGAATAGAAGTTTATGGTTCAGGGAGTATCAAATAAAAATTTCACTTGCTTAACCCTTCACTGACAATGGGGATTAAATTCTGTCTACTGCTGAGGCTGGAGGGGCTTAGTACTCTTAAATGAATTTGGACCATATTCTGCACCAACGCCAGTGGCATATGAAAAAGTAGAGGTCTTAACTGTGCAGTGAGGCCAGCATTGAAAGTTTAATGAAGAGTAAGACACTGTTTTTCTGTTATGTTGCTCTGTCAGTCAGTTCACAGCCTGAAAGACTATGTCATCTATTCCGCAATGTTATTTACATATTGTTTATATTAGTAGCCTAAACATGTGGAAATGACACACAGAAACATGACGAAATGTGCTATGATTTGAAATCCCAGTTAACTGATTCTGTTTTTCATTGCTGATACACTGTGAGGGTGAGCATCAGTGGCAGCTTGTGGGATTTTCTTGTGCTAGGGCTGGGGCTAGGATTATTATATAATTAATCAGAAGGGTTTAATTTAAACTTCGATGTTATTTATTTTTAAGCTGTGATGAAATGCCACAAATTTTTAAAGTTTGTGTAATTTTTTTTTAAGTACACTTACACACCGTCAGTGACAGTACGTCTACTTAACAGCAGTCCAGCGACAGGTTTAATGACTCTTGCATACGTTTACAGTTTGCAACATTTAGAAGAACATATGTTAAACAAAAATAAAATAAGGGATGCTGTATCATCCAGAAAAACCTCCGATTCAGAACATAATGAAGATTACTGCAAAATTACAGAGTGACCCCCATTGATTCCAAATAACAACATATCAAAAAAATTTTAACATTCACCCAGAAGTACTAGATGTTGATTTTAACTTTTAACTGTACAACTTTAAACACATCTTTTTATTACTTTATGTGGAACCATTTCTACTCTTAAACACTTTAATGAATTTGGCATATTTTATTCTACAGAAAGTATGGAGTTGAGATCTCATCTGTATGTACTGACATAAACAGTGATTTAATGTCATTTGCTTAATAACTCTTATTTGGTATTTTAATCTTGTTTGATGATGGCTTTTTGTGCTTAAGCTGAACTGTGTCACATTAAAGTTATATAAAATTATAACATGAAGCTGAGTTGTGGTTTGACAACTTTCACCCCATACTTTGTGTATCTTCATCACAACAGGGTGACTCTCCAAAAGATTTGTACTTTCATTATCAGCAATAAGAGATTTTGGTGATATCAGAAACCATAAGACTGTGGAAAAAGGGTACTGGATATTCTGTTCACTTCATTTTTCCCTGCTTCTTATCTTCAAAACATTCTTTCCTTTGATAAATATGTAGAATGGTATGCTTGAGGCTTATTCATATAAGCATTTGATTTTTTATCTGGCTGTACCAGAATTGGAGTGTGTTGACAAATATTAGTTAATCTCTGCAGTATGAGATTTTGTGAAACCTAGGGCTACCATATGTCCTGTTTCCCTTGTAGATGTCCACATTTTTGACCGAACATTTCTGTCTGGGAGGGATTTTTAAATTGAAAGAAATTTTTGGATTTTTTACTATCAGTTATTTCTTAATGCTTTTGTGTATTTAATGGTATTAGAGGTGCAAAAAAATCTGGCCTTAAGAAATACTTAATTATGTAATGTTACCATTAGTCAAGTGAGAGAGTGAAAACATACAAATTCAGCAGTTGACCTTTGGAATGTCTCAGAAAACTTTGGTGAGGAAATTGTGAGTAGCTTGAATTCTGTGAAGAACAAGCTTTAAGGATGTCTCGATGTCTCGCTCAGAATTTCATACCCATGAAACTTAAGGAACTGCCAGCACAGAACATGGAGAAGGACTACATCTGTTTAATAAAATTGTGACTATTAATATATCCCCTTTTCAGTCTTCTTTGTTTCTGATATGTCCTCTTTTTTTATGGTAAATGGCTGGAACATGTCCTGTTTTCTTGTGATGGTTGTGTGGTAACCCTAATCAAAACTCATTCATCAGTTTTTGAGTTGTTTCATAGATGCAGGTATATATGTTTTAATGGGTTCTCTAGAGGGATGCAAAAATGAACACAGGGTTTGAAATTGCACACTCATATACCAGTGTGACTAAAGTTGCTGTGAAGATCACAGGTAATTCTGACATTACGTTACAGATAAAAATCAGTGACATTGAAGATAATTTTTTTTTTATATTTATGAAGTGAAAATTAACAATTCAGGGTAGATAGAAGATGCAGGTAATTGTGTGTTTCTTATGTTTGTCACTGATATTTGGTTCCTGCAACTGTCATGTTTTGTTTTACAGCAACCACAAAGCAAGGACCATCACAGTTTGAAGAAATTGGTAGCTCTGTGGAAGTACTGGAGTTGGATCATGATGTGGAGGCAGCATGCCTGTTTGTGCGTGAGACAGCAAGAGAGGTTGGCTTCAAGTTCCCACCAGAGGAGATAATACCTGGCATACTTTTCTCTGCTGCTGAAAGAGTCCTTTTAGAGGTACAAGATCTGTCACATATTTAGTTAGAAATTGTGGGTTTGGCAGTAATTTTAGTCCTTTGAATATTCTGTTCTTGTCCAGTCTTCGATTATTCTTGCCAATCCTAATTTATACATCTAAGTATGTTAGCAAAGAGGCTTTATGTCTGCCTTGTATTTTGGAGGACCTGCCACAAATCTCAACTAGACCAAGATTTTACATGGGTTTGTTGCTTCCTGCAAATGCTCAAGTGCTGTGATCTCTTCCACTTTAATGATTTCAGTTTGTTTTCTATGATTATCCCCTCATCTGACTGGATACCAAGTCACCTCTTCAGCTGCTGCAAAGTGTGGTCTCTCACTTTGAGGAAAGAAGAATATAGATTCAATTCTGCTTGTGTATGACACTGTGTCTACAGTAATTGACATATCGGAGAAGGTTGTTGTCATGCCTCTGTCTTCATAGACTGTGCACCCCAATAAATTCTTAGCTGGCCTGCATGAACCTTGAAGATAGAGGTAAGAAGCTTCTCTGAAATGTCAGTAAGTGTTTACCAGTTGACACAGTGTCATATCTTCAGAAAATTGAATCTTCATCTTTACCACTGTGAGAACCTCAAATCTGACAAGAATTTAACTTACAAGTGTCTGAAAATGAAGTGCTGAGGAAAATATGTAGATGTAAGGAGGATTAAGGAGGTGAGGAATTGAGGATCTTATGTAATGAGGGAGTTCATGGACCATGCAAATCACTGAGTGCTGTTAGAATAGTGAAATTTATCAGGCTACAATAATATAGGCATATGACTATTATAGGATTGACAATGACTGCCATCAGAATTATACTGGGGGATGCCTGTTGGATAATTTCTGCTTTAAAACACGTGAACTTCATTCTAACTTTGGTGTATGCATATCAAATGGATTTTAGGAGGAACACATCAGACCTCTCGACATACGTCATTCACTTTTAAATGCCAAGGCTTATATCCTGGAACAGGACATCAGTTTCAAGTGTCTGTAGCAAGGGGTGACAGCTTGCTTCCCATCAGTGCATGTCATGTTTCTTGCCAGTCAGGTACTTCTTAAGAAGGGGTGCAAACGAAGAGATGGAAATCACTGGTCATGCGGACTGTAGGAAAGGTGGTGCAAATTTTTCCAGCCGTAGTCACAATACTGGTTGTCAGTTGGTAGTTTTCATCTCTTTTGACCTCTTAAGAAGCATGTGGCTGGTAAGCAATTTGCAACAAACACTGACTTTGAAAATGTCACCCCCTGCCTACAGACACCAGCCACTGATTTTTTTTTTCTACTGGGATACAAACCTTGGTGCAATGAAGGCACAGGTGATTGAATGTCAGTGGTGACTGCATGGTGGTTTGGTGTATACCATCTGCTGTCCATGTGCCATGTGTACTTGGAAGTGAGAATAAAGTCCTTGGCATCAGATTGCTTATTACCCTATTTCTGTAGACTTCCTTATAGTTTGATAGAAGCAACTACAGAGCTGAATAAGTTGTTAGTGCATAGAATGATAATAGTAATGAAAATTCTACACTTGAAAATTCAGAAATATTCTTATATTGGTACTTACTCTGTGGATACATGAGCTTCGATTTCCATCTATTGCTGCAGAGTTCTCTGCCCCATAAGTTACTGAACTGTGTTTTATTTGCACCTTTTTTTACGTGTACGAATGCCAGATCCCTTCCCAAAAATAGAAGTAAGAGTAAGTGCTTTTTCATTTTTGTGAATGGGCCTAACAATATGCTTTACAGCAACTTGGTCACTTTTATAATGTATTTGCATTGGAGTGGATTGTTGATGAATTAGAACATCACAAGGATAAGTTATGTGATGCACCCTGAAAAGTAGACTGTGATTAATGGTGGAACAGAGTATCACTTAGGAACTGTTTTATTTTACCACGGCTTTAACAAATCAAAATTCTATTCAGGAAGAAATTAAGAGCAGATTTAAGTCAGAGAATGCTTGTTATCATTCAGTGCAGATTCATTTGTCTTCCAGTTTGCTATCCATAAAACATAAAGATTAAGATATACAGAACTATAATTTGGCCTGTTGTTTTGTATGGGTGTGAAACTTTATGGCTCACATTGAGGGAGGAATGTAGGCTGAGGGTGTTTGAGAACAGGGTGCTGAGGAGAATATTTGGGCCTGAAAGGGATGAGGTAGCAGGGGAGTGGAGAAAACTATATAGTGAGGAGCATAATTATCTGTACTCCTCGCCAATTATTGTTGGGGTGATTAAATCGAGAAGAATGGCATGGATAGGGCATGTAGCATGTACGGGGGAGAGGGGAGGTGTATGCAGGGTTTTGGTGGGGAAACCTGAGAGAAAGAGACTGCTTGGAAGACCCAGGCATAGATGGGAGGATAATATTAAGATAGATCTTCAAGAAGTGGCATGGGGCATGGACTGGATTGATCTGGCTCAGGATAGGGACAGGTGGTGGGCACTTGTAAGTGCGATAATGAACTTCCAGGTTCTGTAATATGCGGGGAATTTCTTGACTAGCTGAGAACCAGTTAGCTTCTCAAAAAGGATTCTGCTGCATGGAGTAATTAAGTAATATTTGAAGCTTTTTTATTGTTGTTTTTCAGGCATTGCGGTCGCTAGCAGATGACCTGTTGCGGCGGGCATTGTGCAGGGCTTGGAAGAGAAACTCGAACAGGTTTGTAAACTGGTATTATAATCAGTCCTTCAGGTCAATGGACTGCAGACTTCTTGAGCCACCTGTATCCAGTTCTCATCTTCTAACCTACAGTATGTTAGTTCTTCCAGCAAGGATCTGGTCTTTGATGTGGCCTTGTATCTGGTAGGAAACACTTCCAGCTTAGGTGCAGGTGTCTGGTGTGTCCTTCCATGCTTATCCTGCGGAAGTCCCAGTCATTACATAATTCTTCTTGCCTTCACTACAGTTTATGTCATTCCACCTTGTTTATGGTCTGTGTGATGCTGGCCTGATGGCACCAGCTGCCAGATCATGACGGTGATATCTTTTCCAATAACATGGGTGCACTGCCGTATTTTCATAAGAGGTCTGTGCTTATCTTGGTGCAGCATTTTGTGACAAGTGGATTGGATGTGTGTTATCTGTTCAGTGTCCCCTGCGTTCCCCAGATCTGATGCGTTTTAGATTTTAGTCATTGGTAGTGCCTAAAGGGTATGGTGCATGTGCATGTGCTGCCTGCAGCTCTCTTGGAGCTGCAGGTAGCATATCAAGATTTGGTAAATAATGTGGGTTGGGATATGCTGTGACAAAAATGAGAAGTTTTAAACTATGCATAGGATATTTACAGTATAATGAGGGGACCACGTATTGAACGCTTCTAGATGAACTTCATGTGCTTTCTCACATTGGATATTTGGTTTCATGTTATTGCAGCTTTTTATGTTTTTACAGTACTGTATTTCATCAAAGATGACAAGTAGGTTTTGGTGTACTGTGTTTAATATGAAGAGGGCCAGGATAGTGCAGTCAGTATTGTGACTTGCTACAGGCTGGATGGTCCAGGAATCGAATCCTGGTAGGGGCAAGATCTTCTCCACCCATTCAGACCAGCCGTGGTGCCCACCCAGCCTCCTATATGATGGATACTAGGCTATTGTAGAGGATAAAGGAGGTGGGGTGTGGCGTTAACCACCCAACCCCATCAAGTGTCAAGGTTAAAGAAAGTGCAGAGCTGTACCTCTGCTCCCGCTCTGTGTCTTTATGGCTGGTTATAGAATGAGCTGTACCTTTATTTTACATCTGTCTATGTGTTATATGAAGTGTGGGAGAGAAATGGAAGCTTGGTTTTATAGTGTCTGTATTACTTACTTACTTACTTACTTACTTAATTTACTCCATGGAGCAGATTCCTTCTTGAAAAGCAAACCAGTTCTCAGCTACTCAAGAATTTCCCCGCATTTGATGGTACCCAAAGGTTCATTACTGCATTCACAAGTACCTGCCACCTGCCCCTGTTCTGAGCCAGATCATCCAGTCCATGCACCCCCCCCCCCCCCCCCCCCCCCCCCCCCCCCCCCCCCCCCCTAGCCATTCCCCCCCCTCTCTCCTCCCTTTTTTTTTTATACACATTTTTTTTTATATATATGTTTGTAGCTTACCTACCATCT